>ERZ1106963.2626-NODE-2626-length-17245-cov-8.564223_pt1 | contig 17245 bp, 16 predicted proteins | sample MGYA00403681_ERZ1106963 | MGnify/ENA primary metagenome ERZ1106963 (study PRJEB35170, sample SAMEA104062407) | human gut metagenome | biome: human gut; feature: human-associated habitat; material: faeces | place: Denmark | collected 2012-05-03 ...
CCGGCAAGGGCTTCTATGATTATTCCAAGTAATTGAAGTCAGCACCAACAAGAAAAGGAGTTAATGGTATATGGATTTTCATCTGACAAACGAGCAACAGATGCTCCGGAAGATGTACCGTGAATTCGCCGAGAACGAAGTGAAGCCTCTGGCTGAGGAGTTGGACGAGGAGGAGCGCTTCCCCATGGAGACCGTGGAGAAGATGGCCAAGCTGGGCATGATGGGCATCTACTTCCCCAAGGAGTACGGCGGCGCCGGCGGCGATGTGCTGTCCTACGCCATGTGCGTGGAGGAGCTGGCCAAGGTCTGCGGCACCACTGCTGTTATCGTTTCTGCCCACACTTCCCTGTGCTGCGCCCCCATCTTTGAGCACGGCACCGAGGAGCAGAAGCGGAAGTATCTGCCCGACCTGCTCTCCGGCAAGAAGATCGGTGCCTTCGGCCTGACCGAGCCCAACGCCGGCACCGACGCCTCCGGCCAGCAGACCCTGGCGGTGCTGGAGGGCGACCACTACGTCCTCAACGGCTCCAAGTGCTTCATCACCAACGGCAACGTGGCCGATACCTTCGTGGTGTTCGCCATGACTGACAAGTCCAAGGGCAACCACGGCATCTCTGCCTTCATCGTGGAGAAGGACTTCCCCGGCTTCTCCACCGGCAAGCACGAGAAGAAGATGGGCATCCGCGGCTCCTCCACCTGCGACCTGATCTTTGAGGACTGCATCGTTCCCAAGGAGAACCTGCTGGGCAAGGAAGGCAAGGGCTTCAAGATCGCTATGCAGACTCTGGACGGCGGCCGTATCGGCATCGCTGCACAGGCTCTGGGCATCGCAGAGGGCGCTATGGAAGAGGCCATCAACTTTGCTAAGACCCGTGAGCAGTTCGGCCGTCCGATCGCAAAGTTCCAGAACACTCAGTTCCTCTTTGCTGACATGCACGTTGCAATCGAGGCTGCTCGCCTGCTGACCTACAAGGCTGCTGTTGCTAAGTCTGAGGGCGGCCGCTTCACTGTGGACGCTGCAACCGCTAAGCTGTTCGCTTCCGAGGCTGCTATGAAGATCACCACCAAGGCAGTTCAGGTACACGGCGGCTACGGCTACACCAAGGATTACCCGGTTGAGCGCATGATGCGTGATGCCAAGATCACCGAGATCTACGAGGGCACCAGCGAAGTCCAGATGATGGTCATCAGCGGCGCGCTGCTGAAGTAAGGAGGACAGACGTAATGAAAGCAATCGTTTGTGTCAAACAGGTTCCCGATACGCAGGGCAAGGTCGCTGTCAAGGCTGACGGCACCATGGATCGCTCTGCCATGGCTACCATCACCAACCCCGACGACCTGAACGCCGTCGAGGCCGCCCTGCAGCTGAAGGACGAGACCGGCTGCGAGGTCGTCGTCGTCACCATGGGCCCGCCGCCGGCAGAGGGTATGCTGCGTGAGCTGATGGCCCGCGGCGCTGACCGCGGCGTGCTGGTCTCCGGCCGCGAGTTCGGCGGTTCCGATACCTTCGCCACCTCCCAGATCCTGGCCGCTGCCGTCAACAAGATCGGCGTCGGCCCCGAGGACATCGTTTTCTGTGGCCGTCAGGCCATCGACGGTGATACCGCTCAGGTCGGCCCCCAGATCGCCGAGAAGCTGCATCTGCCCCAGGTCACCTATGTCACCGACATTCAGAAGAACGGCAACAGCCTGACCGTCAAGCGTCAGCTCGAGGACGGCTACATGGAGCTGAAGGTCCAGACTCCCTGCTTGCTGACCTGCATCAAGGAGCTGAACACCCCGCGTTACATGAGCGTTTCCGGTATCTTCGAGTGCTACGACAAGCCGCTTGAGGTCTTTGATTACAACGCTCTGAAGGACGATCCGCTCATCGAGACCGACACCATCGGTCTGAAGGGCTCCCCGACGAACGTTTACAAGTCCTTTGCTCCTCCGGTCAAGGGCGCCGGCATGAAGGTCGAGGACGCTGCCCAGCTGGTCGGCATCCTGAACGACAAGCACCTGATTTGAGGAAGGAGAAACGAACAATGGCTGAATTCAATGCAATGGACACCGCCGCCTTCAAGGGTGTGTGGGTATTCTGCGAGCAGCGTGAAGGTCAGATCCAGACCATCAGCTATCAGCTGCTGAGCGAGGGCCGCAAGCTGGCCAACGACCTCGGCGTTGAGCTTTGCGGCGTTGTCATGGGCAGCGAGCTGAACGAGGACTATGTCAAGGCGCTGGGCGGCTACGGTGCTGACCGCGTTTACAACATCGACAGCCCCCTGCTGAAGGACTACACCACCGATGGCTATGCCAAGGCGCTGTGCGACCTCATCATGGACAAGAAGCCCGAGATCATGCTGATCGGTGCGACCAACCTGGGCCGCGACCTCGGCCCCCGCTGCGCAGCCCGTCTGCACACCGGTCTGACCGCCGACTGCACCCATCTGGACGTCGATGTCGAGAAGTACAAGAACTTCCTGCGCACCACCTCCAACATTGATGTGGACAACACCAAGTTTGAGGAGAACACCAACCTGAAGATGACCCGCCCTGCTTTCGGCGGCCACCTGATGGCTACCATCATCTGCCCGCGCTTCCGCCCGCAGATGTCCACCGTCCGCCCCGGCGTCATGCAGATGCAGGCGTTCGACCAGGCCGGTGCTGACAAGGTCGTCGTCGAGAACGTCGCTCCTGCTCTGACCGCGGACGACATCCATGTTCAGGTGCTCGATATCAAGAAGAGCGCCGAGAAGCTCGTTGACCTGATCGGTGCCGACGTTGTCGTCTCCGTGGGCCGCGGCATCTCCGCTGACCCCGAGAAGGGCATCAAGCTGGCCGAGGAGCTGGCTGAGGCTCTGGGCGGTGTTGTCGGTGCTTCCCGCGCCGTCACCGATGAGGGCTGGCTGTCTGCCGACCATCAGGTCGGTCAGACCGGCAAGACCGTGCATCCCCGCATCTACGTTGCACTGGGCATCTCCGGTGCCATCCAGCACGTTGCCGGTATGCAGGATTCCGAGAACATCATCGCCATCAACAAGAACGAGAACGCCCCCATCTTCGATGTTGCCACCTACGGCATCGTCGGCGATCTGTACAAGGTCGTTCCCGAGCTGATCAAGGAGATCAAGGCTGCCAAGGCTTGATTCCCGCCCGTAATCAACAAGAGCCGTGCCCCGCAAAGGGCACGGCTCTTTGTTTTTTTGTATTGCTCAGTCTGCCACAGCCGGGGCGGCCAGCAGCTCCGGGGGCAGCTCACTCTCGTCCTCATTGACGAGGGAATCATCGACATCAAATGTCGCACCAAAGGCCTTTGCGGCAGCATCCGCCACCAGATCGGCATCGACCAGCTCACTGTCTGCCATGACATACAGCAGCTTATCATCAAAGCTGACCACGCGGGCCTTATCTGCCTCCACGCAGACCCACTTGCGCATACTGATGTTTTCCTCCATCGAATCGGCGATCTCGCGGGCATCGGCCTTGTCCTTGAGGCGCAGCAGCACCAGGCTGTACGCCTGGCTTCCGGTCATCGGCTCGCTGACTACTGCGGCATCCACCTTGTCCACGTTGTCCGCGGTCAGCCCTGCCAGATAGCCGTACCAGCTCTCGTCGGTCAGGTCGATGGCCACCGTCTCCATGCCCATCAGGTCAACCGGCTGGACGTTATAAATAGCATCCACCATCTCGCTCAGCTCCGCGTCCGGCTGCGGCTCGGCGGTCTCACCGGTATCCTCACCGTCAACGCTGAACTCCGGGTCCAGCTCCGCGCCTTCCTCGGGTCTTGTGGCAGGTTGGTTCGCAAGATCGTTGCTGTCAGCCTTTTGGCTGCCGCAGGCAGACAGGAACAGGGCGGTCAGCAGGGCTGTTGCAAAAAGCAGCTTTTTCATCGTAAAATTCCTTTCTCGGTCAGAATATTCTCGGGCGCAAAGCGTGCGTCCCAGTCGTCGCAGGGCAGCTCGTCCAGCAGCAGGGCCTCGGGGCAGAGCAGCAGCCCCGCTCCCTTATAGTGTGCCAGAAATCGGTCATAATACCCGCCGCCGCGCCCCAGCCGGACCCCGTCGCGGCTGGCGGCCAGGCAGGGGACAAGGGCCAGCGCCGCGGCGTATCCCGCCGGGTCGGCGGCGGGCAGGGCGGCGGGCGGTTCCTGAATGCCAAACGCCCCGGGCCGCAGCAGGCACAATGCCGGTATCTCCACCCAGTCCATCTCGGTTTTGCTCCGCACGCGGGGCAGCAGCAGGCGCTTGCCGTCGGCCAGCGCGCGTCTTAGTATTTCCGCCGTGTCCGGCTCATCCGGCATGGCCGCAAAGGCCAGCACTGCCCCAGCGCTCTGCCATTGCGGCAGGCTGAATAGCGCCTGCGCCATACCGCGGCCCACAGCCGCCATATCCAGTTCCGTGCGCCGGGCCTTGGCCCATGCGCGGGCTTCGCGTTTTGTCATTCTGCACACCACCTTCCGGGCTATCATACCATATCTGCCCTCTACTTAACAAGACGGAAAAGCCGTCCTGTTGTTACAGCAGCGACAAAATTTTTCCGCCATCTTGCCCGGCGCAGTGAAATAGAGTATAATATATCCTGTATCGCTATGTATTAGACTTATGAAATATAAAAAGGAGATTCCAAACCATGAGCAAGTTCAATTTCATCAAGACCGATATTCCTGACGTACAGATCATCGAGCCGACTGTTTTTGGCGATGACCGCGGCTATTTTATGGAGACCTACCAGATCGACGAGTTCGCCGCAGCGGGCATCGACAAACCCTTCGTGCAGGATAACCAGAGCCGCTCCACCAAGGGCGTGCTGCGCGGCCTGCACTTCCAGACCAAGCACACCCAGGGCAAGCTCGTCCGCGTGACCCTGGGCGAGGTGTTCGACGTCGCCGTCGACTGCCGCCCCAACAGCAAGACCTTCGGCAAGTGGGTGGGCGCAACGCTGTCCGCCGACAACAAGAAAATGCTCTGGATCCCCGAGGGCTTCGCCCACGGCTTTGTCGTGCTGTCCGATGTGGCCGAGTTCTGCTACAAGTGCACCGACGTCTACGACCCCACCGCCGAGGGCGGCATTCCCTACGATGACCCGACGGTCAACGTGCAGTGGCCCGACTGCGGCTGCGAGCACAAGACCAGCGCCAAGGACAAGGAGCACACCCCGTTTGCCGCCCAGAAGTTCGAATATTTTGAGAAATATTGAGGGTAAACCGTGCAGAAACTGAAAGACACCTTCGCAGGCTTCTGGAAATACCGTTACCTGCTGCAAAACCTGATTTCCCGTGATTTCAAGCTGAAATACCGCCGCAGCGTGCTGGGCGTGGCGTGGAGCGTGCTGAACCCGCTGCTGACCTGTCTGGTCATGTGGGCCGTGTTCGGTGCGCTGTTCAACCAGCGCGGTCAGGGCATCGAGGACTTCCCGCTGTTCCTTATCATCGGCCAGCTGATGTTCAACTTCTTCCGCGAGAGCACGACCATGGCCATGGAGAGCGTGCTGAAGAACGGCCCGCTGCTGCGCAAGGTCTATATTCCCAAATACATCTTTCCGCTGGAAAAGTGCTGCTTTGCGCTCGTCAACTTCTTTTTCAGTCTCGTGGCGCTGTTTATCGTCGCGCTGCTGACCTGGTCGCACATCTCGATCGGGACTGTGCTGCTGGCCATTTATCCCCTTGTGATGCTGTTTATTTTCAGTCTGGGCATCGGGCTGATTTTGTCCACGCTCTACGTTTTTGTGCGTGACATCATGCATATCTGGGAGGTCTTTTGCACACTGCTTGTCTACGGCAGTGCCATCTTCTACGACCCGCGCCAGATGGAAAGCTGGATGCAGTACGTCATCAACCTGAACCCCATCTACTGGTACATCACCGCCGTGCGTTCCTGCGTCATGTGGGGCGAGGGGCTGACCCCCAACATGGTGCTGATTCCGTTCCTCTGTGCCGCGCTGAGCCTGGGCCTCGGCATCTGGGTGTTCAAAAAGAATCAGGACAAGTTCGTCCTGTACATGTAAGGGGGCATCGAAATGGCAGAGCAGAAACCCATCATCTCCATCGACCATGTTTCGATGCGCTTCAACCTCTCCAAGGAAAAGCACGAAAGCCTGAAAGAGTACTTCGTCGCGCTGCTGCACGGCGGTGTGCGGTTTGACGAGTTCTTCGCGCTGGACGATGTATCGTTTGATATTATGCCCGGCGATTTCTACGGTCTCATCGGCCTGAACGGCAGCGGCAAGTCTACGCTACTGAAAGTGATTTCCGGCGTCTACAAGCCCAGCGCCGGCAAGGTCACGGTCAACGGTACGATTGCGCCGCTGATCGAATTGGGCGCTGGCTTTGACATGGACCTGACCGCACGGGAAAACATTTATTTAAACGGCACCGTGCTGGGCTACACGCCCAAGTACATCGACTCAAAGTTCGACGACATCGTCGAATTCAGCGAATTGCAGGAGTTTCTCGACGTGCCGCTGAAAAACTACTCCTCCGGCATGGTCGCACGTCTGGCGTTCGCCGTGGCAACGATAACGAAGCCCGACATCCTGATTGCCGACGAGATCCTGTCCGTCGGTGACTTCCTGTTTCAGGAGAAGTGTGAGAAGCGCATGGCCGAGCTGCTGTCCGGCGGCACGACGGTCATTCTGGTCAGCCACTCCATTGACCAGATCGAGCGTATGTGCAACAAGGTAGCCTGGCTCGACCACGGCCATCTGCGCCGCATCGGCGAGACGAAGGAAATTACCGCCGAGTACCGAAGGTTCGAGAAAAAGGACGCCATGCCGGCCAAAGTCACCGAGGAATAAGCTATGTCCGAAAACACGAAACCGAACAACGAGCGCCCCGCCGACCTGGCCGTACAGGACAGCGTCGGCGGCATGGCGCGGCGGCTTTTGAACCCCGCCCACCTGCGGGAGCTCGCGGGGCGCAGCGTCAAGACCCTGCGGGAGCAGGGGGCCGAGCAGCTCTGGCGCGATGTGAAATTCCGCGTCGGGCTGGCGATGCACCACGACGACTGGCGGCACCGCGCCGACATTCCGCTGCGCCGGGAGCTGAAGGCCCAGCGCGCCGCGAACCTGCAGGGGCCGAAAATCAGCATCATCGTGCCGCTGTACAACACGCCCGCCAAGCTGTTTGACGAGATGCTGCAAAGCGTCGTCAGGCAGACCTACACAAACTGGGAATTGGTGCTGGTGGACGCATCCGACGCCGACAAGCGGCTGGAGCGCCGTCTGCCCAAGTCTGTGCCCGGCACGATTGTGTATGAGCCGATTGAAAACGGCGGCATTGCCCTCAACACGACCCGCGGATTTGCGCTGGCGCACGGCGAGTACATCACGCTGCTGGACCACGACGACGTGCTCTACCCGAACGCGCTGTTTGAGGTTGTGCAGACGATACAAAACACCGGAGCGGATTTTGTCTATAGTGATGAAATCGTTCTCTCCGCCGATTTGAAGGAGCTGGGCGGCTACCACTTCAAGCCCGACTTTGCGCCCGACTACCTGCGCGGGGTCAACTTTATCACGCATCTGGCGGTGTTCAGCCGTCCGCTGCTGAACGCGGCGGGCGCGTATGAGTCGAAGGAGTTTGACGGTGCGCAGGACCATGATTTGATCCTACGCCTGACAGAAAAAGCACAGCGCATCGAGCATATCAAGAAGGTGCTCTACATCTGGCGTGCCGCGGCCGGCTCCACCGCCGCGGGCATGGAGGCCAAGCCCTACGCCGTCGCGGCGGGGGAGCGCGCCATCGACGCGCAGCTCAAGCGTTTCGGTCTGCCGGGCCACGCCATGGCCGTGCCCGACGCGCCCGGCGCGTTTCAGGTGCGGTACGAACTGACGGGGCACCCGAAGATCAGCGTACTGATTCCCAGTAAAGACCACATTGACGACCTGGACCGCTGCCTGACGAGCCTGTACAAAAACGCAGGCTACGACAATTTTGAGGTCATCGTCATCGAGAACAACTCCACTGACCCGGCGACGTTTGCCTATTACGAGACGCTGCCCAGCCGCTTTGCCGACTGCCGCGTCGTCTACTACAAGGGCGCGTTCAACTTCTCGGCCATCAACAACTTCGGCGCGACGTTCGCCGAGGGCGAGCACCTGCTGTTGCTCAACAACGACATTGAGGTGTTGTCGTCCGACTTCCTGCGCGAACTGCTCAGCTACAGCCAGCGGCCCGACGTAGGCGCGGTGGGCGCGAAGCTCTACTACCCCGACGACACGATCCAACACGCAGGCGTGCTGATGGGCATCAACGGCAGCGCGGGCCACAGCCACAAGAGCTACCCCCGCACCGCTGTGGGGGACATGTACCGCTTGGTCACGACGCAGAATTATATGGCCGTGACGGGTGCCTGCCTGATGACAAAAGCATCGCTCTACCGCGCATTTGGCGGGCTGGACGAGGAAAAGTTTGCCGTCGCCTACAACGATGTGGACTACTGCTTGAAGCTGTGGCAGAAGGGGCTGTTGAACGTTTACACCCCGCGCGCCGAGGCCTACCACTACGAGAGCAAGAGCCGCGGCCTGGATACCTTAAGCGAGAACGCCAAGCGGTACGAGCGCGAAAAGGCGAATTTCTACGCGAAATATCAGCAGTATATCGACAATTACGACCCGTATTACAACCCGCATTTCAACAATCTGTTTGAGAATTTCGGGTTGAAGTGATGGAGCCGAAGCGAAAAATCAACCGCCTGACGGAGTATGATTACGCCCAAAGCGGCGCGTATTTCATCACAATCTGCACGCATGGACGGCAGAAGATTTTGTGGGATAGCAATACGTTCACGGAAGTCGAGGATGTAGGGGCGAGCATTGCTCGCCCGCAGCACCCGCCCGCCTTATCCGAAGCGGGAAAAATCGTAGAGCAGTGTATTTTTGAAATTCCGACCCATTATCCGCACATTTCGGTAGAGAAATATGCGGTCATGCCGAACCACGTTCATTTGTTGCTGCTAGTCCAAAACGGGCAGGGCGGGCGACCAATGGTCGCCCCTACAGTCTCTACCGTTATACAGCAGTTTAAAGGTGTAGTTTCCAAACGGCTTTCCCACCCTATCTGGCAAAAATCCTTCCATGACCATATTGTGCGCACGGAGCAAGGGTACTCGCAAATTTGGCAATACATCGATACCAACCCCCAACTTTGGCACAAAGACTGCTTTTATGAGGAGCCATCCCATGAGCCTTGAAACGAAACGCATCAAAGAACTGTTCGGCTATGCGCGGACGCTGACGAAAGAACAGGGCGTCGGCGTCATGGCCGGGCGGGCCGTCGGCTTTTTTAAGCGGCGGTTCTTCGGCAAAAAAGCGCGGTATCTGCCGTCGAAGCAAACGCTGGAGGCCCAGCGTGCCGACGCAGCCGCCCGCGCCGACGGCTGGCCGACCATCAGCATTCTGACGCCGCTGTACAACACACCGCCGCAGTTTTTGCAGCAATTCCTGGACAGCGTGCAGGCCCAGACCGCGCCGAACTGGCAGCTGGTTCTGGTAGACGCCAGCGACGGTGCCCACCCCGACGTGGGCGAGACCGTCCGCACCCGCGCCGCGCAGGACAAGCGCATCGTCTACGCCAAAATCGAGAACAAGGGCATTGCCGCCAATACGAACGAGGCCGCGAAGCTCGCAGCGGGTGAGTATCTGGCCCTTGCCGACCACGACGACATGCTCGCGCCTCATGCCGTCTATTGCATGAGCAAAGCGCTGGCCGAGAGCGGCGCGGCGTTTGCCTACAGCGACGAGGCCCTGTTTGAGAAAACGCCCGAGCACCCGCGCGTCGGCCACTTCAAGCCCGACTATGCGCCCGAGTACCTGATGGCCGTCAACTACATCTGCCATCTGGCCGTGTTCAAAAAATCGCTGTTCGACGCCGTCGGCGGTGAGCGCCCGGCCTGTGACGGTGCGCAGGATCACGACTTATTTCTGCGTCTCATCGACGAAATGCAGCGCCGTGACCCCGCAGCCAAGCCGCTGCACATCCCGCAGGTGCTGTATTACTGGCGCGTGCACGCAGCGTCCACCAGCGGCGGCACGGCGGCCAAGCCCTATGTGGAAAAGGCTGCGCAAAAGGCCGTGGCCGACCATCTGGCCGCCACAGGGCGGCAGGGCAGGGTGGAGCCGGGCAAATTTCCGGGCACCTGCCATGTGGTGTGGGACATTCCCGAGCCGCAGCCGCTCGTGTCAATTTTGATTCCCAACAAGGACCACACCGACGATTTGGAAAAATGCCTGCACAGCATCTACGCCAAAACGACCTACGAGAATTTCGAGGTCATCGTCATTGAGAACAATTCCACCGACCCGGCCACAGCGGCCTACTACAAAAAACTGCCGGAGCGGTATGACCGCGCGCGGGTCGTGACTTACAAGGGCGGCTTCAACTTCAGCCGCATCAACAATTTTGGCCGCAGGTACGCGGCGGGCAAGTACCTGCTGCTGCTCAACAATGACGTCGAGGTAATCAACGGCGACTGGCTCACCCAGATGGTGGGCGAGTGCAGCCAGCCCGGCGTCGGCCTCTGCGGGGCAATGCTCTACTATCCCGACGACACGATCCAGCACGCCGGCATCATCACGGGGCTGGGCGGCTACGCCGGGCACAGCCACAAGTACCACAAGCGCGGAGGCAGCGGGTATATGTTCCGGCTGGCCACGGTGCAGGATTTCTCCGCCGTGACAGCGGCCTGCCTGCTGGTGCGCACCGCCGTTTACGACGAGCTGCACGGCCTGGATGAGGAGTTCACGGTTGCCTACAACGATGTGGACTTCTGCCTGCGTGTGCGCGACGCGGGCTGGCGCATTGTCTGGACGCCCTACGCCGAGCTCTACCACTACGAAAGCAAGTCCCGCGGCTCCGACGAGAACGATCCCGCCAAAAAAGCACGCTTTGACGCCGAGCATGAACGTCTCTACGCCGTGCACGGGCGGGAGAATATTCTGCACGACCCCTATTACAGCCCGTCGCTGTCGCTGGATTATGAGGATTTCCGCGAGAGCGGAGATTTGCGGAATCTGAAATGAGTTGATTGCCTTCCCCCGTGGGGGAAGGTGCCCGAGGCCCCGACCGAGGGCGGATGAGGGGCGGGTTTGCCCTATTGCCCGTCAGTGGGAAATTCCCGGTAAGTTTGCCCCTCATCCGTCAGTGGGCGGGGCCGCTGACAGTTTCCCCCTCTGGGGAAGCCATACTGACAAAAAATGCACGCCGTAAATTTCACGGCGTGCGTTTTTATTATTCTTTTTTATCCGGCGGGAACTCACCCTGCTTTTCGGCTTCCAGGCGGCTCAGGCGGGCTTCAAGCTCGGAGATGCGCTGGTTGACAATATCCGGCAGATCCTGCTGGTCCAGATCGTCCGCCGGGCAGCACTTGATATTGCCGACGCGGACGATCTCCGCGGGTACACCGACGGCAGTGGCGTTGGCGGGCAGGTTCTTCAGCACAACGCTGCCCGCGCCGACGCGGACGTTGTCACCGATGTAGACCGGGCCCAGCACCTTCGCGCCCGCGCCGATCAGCACATTGTCGCCCAGCGTCGGATGGCGCTTGCCGGTGTCCTTGCCGGTACCGCCCAGGGTGACGCCGTGGTAGATCGTGCAGTTGTCACCGATCTCCGTCGTCTCACCAAAGACGATGCCCATACCGTGGTCGATAAAGAGCTTGCGCCCGATCTTGGCACCGGGGTGGATCTCGATGCCGGTCAGATGGCGCGCCAGCTGGCTGACGAAACGGGCCAGGAAGAAACACCGGTGGTTGTACAGAAAATGTGCGATCTTGTGCGTGACCAACACATGAAAGCCGGGGTACAGGATGATGACCTCCGCCACATTGCGCGCGGCGGGGTCCTTATCGCGGATATTTTTTGCATCTTCCCAAAGGCCCATAGTTCGTTCCTCTTCCCATTTACCATACTTATTATAAATATACCACAAAGCCGGACAAAGTGCAATGCTGTACGCGCCGCGCGCGGATTTTTGCGGATTTTGTCAAATCCTCCAAAAGTCAGCGCAAAAATCTATAAAATCCTTACTTTTGCAAAAAGCCCGTTTGCATTGACACCGCCGTCCCTGCATGGTACAATAAGTTAAACTTAGGTAAAGCCATAGGAAGGAGTGTGCCGGGATGATGCGTTTTATTTCTGTCTTTAAAAATCACGGCGCAGTGTTCTTTCCCGTCGCTGCTTTGTGTGTGATTTTTTGACTTTTCCCTTTTGGGGAAAAGTTTTTTTTTGCAAAAATATCCCTGCGGGATGTTTTTGCATGGGGCTTTGTAGGGGCGAGCATTGCTCGCCCGCAGGCCGTTTGCCTCATGCGCGGCTTTCCCGCAGAAGCTCAACCACGCAAAGTTGACGGGCGAACAATGTTCGCCCCTACACTCTCAGCTATGACAAAGTTTCCTATTTTTAAGGAGGTTCCCACCATGCTGATCCGCAACGCAAAGGACAGCGCGGGCAAGGCCATTGAGGTCTGGCTGCGCGACGGAAAAATTGCCGCTGTCGGTCTGGGGCTGCTCGTCCCGGAAGGGGAGGAGGTGCTCGACGCGAAGGGCCGCACGGTCCTGCCCGCCTTCATCGACACCCACTGCCACTGGCGCACCCCCGGCTTTGAGTACAAGGAGGACATCTCCACCGGCTCCGCCGCGGCTGCCGCGGGCGGGTACACCTTCGTCAACCTGATGCCCAACACGAAGCCGGTCTGCTCCAGTGCCGAGATCGCCCACGCCATCGAGGCTGAGGCCGCCCGCGTCGGCCTGTGCGACGCAAACCAGACCGTCTCCATCACGAAGGATTTCGACGGCAAAACGCTGGATCATCTGCTGACCCTGCCCGAGGACATCAAGTTCATCACCGAGGACGGCAACGGCGTCATGAACAACGCCGTCATGGCCCGTGCGTTCGCGATTGCCACCGAGCGCGGCCTGACCATCATGTCCCACGCCGAGGATCGCGAGATCAGCCCCTGGGACTACCGCCTGGCCGAGAACATCGAGACCGTGCGCAACTGCCATCTGGCCGAGTACTACGGCACCCGGCTGCACATGTGCCACGTCTCCACCAGGGAATCCGTCGATGCCGTCCGCATGAGCCGGATGCGCGGTGCGCGGGTCAGCTGCGAGGTCACGCCGCACCACCTGTGGTTTGACGACAGCCGCCCGACCTACCGCGTCAACCCGCCCATCCGCAAGGCGGACGACGTGACCGCGCTGATCGACGCCATCAAGGACGGCACCGTGACCTGCATCGGCACCGACCACGCCCCCCACACCGCCGAGGAGAAGGAGAAGGGCGCTGCCGGTATGGTGGGTCTGGAAACGGCCTTCGGCGTCTGCTACACCAAGCTCTGCCGTGAGCAGCGTCTGCCGCTGGAAATGCTCAGCTTCCTGATGAGCGCCGGTCCCGCCGCCGTGTTGGGCCTGGCCGACCGCAAGGGCATGCTGGAGCCGGGCTACGACGCCGACATCGTGCTGGTGGACCTTGACCACATGTACGAGGTCCACGCCGACGAGCTGCACAGCAAGAGCAAGAACTGCCCCTACGACGGCGCACTGCTGTACGGAAAAGTGGTAACCACGATCAAAGGCGGGAAGGTTACGTTCCAGATTGAAGAATAACACCCCTTCACGCACAAAACACCCGTAGGGGCGCATTCTATATGCGCCCGTGCAAGGCTGACGCTGGCACAGTCCCGCGGGCGGATAGGGAATCCGCCCCTACGATTCCCAACATTATATAATAGAGCCGCAATTTATATACATCAAACGGAGGAATCAGCATGCTTACCAACATGGACAAGCTCTACGAGAGCGTCGCAGCAAACGGCCCGGTCTGCGTGGGCCTGGACACCGAGATCAGCTACCTGCCCACCACCGACACCGCCAAGACGGCAGGGGAGAACGTCGTCGCGTTCAACCGTGCGCTGATCGACGCCACCAAGGGCGTCGCGGGCTGCTACAAGGTGCAGATCGCCTATTATGAGTCCCTGGGCCTGGACGGCATGCGCGCCTACGCCGAAACGCTGAAGCTGGCCCGCGCCACCGGCCTGCCCGTCATTGCCGACATCAAGCGCGGCGACATTGCCAAGACCGCCGAAATGTACGCCAAGGCGCACTTTACCGGTGATTTTGAGGCCGACATCATCACGCTGGCCCCCTACATGGGCCTTGACTCCATCAGCCCGTATCTGCCGTACTGCGCCGAGCAGGGCAAGGGCGTGTTCGTGCTCTGCCGCACCTCCAACCCCGGCGCGAAGGACTTTGAGTACAAAAAGCTCGACGATGGCCGCCATGTGTACGACCTCGTCGGCGACAGCCTGACCGCCCTTGGCAAGGACTACATGGGCGAGCACGGCTATTCCAGCATCGGCCTGGTCATCGGCGGCACCCACACCGAGGAGGCCACCGCCATCCGCGCGGCCTACAAGGACACCTTCTTCCTGATCCCCGGCTACGGCGCACAGGGCGGCAAGGCGGCGGACATCGCGCAGTACCTGACCAAGGGCAACGGCGGCGTTGTCAACTCCAGCCGCGGCATCCTGCTGGCTTACAAGAAGCAGCCCGGCGTTGCCTTTGACGAGGCTGCCTACAACGAGTGCGTGCGTATGCGGGAGGATATTCAGGGTGAATGCAACAAGCTGTAATCTGACGGTCCTGCGTCAGGAAACCGTCGCAGAGGATATTATGCGCCTTACGGTCCAGTGGCAGGACCGCAGCCGCGAGCCCCACGCCGGGCAGTTTTACATGCTGCGCGCCTGGGCCGCGGACGCCACGCCGATTCTTTCCCGCCCCATCAGCGTTGACGACTTTGACAACCAGACCGGCGCACTGACCTTCCTGTATCAGGTCAAGGGCGAGGGCACCCACAAGCTGGCCGCGCTGAAAAAGGACGACACGCTGACCGTGACCGGCCCCTGCGGCAACGGCTTTGACACTGCCGCACTGGTCGGGCAGTACAAGCGCATTGCCGTGGTCGGCGGCGGCATCGGCACCGCGCCGCTGCTGCTGCTCTGCAAGGAGCTCTGCCGCGCGGGCGTGCGCCCCGACCTGTTCGTGGGCTTCCGCGACACGACCTACGGCATGGATTGCTTTGTGCCCTGGTGCCGCGACATCTACGCCGCAACCGACTCCGGCAAGGAGGGACACCACGGCCTGGTCACCGACCTGCTGGACGTGAGCAAGTACGACATTGTGCTGACCTGCGGCCCCATGGTCATGATGCGCGGCGTGGCTAAGCTCTGCGCCGCCGCAGGCGTGCCCTGCCTGGCCAGCCTTGAAAAGAAGATGGCCTGCGGTCTGGGCGCGTGCCTGGGCTGCACCTGCCATACGAAAATCGGCCCGGTCACCGTCTGCAAGGACGGCCCGGTCTTTAACGCACAGGAGGTGTTTGACTGATGGCAGACCTGCATGTTGATTTTCTCGGCAAGCGGCTGGCCGGGCCGGTCATCGCAGCCAGCGGCACCTTCGGCTTCGGCCCCGAGTACGCGGGTATTGAGGATCTGCGCGTGCTGGGCGGCATCTCCGGCAAGGGGCTGACCCTGAACGGCCAGCCCGGCAACGAGGGTGAGCGCCTCTACGAGACGCCGTCGGGCCTGATGAACTCCATCGGCCTGCAGAACCCCGGTGTGCAGCACTTTATCGACCACGAGCTGCCTGCCATGCGCCGGTGCGGCACCACCGTCTGGGCGAACCTCGGCGGCCACACGATTGAAGAAAACGTCGAAGGCGTGCAGATGCTCTGCGCCGCGGGCGTGGATTTTATTGAGCTGAACATCAGCTGCCCCAACGTCAAGCAGGGCGGTCTCGCGTTCGGCATCCGCGCGGCAGACGCCGGCGAGGTCGTCAGCGCGGTGCGCAAGGTCTGCACCGTGCCGCTCATCGTTAAATTGAGCCCGCAGGCTGAAAGCATCCCCGAGATGTGCAAGGCCGTTGAGGCTGCCGGCGCGGACGCCATCAGCCTGTGCAACACCTTCCAGGCGTGCGCGATCGATCTGGAAAAGCGCCGTCCCGTGTTCAACAACACGTTTGCGGGCCTGTCCGGCCCGGCGGTGCGTCCCATCGCCCTGCGCATGGTCTGGCAGGCCGTGGGGGCCGTCAGCATCCCCGTCGTGGGACTGGGCGGCATTCTGACGGGTAAGGACGCCCTGGAGTTCATCATGGCCGGTGCAGCGGCGGTACAAGTCGGCACCGCGAACTTCCTGGACCCGAAGGCCTGCACCCGCATCACGAACGAGATCGGCCAGTGGATGGACGCCCACGGCGTCAAGACGCTGGATGAGATCAGAGGGTGCGCACGGTAAATCACCGGCTGCCTTCCCCTCATCCACCCGTTCACGGGCTATAACGGCAAGCCCGACCCTCATCAGTCGGCGGGCGGACCGCCGACAGCTTCCCCCGCGGGGGAAGCCGCCCCACCATATACATTTTGCTTGCATTTTTATACAAAATATGCTACTATAAGTTGAATAACATACAGGAGGAACAAATTATGGCACGCGAAGCACTTGAAGTTTTAAAGGAATGTGAAGCATTTTTAGAGGGGCACTTCCTGCTTTCCTCCGGGCGCCACTCCGGCGCTTACTGCCAGATGGCATTTCTGCAGCAGTACCCCGACAAGGCCGCCGAGGTCATGGCCCCGGTTGCCGAGAAGCTCAAAGAACTGAACATTGACGTCGTGGTCGGCCCCGCCATGGGCGGCATCGTCTACGCCTACGAGCTGGGCCGCCAGATGGGCAAGCGCGCCATCTTCACCGAGCGCGTCGACAACGTCATGACCCTCAAGCGCTTCAGGATCAACCCGGGTGAGCGCTGCATCATCGCCGAGGACGTCGTCACCACCGGTGTTTCCAGCCTCGAGACCAAGCGCGTCATCGAGGAAAACGGCGGCATCTGCGTGGGCATTGCCTGCGTCGTGGACCGCACCCGCGCCGAGGCCCCGTCCCCGATCCCCATCGTCGCCAGCGCCCTCAAGCTCGACCTGCCCAACTACGCCCCTGAGGAATGCCCCATCTGCAAGGAGGGCAAGCTCCCGCTGGTGCACCTGGGCAGCCGCAAAATGAAGGAAGCTGCGAAGCAAACCCTGTAAGCGCTGCTTGTGCAAATAATAAAGAATAAATAATAAATAATAAATGCGGTGAATCGCGTCGCTGCGCTCCGCTCAAAAAAGTCCGTGCAGCTCTGCCCGTGGCACAGCTGCACGGGCGGATATAGAATCCGCCCCTACGGATTTTGTTTTCGACCATAGGGAGAAAACTCCACATTCTTTATTATTTCTTATTTAT
>ERZ1106963.2635-NODE-2635-length-17187-cov-13.655498_pt1 | contig 17187 bp, 18 predicted proteins | sample MGYA00403681_ERZ1106963 | MGnify/ENA primary metagenome ERZ1106963 (study PRJEB35170, sample SAMEA104062407) | human gut metagenome | biome: human gut; feature: human-associated habitat; material: faeces | place: Denmark | collected 2012-05-03 ...
AAAAATAGGTAGCGCCAACATAGAGAAGGTACCCAATAGGGTGCCTTTTCTTTTTTTGATAACTTTTTATAGTGTGAGTTTGACAGAATCGGGCGGACAAACCGTTTCGGATATACAGCCTGGGGTGAATGGGGACGCATATTTTATAGCGTGGCTTTGTCCTGAATAAAGTATATGGTTTATAAAAAAATTTTCAATTACGGATATTTTATGACACCTAATGAAAGCCTATTTTGACAGACTAAATCGACATTTTCATAGACAATTCTGACTCCATTTTTGGCGACATAGGCTGGCATTTTGCCAGCCTTTTGTGCTGTATTCTTAAGAGCTACTCCCGGCGCTACGGGAGATAAGAGTCAATGGCAGGGAAAAGCATGTGTGATGCGCTCTGATGGTCAACTTGGAGATAGTGCTCTATTTCAGAAAAGTGGGGGATCTGACCGTAAAATTCTGACCATGGTGGAGGGAAGCTCCGCCAAAAACGAGCGGGACGGAATCTCCTGGCAGAGTATAAGGACGGGGGACAGCTGGAAGAGTATGAATCCAGGCTGTCGGCTAACCGAGCGGAGCTGACGGGACTTTCCTATACCGGGGAGAAGAAAAATACGAAGCGCATTTTGCATCTGAAGGACGAGATCATCAAGGACACCAACCGGGTGGAGATCGTGCAGACGCAGCTCCAGCGGCTGGAGAGCAGCCGAGGCCTACAAGACCTGCTGGGCCGGGAAAAGGATGCTATCCGGACGCAACAGGCGGCGCGGATGCTGGAGCTGGAGAAGAAGCTGGCGGAATACCGGGAGAAATACGGCGTGTTCCCTGGGGCGAAAAGGCGGCGCGAGAGGTACTGCTGCCCAAGAAGAGCGGCGCAAATGAAAAAATCTCTCAGACGGTGCGTACGATCCTGGAGACCAAGGCCACACCGGAGGAGATGGGGCCGGACATCATGGAGCTGGCGATGGAGGGCAAATATTCCTGCGAGGAGGCCAGCCGGGAGGTGGTGGCCGACGCCTGCGAGATGATGCTGGGGGACAGCACGGTGGTGGAGCAGCTGGCAAAGGAAAACCGCAGCCTGGCGGAAAAGATCCGGGACTGGCTGCGGGAATGGGTGGAAAACCTGAAGATCGCCCTGGAGGGCCTGCAGGCGGACCGCACGGAGAGCCGCGCCATGATGCAGTACGCGCGGGAGCTGCAGGAGATTTGGGACAACGCCCTGATGGACGCTGCCGGAATAACCTGGGGGCGGCGCGTGAGACCGCAGAGGCCGCCGTGGAGAACTACCAGCAGGCGGCGAATGTGACCGAGAGCAGCGCAGAGGGCAGGACGCAGTATAAGACCCGGGGCAAATACTGGCGGCCCGACCTGAAGGGAAGCGAGTGGCAGCTGCTGGAGCGCCGGATGGCCGAGGAGATCGGCAGCAGCGAAAACTACCTTGACGAGGCGACAAAGTGGGTGTATGCTGATGAAAAAGGCGTACAAGTGTTCGCTTTGTATGGCGTAGGAGACGGAACGGACGCCACGCCGCTGTATGCAGTGGGCGGGGAAAAGGCCGCCGCGTACAATGCAGCTATGACTGAATTCATGGAAAGGAGCCAAAAATATGACGGAGATGGACGATCTGTTGACCCGTTGCCTGAGCTTCCGTGGCGTAAGGAAGGGAGCCGGAGCGGAAATCTATCTCAGACTTCACGGAAAGCCGGAGATGCAGAAAGGGTTTCTGAACTACATGTCGGATCACAGAGAAGCGACACCGGAGGAGCTGCTGAACGAGGCTCGGAGAATCAGCGGGGAGTAAAGGAAAAGTTCTCGCTGCGAGACAGCACCGGCCGGGAGCTGACGGAGGCACAGCAGGCGTATTTCAAGGACAGTAAGGTGCGGGATGCGGACGGGAAGCTGAAACCTGTTTACCACGGCAGCGCGGCAATCTTCACAAAATTTTCTGCTGACTTCATGAGCCAAAACGGAAGCTCTGAGGGACAGGGATTCTACTTCACCGACTACAAGCCAATGGCACAGGGCTATGAGAAAAACGGCGGGCAGCTGCTGGAGGGCTATCTGGACATCAAAAAGCCCCTGAGCGACAGCGAAGTCACACTCACGGCGGCAGAGGTGAAGCGCCTGATCCGGACAGTCGACCCTACTGGAGACGACCTGGTCTTGAACTATGATTCCCGCGGCGGAATGGGGTATCCTTCTCGCGCCTGGTACAATCGGTCTGTAGAGGACACGCTGCGGGCGACTATGAGCACCATCGACAGCGACAGTGAGATCCTCGCGGAGCTGGCTAACGGAATGGGCGACCCGGGCAAGGTACTGAAGACCGTTCGGGAGCTGCTGGGCTATGATGGGTATATCGTTGAGGGCAAGTACGACAATGCAACGGTGTATGTGGCATTTGACAGCAGCCAGTTCAAGAACGCCGACAACAAGACCCCCACAGCGGATCCGGACATCCGCTACTCCCTGCGGGAAAACTTCCCTAATGAGATCGACAGCTGGGCCGAGGACGGCATGCCGGAGGGCGTGCGGTTCACCCTGGGCAGCACGGGGCCTGTGCTGCAGGGCCTGGGCGCCATCGAGAGCGACATCTACATGGAGGGGGACAAGATCCAAAAGATCCTGCAGGACCACCCGGAGATGACGCTGGCGGAAATCAAAAAAGTCCCCCAAATTCTGGAGGACCCGGCACTGATCTTGAAAAGCGAAGGACGCGGGAAATCGGGAGCAAACAGTAGGCTTGTGTGCTTTGGGCTTACGAAGGCGCAAAATGGACAGCCGGTGATGACTGTTATGGACTTGCGCCCGAGAGAAAACGGCTTTGTCGTGGACGATATGCAGAAGGTGAACAGTGCTTACACCAAGAAGAACCCGATGGCGTTTATTCAAAAGAGCGATGTGGTGTATGCGGACAAAAAAAGAGCCATCCCGCTTCTTCGCACAACTGGGCTTACAATATCGTCCCAGCAGCTTCTGCGGAATGGCTATATAGGAAGTATATCCTATAAAGGCAGTTCTGTCAACATCCAGGGCGTGCCATTTTCTTCCGTGGTGAAAACGGCGGAAAATACCGGCAATGACCGGCACGCCCTGCGGGATGTGGCCATGAGCGACCGGGACGTGCTGCGGCGGGCAGCTGACCTGGCGCTGAATGACCGGAAGATGAACTTCACCCAGGCGGATCGGGAGCGGCTGAAGATATTCAAAAAGCGGCTGGACATCCTGGATGAAAAACAGACCCAGCGGCAGGGCTATTTGCAGACAAAGCGGGACATCCTCTCCAACTCTGCGAGGCTTTTTTGATACGCTGACGCAGCAGAGTACATATGGCGCCCTGCTGTTGATATATGCGGGTATATGCAAGAGGGATCAGACAGAAAAAATTTGATGGTTCCGCTTCAGCCGGAGGAGGAAGAAGACGGACAGGCCCAGGCACAGAAGCTCTGAGATCAGAGGGGCAAACCAGATGGAGCTGCCGCCGGAGACGGCTGCCAGCAGAAGCAGCGCCCCGGCCTGCAGGATCAGACCCCGGCCGGTGGAAATAGTTACCGCCGGCAGCGGCCGTTCCATAGCTGTGAGGAAGCCGGCAATATAAATATTAAAGCCCACAGGCAGATAGCACAGACTATAGCGGCGGAAGGCATCCGTGGCAAAGGAGAGCATGTCCGGCCTGGCCCCGGGCAGGTAGGCTCCCACCAACGCCGGAGCGGCCAGGAACAGCACCGCAAAGCACACGGCGGCAATACCGCACATGGTACGCAGACCGTAGCGCAGGAGCTTGCCGATGGATTCGCCGTCCCCTCGGCCGTTCTGGAAGCTGATCAGGGGCTGGCTGCCCTGGCTTACACCCATGGTGATATTGATGACCAGGGTATTGGCGTAGGCGATGATGGTATAGGCCACCAGACCATCGGTGCCGATGCAGCGGAGAATGGTGTGGTTGAACAGGAAGATCATCAGGCCATTGCACAGCTCCGTCAGCCCGTCGGAAATGCCGATGGGCAGCAGACGACCGTAAATGGCCCAATCCATCCGGAAGCGCACCGGATGGAAGGTGGTGTGCTTACCGATAAAGTGGGTCATATAGATGACGCAGGTGAGAAGCTGACTGACACCTGTGGCCGCCGCTGCACCCCAGATACCCAAACCCCAATGGAAAATAGCCAGGTAGTCCAGCACACAGTTGGTGACGCAGCCGATGCAGACGGTGATCAGCGCCAGGCGGGGACGGCCGTCGGTCTTGACCAGTACCTCCAGATTATACGAGATCATGAAGCACACGGCGAAGGGAGCCAAACCGTGAAGATAGTGGACGGTATACTCCAGTGTGTCCTCATTGGCACCCAGCAGCAGGGCAAAGGGCTCTGTGAACACCAGCACCAGGACGGAAATGATCACGCCCAGCACCGTTAAAGTGACCAGATTCTGGGAAAAGAGCTTATTGGCACTCTGGGCGTTCTTCTGCCCCAGAAGGAAGGCGATGATGGTGGAGGTGCCCACGGCGAAGATCACCGCGATGGAAAACAGAAGGTTGACAAAGGGCACCGACAGGTTCACGGCACTCATGGCATACTCACCCACCCCACGGGCTACAAACAGCCCATCTACAATGGAATACAGGGAGAAGACCATGAGGGAGGCCACCGTGGCCGTGGAGAAATGGATGAACTGCTTCAATAGACTCTGTTGCTGCATTTTAGATGAGATCCCTTTCCTTTCAGCGGCTTACCGCGTGCTGATTTTCTTGAAAACAGTATAACAGAGGAAAAACGGTTCGTCAAGATTGACTATTGCGAAGTAAAAACATGAGAGATATAATGGGAGAATAAGGAGGAGTGATTATGAAAGTATATGTGGTGGATGCTTTTTCAGACCGGGTATTCGGCGGAAACCAGGCGGGCGTGGTGCTGGCGGAGAGAGTGCTGGAGCCGAAGGTGATGCAGCAGGTGGCGGCGGAGCTGAAGCACTCGGAGACTGCCTTTGTGCAGCAGACGGCGGAGGGTGTGCGCTTGCGCTATTTTACCCCGGCGGGGGAGGTGGAGCTGTGCGGCCACGCCACGGTGGCCAGCTTTGCTCTGCTGCGTAGGTTAGGCCGGATCGAGGACGGCACGCACAAGGCACTTACCCGCGCGGGTGCGCTGGAGATCGAGGTCAGCGGCGGCACCGTATGGATGGACATGGCGCCCCCTAAGACGCTGGGCGTGCTGCCGGAGGAGAACTGGGAGGAGCTGTATGGAGCCTATGGCCTGACGGCGGCGGACAGGCCGGAGAGCTTGCAGCCGGAGATCGTGAGCACGGGCCTTGCGGACATCATGATGCCGGTGAAGGACCACGAGACGCTGATGCGGGCCGCGCAGAACGAGCGGGTGGTGACGGAGCTGTCCAAACGGTTCGACGTTACGGGAGTGCATATGTTCTGCCTGGGTGCGGAGGCGGTATATTGCAGCAATTTCGCGCCGCTGTATGATATCCCGGAGGAGTGCGCCACAGGCACCAGCAACGGCGCGCTGACATACTATCTCTATGAGCGGGGAATGGTGCAGCCGGAGAAGGAGAACCTGTTTTTGCAGGGAGAGCACATGGGGCGGCCGTCCCGCATCCTGAGCCGGCTGGTGGAGAAGGACGGCGCGGTGAAGGTGCGTATCGGCGGGCAGGCGGTCATGAGCCTGGCCGGCGAGATGGAGCTATGAGAGCGCTTGTAATCCGGGCGGAACCGTGATATAATCAGGGAACACAAGAGAAAATGCAGGAGGATGCGTGAATGAAGGCAGCACTTGTCATTATGGCCGCAGGACTTGGATCCCGCTACGGCGGGAACAAGCAGGTGGACGGCGTTGGCCCCAATGGGGAAATTCTGATGGAATACTCTATTTATGACGCTATCCGCGCGGGCTTTACCAAGATCGTGTTCATCATCAAGCCGGGTATGGAGGAGATGATGCGGCGCATCTGCGGGGACTATGTGGCCCGGCGCACCGCCGCCGACGGCTCCCGGGTGGAGGTCTGCTACGCGGTGCAGGATTTTTCCGGCGTGCCGGATTTTTACCAGGTGCCGCCCCAGAGGGAAAAGCCCTTCGGCACGGGCCACGCGGTGCTGTGTGCCCGGCCCTATGTCAGCGAGCCGTTCTGCGTAATCAATGCCGACGACTACTACGGAGTGGACGCATACCGGAAGATATATGAGAAGCTGCAGAAGCTGCCCCGGCAGGGCGCTGCCGCCATGGTGGGCTATCTGCTGAAAAACACCGTCAGCGAAAGGGGCACCGTGTCCCGGGGCGTTTGCCGGGTGGAAAACGGACGGCTGCTGGGCATCAAGGAGACGCTGAAGATCCGGCTGGAGAAGGACGGCACCATCGCCGATGAGGCGGAGGGTGTTCTGGCGGGCGACACGGTGGTTTCCATGAATTTCTGGGGGTTTGCCCCGTCGTTTTTTGAGGAGCTGGAGAAGTTCTTCTACGACTTTCTGTGCAATGATGCCGGGGAGAACATCAAGGCCGAATGTATGCTGCCCAGCCTGGTGGGGAAGCTCATAGGCGAGGGGGGGCTGGAGGTGTCCGTGCTGCAGTCCGGGGACCGGTGGTTCGGCATGACCTATCATGAGGACAGACTGGCTGTGGCCCAGGAGCTGAAGCGGCTCCATGAAAGCGGCGTATACCCAGGCTCCCTGCGGGACTGAGCGAAAACGGGTGGAGGACAGTAAAAATGAGAAGAATGCAGAAAAGACCATGGTATAAAACTCCGCTGGGTATAGGGGGGATCGCCGCGCTGGTGATCGCCCTGGGGCTGGTGGTGTTTTTCCTGCTGCGCGGCAGCGGAAATAAGGAGCCGGTACAGCCGCAGAAGCCGTCCCAGGAGCAGACAAATCCTGGCCAGCAGAATCAGCCGCCCCAGCAGGAGCAGCCGGAGGAGAAGCCTCAGAAGGAGCAGAAGCCTGATCCGGAGCCGAAGCCTGAACCCGATTCCGAGCCGGAGGAGGTGGACGGCGTATGGAATCTGGCGCTGGTGAATCCGTGGAACGCCATACAGGAGGGATATAAGCCGGAGCTGACAACGCTGGACGGTATTTCCAGCTACAGCGGCGCGGAGATCGACAGCCGCTGCTATCCTCAGCTGAAGAAAATGATGGACGATTGCAGCGACTATGGGGATTGCAGCCCCTATGTATGCTCGGCATACCGCACATGGGATACACAGCAGACCCTGTTTGACCGGCAGGTGGCGGCCTACGGCGGCGACAAGGAAAAGGCTGCCCGGGAGGTGGCTGTGCCCGGTACCAGCGAGCATCAGCTGGGCCTGGCGGTGGACATTATTGACACCAGCAACTGGAATCTGGACGAGTCGCAGGAATCGACACCCACCCAGCAGTGGCTTATGGCCAACAGCTGGCGCTATGGATTTATCCTGCGCTATCCCAACGGCACCACAGACATCACGGGGATCATCTATGAGCCGTGGCACTACCGCTATGTGGGCTGCCAGGTGGCGAAGGAGATCCATGAAAAGGGCGTTACGCTGGAGGAATATCTTGGCCGCGCCGCTCATTAAAAACTGCAAAAAATTGTAAACCACCCTTCATGCGGTGAGACCATTGGGGCCTCACCGCATTTTTGTGGGGTGGGGGGGAGGACTATGCCCCAGACGCAAGGAGGAGAGTGCGGTGCAGGGGGCGTAGATTGCTACAGCCAGTGTACGCACTGGCTTCGCAATGACACAATGCGAGGAGGGCGGCGGGGTGAGTGCACCCCGCCTTATGGGAGTGTGGCAGTAGGTGCGGTGCGAGCCTGGGTGGGCGACCGCAAGGGTCGCCCCTACGGGTGTGGGGTGGGGGAGTGCATATGAGACGGGCCGATGTGGGGCGCAAATCCAGCGCCGCCGATGGCGGAAGAAACAAAATGAGCGAGTAGCCGCGTTCAAAATTACAAGCGTCCGCCGCGGGGCAGCGCAGAAATTTTGGGCACCGCAACAGGGGCATCGGCCCCTACGGAAGCATAACAAGAGGTGCGGTACAGGAGGATGCGGATTGCCACAGCCAGTGTACGCACTGACTTCGCAATGACACAATACGAGGAGGGCGGCGGGGTGAGTGCACCCCGCCCTACGGGAGTGTGGCAGTAGGTGCGGTGCGAGCCTGGGTGGGCGACCGCAAGGGTCGCCCCTACGGGTGTGGGGTGGGGGAGTGCATATGAGACGGGCCGATGTGGGGCGCAAATCCAGCGCCGCCGATGGCGGAAGAAACAAAATGAGCGAGTAGCCGCGTTCAAAATTACAAGCGTCCGCCGCGGGGCAGCGCAGAAATTTTGGGCACCGCAACAGGGGCATCGGCCCCTACGGAAGCATAACAAAAGGTGCGGTGCAGGAGGATGCGGATTGCCACAGCCAGTGTACGCACTGGCTTCGCAATGACAGTTTTTTGCAAGGGGTGCGGTGCAAGACCAGACGAGCCGATATAGGCATCGGCCCCTTTGAGAGCATGGCAAGGGGTGCGCGCGGGGCGGGGGAGAGAAAGAAAACAAAAGGGCACCGGCTATTGCCGGCACCCTTGCTTTGCGGCAGGATGGGTCAGTTGCACTCCTTGGCCTGCTTGTTTTGCTCCTGGTTCTGGGTCTTATTCTGGTTCTGATTTTTGTTCTGATTCTGGTTTTTATTCTGGTTCTGGGTATTCTTTGCCATTGTGGCACCTCCTTTTAAACCTGTGTATGATGGTAGTGTGGCGTGAAGCAGTGAAAAATATACAATTCAGCGGCAAAAAAATATTGACAACGCCGCGTCTGGATGCTACAATACCAGAGGAAAACAAAGAAGGCAGGATGCATCCGCCTCACCTCCAGCGTCAGCAAAGAGGTTAACAGCAGGAAACGGCTCCTTATGGGGGAGTCGGATTTGGCTATGCGGGTGCTTTCGGCATCCGTGTTTTTATTTTTGAGTGGAGGTGTTTCGGCCATTAGCAAGCTGCAGCATGAATTGAACGAGGAGATCCGCGACAAGGAGATCCGCCTCATTGGCGAGACAGGCGAACAGATGGGCATTGTTTCCGCAGAGGAGGCGCTGCACATCGCTGACGAACGTGGTTTGGATCTGGTGAAAATTTCTCCGCAGGCTGTGCCCCCTGTGTGCAAGCTGATGAACTACGGCAAGTACAAGTTCGAGCAGAGCAAGCGCGAAAAGGAAGCCAGAAAGAACCAGCATGTGGTGGAGATCAAGGAGATCCGGATGTCCCCGGGCATCGATGTGGGCGATTTTAACACGAAGCTGAAAAACGCCCAGAAGTTCTTGGCTGACGGGAACCGGGTGAAGGTTTCCGTACGCTTCCGCGGCCGCGAAATGGCTCATACGGATATCGGCCGGGATCTGCTGAAAAAGTTTGCAGAGCAGTGCGCCGAGACAGCGACACTGGAAAAAGCAGCCAAGATGGAGGGACGGAATATGTCTATTTTCCTCTCTCCCAAAGCAGGCAAGTAATTCATGGTTCCGCCACGGGGCGGAGAATATACGGAAGGAGTATTTATCATGCCTAAACTGAAGACCCACAGCGGCGCCAAAAAGCGCTTCAATCTGACGAAGTCCGGCAAGGTCAAGAGAGCCCACGCTTTCAAGAGCCACATCCTGACCAAAAAGGACACCAAGCGTGGCCGTCGTCTGCGCAGCGGCACCTATGCCGACTGCACCAACGAGGCGACCATCCGCAAGATGATCCCTTACAAATAATTGACGGAAGCGTTAGAATAGGAGGCAAGAACAAATGGCAAGAGTTAAAGGCGCAATGATGGCGCGTAAAAGAAGAAATAAGACCCTGAAGCTGGCCAAGGGTTACTGGGGCGCTAAGTCCAAGCACTTCAAGATGGCCAACGAGCAGGTCATGAAGTCCCTGACCTACGCTTATGTAGGCCGCCGGCTGAAGAAGCGTGACTTCCGTCAGCTGTGGATCACCCGTATTTCCGCCGCCTGCAAGCAGAACGGCATGAACTACTCCACCTTTATGCATGGCCTGAAGGTGGCCGGTATCCAGATTAACCGCAAGATGCTCTCTGAGATGGCGATCAACGACAGTGTGGCTTTTGCCGCCCTGTGCGATATCGCAAAGAAGGCCTGAGAAAAGTGATGAAAAAGTGCAGCCGAAGGGCTGCACTTTTTTTGATTTCTGGCGGGGGCTTATTCCTTAGGGGTATAGTAGTCGATCAGGAGTTTCGTATCAGACGACATGCTGTTTTGCGGAAGCCACACCAGACTGATTGTGGCGATGAGCGGGGGCCTGATGGGAACCAACGCGAGATCAGAATAATACTGGGCCAATGGATGGCTGGGAGATATGGAGCTTCCGGGCGGCCCGGGTGATGCTGTTGTACTTACAGGCGGCCTGAAAAAAACGCAGCTGCTGCAGCTTCATGGGGGATGACCTCCTTTTGCCGGGGCTGCGGGGACAGCCGTCATCAAGCTGATGATGAGCATGGGCCTCAAGAATGTGATCATGACTGATCGCTCCGGTATGATCTATGAGGGTCGACAGGGCCTCAACCCGGCCAAAGAGGCCATCGCCGCCGTGACGAACCGCGAAAAGCAGGCGGGCGCTCTCTACACTGACGGGTGTTGAATTTATCCCGGATGAAAATAAGTTTCACGCACTTACGGCAAAGGATGCGCTGTGCTGGAAATGCACACGGAATATGAGGACTACTACTTCAACATCGAAAAGATCATCATTGCCCAGGTGGGCATGGAGATCGGCGGAAAGATGCACACCGCCCGCAGCAGAAATGACCTGGGCTCCACCATGCTGCGCATGAACGTGAGAGACACACTGATGAAGATCATCCCTATGGTGTATGAGCTGGAGAAGGTGCTGCTGATGGTCCTCATTGCGGCGGCATTTACATACATGTGCGTGGAAATGAATACGCTGGTATACCGTATCGGCGTGAATCCCAATACAATGGACCTGGTGGTGGCGGTGGCCGTGATCGTATGGGTGCTGGAGATCACCCGCCGTACTTGCGTAAATATCCTGCCGATCATTGCACTGCTTCCAGCTGGGTACGGACGCTCTGTTCCTGATCTATCCGGGTACGTCTACGGATCTGATCGGCCTGGGCCTGTGCGCCGCTGCAGCTGTGCTGACCATCCTGCGTAATAAGATCGTGCTGAAAAAGAAGGCGTAAAATTCAGGAGACGGAAACTGTCTCCGACCTGTGAGGCGTAAGGCTGGGCCCACGGCAACGCGTGTTACGCACTGCCGTGGGCCCATGTTTTTTGCGGCCTTTTTTTGCATTTACCGTTTTGTATCTGTACATTGTAAAAAATTTGCAGTATAATAGAAAAAAACCTAAACAGGAGGAAACAATATGTACTGTGTCAGAAATGTCAATGAGGATTACACATGGATCGGCGCCGACAGCCGGCGTCTGGCGGTGTTTGAGGGCGTTTTCGGCGTGCCGGATGGCGTTTCCTATAACAGCTACCTGCTGCTGGATGAGAAGACCGTGCTGTTTGACACGGTGGATGCCCAGGTGATCCGGCAGTTCAGGGAAAACCTGCTGCACACACTAAGCGGGCGGACGCTGGACTATATCGTGGTACACCATATGGAGCCCGATCACACCGCCGAGCTGGAGGACCTGGTGCTGCGGTTCCCGGAGGTGCAGATCCTGTGTACCGCCATGGCCAAGACCATGATCGGCCAGTTCTTCGGCCACGCCTATGATGACCGCATCCATGTGTGCAAGGAAGGGGATACCCTCTGCACCGGACGGCACACATTGCAGTTCGTGATGGCACCTATGGTGCACTGGCCGGAGGTGATGATGACCTACGACCGTACCGACAAGCTGCTGCTGTCGGCGGACGCCTTCGGCTGCTTCGGTGCGCTGAACGGACATCTATTTGCTGATGAAGTGAACTTTGACCGGGACTATCTGGACGAGTGCCGCCGGTACTATACCAACATCGTGGGAAAATACGGCTCCCAGGTGCAGGCGGTGCTGCAGAAGGCGGCGGGGCTGGAGATCAGCATGATCCTGCCGCTTCATGGATTCGTCTGGCGCAGGGATCTGGGATACATTCTGGGCAAGCACGACCTGTGGAGCCGGTACGAGCCGGAGGTGCAGGGCGTGATGATCGCCTACGCCTCCATTTACGGAGATACGGAGTGTGCAGCCAATATCCTGGCCTGCCGCCTGGCGGAGCAGGGGATAAAGGTGCAGATGTTCGACACCTCCGTAACCCCATCGTCCTACATTCTGTCGGCGGCATTCCGATATAGTCACCTGGTGTTCGCCGCACCGACCTATAACGCCGGGGTATTCATCACCATGGACGAGCTGCTGCGGGACATTGCCGCCCATGGGCTGAGGGGCCGGCGGATGGTGCTGCTGGAGAACGGCTCCTGGGCTCCCGTCAGCGGCCGAGAAATGGGGAAGATCCTGCAGGGCTTGAAGGATTGGACGCAGATAGAGGACACCTTCTCCATCCGCTCCGCCCTGAGAGAGGATCAGGCTATGCAGCTGGAGCGGCTGGCAGCTGTGCTGGCCAAGGATGTGAAGGCTGCTCCTACGGCAAAGGATGCAGAAGGAAAGGAAAAGAAGCGGTTCGTGTGCAAGGTCTGCGGCTATGTGTATGAGGGTGACTCTCTGCCCGAGGACTACAAGTGCCCCCTCTGCGGAGCCGGCGCAGAATATTTTGAGGAGAAATAATAACATAGTATTAAATCTATGGCAAAAGTTTTCAGACAATCCTGCAAAATGGCGGACATGAAAGGCGACGGCAAGATCCACAGAGAAGAAGCAAAGCAGCTAAGTAAAATCTGAACAGCCGCTGAAAGTTTTTGTAAGGAACTGAACAAAATCAACCAAAGCCTCTATCTCGAAATAACATAAGGAGATGAAAAATGGAACTTGCCAAATGTGCTGTCGTAGCGGTATTTCTCTACTTTATCTTAAAATTGATACTATCCCAAAAGACGAAAACCCAAAATAAAGAGAGAGAGGAGAGGAAGCCTCTACCCGTTGAAGGAGCGTATAAAAAGCGCTGGCTGCTCACATACAACGAAAAAGACGCCTATAAGAAACTCCTGGATGCCGCCAGTGAAGTGGGCTATACCATTTTTTCAAAAGTGCGGCTGCTGGACCTGCTGGAGCCAGTGAGTGGAAAGAACTACAAAAGCTATTTCTATAAGGTCCAGGCCAAACATGTGGACTTTGTGCTGCTGGATGAAAAACTGGTAGCCCGATGCATAATCGAGCTGGATGATAGCTCTCATGAGGAAAAAGACCGAAAAGAACGGGATTCGTTTGTGGATAAAGCCGTAACAAGTGTAGGCTATAAAATCATACATACCCGCACCGTAACGGACGAGACAATTGCTCAAATAAAGGAAGTGTTCAAAAAGAGAACTGAAGAATGACCTTCACTCCCCGGCCCGGTGCTGGGGAGTTTTTCTCAGTGAATATGCCGAGAGTGCCGAATAAATTGAAGAAGGCAAAGCATTTGCTGATTCCTGTTAAAATACATACTACGGCATATGCTGAGCGGCAGCATCGTCCGCTTTTCCTTGCGTGAAATTAAAATGTATGGTATACTTGTATCCGGTACATTTGATTGCCCCGACCGAGAAGCGGCGGGGAAAGACGGGAGGACACTATGCAGTTTGTTCTGATCCCCTTTGCCCTGTGCTTCTTGCTGTATATCCGGCAGGAGAATCAATATCGGTTCCGGGCGGCCACCGCCCTGAAGATTACCCTGACCCTGACGCTGACGGTGTGCCTGACGGTGGCGCTTGCCCGAAAATTTTCCCCGGTACTGCTGATGGCGGCAGTGGGGATGCTGCTGTGCGCCGGGGGCGACTTTTACCTGCAGTACATCCGCAGGGATCCACGAAAATTTACAAGGGGCATTGTACTGTTCAGCTTGGGGCAGATATGCAACATTGCGGCCCTGCTCCGGCTGGCACCGCTGCACTGGAGCGCCGGAGCAGCAATGGCCGGGTTCATGGCGCTGGCCGTTGCCCTCAAGTGCATCGGGCGGTGGAATACCGCCGCCAACGACCCTTGGCTGACCATCTACACGGTGCTGGTGGCCGCGACGGCGGCCAAAAGTTTGTCCACCGCCGCAGTGCTTGCCGGGACGGACTGCGGCCTGCTGCTGGGGGCAGGGGGCGTACTGTTCTTCCTGTCGGACATGGTACTGGGGATCTGGAACTATCAGAAGACGCATATTTTACTGGCAGATCTGAACTGGCTGCTATATTTTGCCGGGCAGTTTATGCTGTGCGCGGGATACATCGCGGCGGTCCAATAAAAAATGCCCCCACATCCGTTTCGGATGTGGGGGCGATTTGGGGGATGATGGGGGTTATGCCTCGCCTTTGGCAACGGCCTCTGGCTCGGTCCAATCCACCATGGTGGCGACGCAGCGGTTGATGTTCTTGCCGAGGCCATAGAACTTCGCCTCGTAATCTGTCATCACGCCCACGGGGCCACCTGCGTGGAGGTCCCGGGTGACATCGGACAGAGTGAAGCCGAACTGGGGGATCTCCTCCACAGACCAGTCAAAGAGCTTGTCGTTATCGGTCTTGAAATGGATCTGGCCGCCGGGCTTTAACACCTGACGGTATTTTTTAAGGAAATTCCCATGGGTCAGGCGACGCTTTTTCTGGTTGCTCTTGGGCCAGGGGTCGCAGAAATTGATATAGATGCGATCCACCTCGCCGGGGGCGAACAGCTCCGGCAGGGAAGCGGCGTCGGCATCGATGAAGAAGACATTGGTGAGATTTTCCGCCGTGACTCGCTCCATGGCTACCACCATAGCATCCGGTACCTTCTCCACGGCGATGAGAAGGGTATCCGGCTGGGCAAGGGCCGTTCCGGCGGTGAAACGGCCCTTGCCGCAGCCAAGCTCCACCTCCACGGATGCTGCCTGGGGGTACAGCTCCCGCCAGCGGCCCCGCAGCTCCTGGGGCCGACGAATCCAGCAGGAGGCACAGGCCTCCATCCGGGGATGGAGATTTTTCTTTTTTCGCATACGCATTTAGGTATCCTCCCGGCTCTTGCCCCGGCAGCGCGGGGCGATTTCTGCGACATCATACCACAAAATACTGCGCCCTGTAAACGGATAATATCTTTTTCACCGGAAAAAACCGGCGGAAACGGCAGGCGTTGGAGGAATGACTTGAAAAGTGTGCAAAGATTGCCGCTTTGTTTTGTGCGATATGTCAAATTCAAAAAAGATGGTCGGGAAACACTTGATAAAAATTAAACGAGATACTATAATGATGCTGTATGAAAGGGCTTCCATAACGCGCAAAAGCAGACAGGATTGCCCTGACAAAGCGATCTGCGACAGGCGGCCGGGCTGCGGCCGGGCCGCAGAGTAGAAGGAGGAGCTATCGTGACCAATGTTCTGTTAGAGAAAAAAGGCAACATTGCTGTGGCTACCATCAACCGCCCCAAGGCCCTCAACGCCTTGAACTCTCAGGTCCTGGAGGATCTGAACGAGCTGGTGGAGCTGGTGAAGGCCGATGAGGAGATTCGCGCACTGGTGCTCACGGGCTGCGGTGAAAAGGCTTTTGTGGCCGGCGCCGACATCGGTGAGATGAGCACGCTCACTAAGGCCGGCGGCGAAGCCTTCGGCAAGAAGGGCAATGACGTGTTCCGCAAGCTGGAGACCCTGCCCATTCCCACCATCGCCGCTGTGAACGGCTTTGCACTGGGCGGCGGCTGTGAGCTTTCCATGAGCTGCGACATCCGTATCTGTGCCGACACTGCTGTGTTCGGCCAACCGGAAGCGGGTCTGGGCATCACCCCGGGCTTCGGCGGCACCCAGCGGCTGGCCCGTTTGGTAGGCCCCGGCATGGCAAAGCAGCTGATCTACACTGCTAAGAATATCAAGGCTGACGAGGCTATGCGCATCGGTCTGGTGAACGCCGTCTATCCCCTGGAGGAGCTGATGCCCGCCGCGGAGAAGCTGGCCACCACCATCGCAAAGAACGCACCCATCGCTGTGCGGGCCTGCAAGAAGGCCATTAACGATGGCCTGCAGGTGGATATGGACGCCGCCGTGGTCATCGAGGAGAAGCTGTTCGGCAGCTGCTTTGAGAGTGCCGATCAGAAGGAGGGCATGGGCGCTTTCCTGGAAAAGCGCAAGCACGAGCCCTACCAGAATAAGTAAGTTAATTAACAGGCTCCGGCCTGATGATTAAAACGTTTCCAACAACTATAATTTAATAGGAGGAAAACAATTATGAAAATCGCAGTATTTGGCGCAGGCACTATGGGCAGCGGTATTGCCCAGGTTTTCGCAGCGAAGGGCCACACCGCTCTGATGTATGCTTCCAGCGTCCAGAGCGCACAGCGCCATAAGGATAAGCTGGCTGCCTCTCTGGCTAAGAAGGTTGCAAGGGGCAAGATGGACCAGGCTGCCGCTGACGACATCATGTCCCGCATCCTGGTGGAGGAGATGGACGCTGCCGCCGATGCTGATCTGGTCATTGAGTGCGTCGCTGAGAACATGGCCGTGAAGAAGGAGCTGCTGGCTAAGCTGGATGCTATGTGCAAGGATAGCACCATTTTCGCTACCAACACTTCCTCTCTGTCCATTACGGAGATGGCCCAGGGCCTGAAGCACCCCCTGGTGGGCATGCACTTCTTCAATCCCGTGCCCGCTATGAAGCTGGTGGAAGTTATTGCCGGCGGCAATACCCCCGCTGAGCTGGTGGAGTGGACCAAGAACCTGTCCCTGGAGATCGGCAAGACCCCCGTGGTGGTCAACGAGGCTCCTGGTTTCGTGGTCAACAAGATCCTCATCCCCTATTGCAATGAGGGCGTTTGCGTTCTGCAGGAAGGCGTTGCCTCCGCAGAAGATATCGATATTGCTATGCAGCTGGGCTGCAACCACCCCATGGGTCCCCTGCACCTGGGCGACCTGATCGGCTGGGACGTGGTGCTGAACATCATGGATGTACTGTTCAATGAGACCCACGACAGCAAGTATCGCGCAAACGTTATGATCCGTAAGATGGTCCGTGCCGGAAAATTGGGCATGAAGTCCGGCGAGGGTATCTTTAATTACAAAAAGTAAAATTCGGTAAAGGAGAAAAGAGTATGGATTTCCATCTGACTAAGGAACAGCTGCTCGTTCGCAAGATGTATCGCGAATTTGCAGAGAACGAAGTAAAGCCCCTGGCCGCTGAAATCGACGAGGAAG
>ERZ1106963.2641-NODE-2641-length-17146-cov-5.394418_pt1 | contig 17146 bp, 21 predicted proteins | sample MGYA00403681_ERZ1106963 | MGnify/ENA primary metagenome ERZ1106963 (study PRJEB35170, sample SAMEA104062407) | human gut metagenome | biome: human gut; feature: human-associated habitat; material: faeces | place: Denmark | collected 2012-05-03 ...
TAGTAACATCAATATGCTATACTATAAATGTAATAAAGATAAGAGATAAAACAAAATAAGGAGGAATACAATGTTACTTAAATTATTTGATAAACTTAATGAGCTGGTTAGTAAAATGGAGGAAAGCCTACTAGATGACCCGAAACAAGGAAGAAGAAAAAATCTTGTCAGGCATATGCTTGATCTTATTGATCTATATTTAAGAAATGATAATGATGTGAGCTTATTTTTGAGTATTTTATTAGATAAAGTAGAAGTGGAATTTTTATTTCAGGCGAAATGTCTTGAAAAACGCGCTGGAAAAGAAAATGATGTATATATGATATTACTACAAGACAGGTTGGATTATGTAAAATTGCTTAATGAATTAATAGACTTAGCTCAAAACTACATTTAAGTCGAAACACCCTTCGGGGTGTCGCCGGGAAATGGACTACCCGCGCCTGAAGATGACAGTCCAGAAAGGGAAAAGAATGAAAATTAGGGAAGTAAATCAAGTCAGACTGGATGAGATTGCAGGCTATATGAATGACGAAATCAGAGAACAAGTTCACGCTGAACTTGCATCTTGTACGCCGGAAGAATTTTTAACAAGATACTTACAGCTTGATTGCGAATTTATCAAATTACTATTATTTGAATTTAATATCGAGATTGATTAAACGCTCGAATAATCGGGGCTTGAAAGGAGGTAAGATGACAAACATATTATTAATAATTATCATAGCTGAGTTAATTATGGTAATTGCCAATCAGTTCGGGGATTGAAAACGTAATACTTTTGTAACACTTTTGTAACCATTATAGCACTAAAATATGCTATACTCTAATTGTGGCAGAAAATGTGTCCTTCGAACTCCTGAATAGGCCGGGCCGCCACACCCGGCCAGAATAGTGAGGTAGATATGTTAAATGATATTGTAGGGCAATTTATTGAGTCTCAAAATATGAAACTGTGCTATCAGTTTTGGGAAGAGAATACGGAGACATTAATTGTTGAATATATAAATACGGGTTATAAACTTAGGTTTTTATGCGAAACAAGCACTCGTATACCAGAATTATTAATTTTGAAATATATAAACAGCAAATACATTGACGTTCAATTTTTTTCAATCAATAAAATTTAAGTCGAAACACCTCATTTGAGGTGTCGCACGGAGACGGACTACCGTGCCTGAAGATGACAGTCCAGAAAGGGAAAACAAATGGCAAAAATGGTAACACGCACAATTTTATCAACAGAAGTAAAAGCAGTGACAGCTAATCTATCTGAAAACGTACTGGAAGAAGTAACTTATAACATTCCTGGGAAAATCACAAACAAAGACAAGGCTATGAACATCCTCAGGAAGCAGTACACAACTTCTTCGAGAATTCCAACATCGATGGTTGAACTAACAATTTGTGAGAAGCTTTATGGAATGCCAGAAGAAACCTTTATTGAGCACGCTGTAGAACTTCCGCCTAGAGCGTCAAAGAAGGAGGTTGAATAATGGCAGAGTATAAAGCAACGGTTAAAGAGGCATCATGGGAGATGTCAGCAAGAGAAAAGCTCAGGTATACTGATTTCACTGACGTGATCCAGCTTGATGAGGCTACACAAGCAGGAGACATAATTATTGACGTAGACAAATGGGCTGTAGTTTGGGTTCATAATGAAAAATCTGATACAGTAGAATACGCAAAATATGTAATCATTGATAAAGAAGATCAGGTGTATGTTACAGGATCAGAAAGCTTTTGGAGGTCATTCATCGGAATTTATGAAGTAATGTCTGATGAGGGAGAGACAGTGTACAGCATTAAGGTATACCGTAGAGAGAGTAAAAACTACAAAGGAAAAGATTTTCTAACATGTAGAATCATTTAACTAAAAGCCCTTCCCTAATAAGGGGGGGGCTTTATTTCTAAAAGGGGGCTTCCACATGACTGACCGAAAAAAACAACAACGCCGGGTGATGCGTTTTATTGAAAACGCAACGAAAAGGGGCTTTGAATTTGACGCTAACCAGATATCAGAGATTATCAGCACAGCATCCTTAAGAAATCTTAGAGAACTTAATCCTAGTAAGTTATATGAATTAGCTACTTATGTAAAACAAGATACAGGAGAAATATTATCAGGTGTTGAAGGAAGAAAATTAGAACGTAGAGAAGCGGCCTATAAAGGTATATTACGAAAAAAACAAGCTAAAAAAGCTAGAGCATCTTTTGTTGATATTGTTATCCGTAATTATCGTAGACAGATATTAGGTTTTCCAAAAAAAGTGTCTGATATTGTTATACAAGCACTTAATAACGCAATAGACATATCAGGACGTGAAGCAGTGGCTACTAGGCTTGAAAATAATGCAGAATCATTATCAGACTATCTAAACCGCTCAAAACTGTTTGGAGATAGCATCTCAGCAATTATATCTTATTGTCAAGCAATGTTTGGAGACTTGCCCGGAATGACAAATGAGGATGTAATTAATGTCTCAGACATTTTAGACGGTTTAGAATCGTATGAAACAACGTGATTTTACTTACTTTGTAGGAGATTTTGAAACTACAGTATATGATAATCAAGAGTATACAGAGGTATGGGCATCTGCTGTAGTTCCGTTATATTCTGAAAGCGTGATAATACACCACTCACTACTTGATACGTTTAATTATTTAAAAGCGCTTCCGGGTAATATATGTATTTACTATCACAACTTAAAATTTGACGGTTCTTTCTGGCTACCATTTTTAATAGAAAATCTAGGATTTAAACAGGCTTATCTCAAGATAAAGACAGAACAAGGTGAGCTTATAGAATGGAAGTCAGAAAAGAAAATGTTCAATAAGGAATTTAAATATTCTATTTCAGATCGTGGAGCATGGTATAATATTATCATAAAAGTGAATAATAAGATAATAGAAATACGTGACTCCCTGAAGCTTTTACCATTTAGCGTGGCTGAAATTGGCAAAAGTTTTGGGACAAAACATAAAAAACTTGATATGGAATACAAGGGATTTAGATTCTCAGGTTGTGAAATAACGCCTAAAGAGAAAAAGTACATTGCAAATGATGTATTAGTCGTAAAAGAAGCTCTTGAAATAATGTTCGATCAGGGCCATGACTCGTTAACTATAGGCTCATGTTGTTTAAAGGAATTTAAACGTACATATGACAAGGAATATTACAACATATTATTCCCGAATATGTATGATATATTACTAGATAAAAAAACTTACGGAGCTGAAAACGCAGGCCAATATATTAAGCGATCTTATAAGGGTGGTTGGTGCTATTACGTAGAAGGAAAGCAAGGTAGGATATTAAAAAATGGTTTGACAGCAGATGTTAACTCGTTGTACCCATCTGAAATGCATTCTGATTCTGGAAACTATTATCCAGTGGGAAAACCGAAATTTTGGAGCGGTGACTATATACCTGACATGCCGGAACATGCGTATTATTTTGTACGTGTAAGATGTAGATTTTATTTAAAAGATGGCATGTTGCCGTTTATACAGATAAAAAACTCATTTATGTATTTAGGAAATGTATGCTTGACTACAAGCGATGTATGGGACGACGAGCAAAATAGTTATTGTCAGGAATTAATTATGTCAGATGGCTCAGTAAAGTCAACTGAGGTTACTCTAACTCTAACAATGATAGACTGGATATTGTTTAAGGAGCATTACGAACTTGTTGACTGTGTCATATTAGATGGGTGTTGGTTCCATTCAGAGATAGGGCTATTTGATGAATACATTAATTTGTACAAAAAAATTAAAGAGGAATCAAAAGGAGCCATACGGACATTAGCAAAGCTTTTTATGAATAACCTCTACGGTAAGTTAGCGGCTTCTGACGATAGCTCATTTAAAATTGCATACATTAAAGATAATGGTTCTATAGGATTTAAGCCCATCAAAGAAAACAAGAAACAACCTGGTTATATACCGTGTGGTTCAGCTATAACATCATATGCAAGAAATTTTACCATACGCGCGGCACAAAAAAATTTTTATGGTGCAGACAAGCCAGGTTTTGCGTATGCTGATACAGACAGTCTACACTGTGACGATATGTCGCCTGAAGATTTAGTTGATATACCTGTGCATGAATCTAAGTTTTGTCACTGGAAATTAGAATCGTTTTGGGATAGAGCTATATTTACACGTCAGAAAACATATATTGAGCATGTGACTCATGAGAACCAGAGAAAGATTGATACACCTTATTATGATGTAAAAGGCGCCGGAATACCGGAAAGAAGTAAAAAGATATTTATTGATAAAATAGAAAAAGGTGAATATGATTTAACAGATTTTAAGGTTGGATTAAAATTAGAGGGTAAATTAGTTGCTAAAAGAATTAAGGGCGGAACTATATTGAAGGAAACAACATATGAAATGAGGTAAAATAAATGATAAAATATATAGAAGAAATGGAATATTGTCTTGAAGATTTAAAGGTTACTATAAGAGCGATAGCAAAAGAATTTATTCTTAAACCATTCCCTGAAGGTGTCTATTCTACTAATACCATGCAATATATTTACACTCAATTTTTTGAAAAGTTATATGATAAAATAGTAGTTCAAGATATACTTTCAAGGCAATTGGATGAAATAACTAATTATTTGTTACGTCAATATGAATTAATCGCGCATTTATTAGAACAAAGGGATGATTTAAAGCAAATTAATATAAACTTAACAGAGAAATATGAAGAATTAGAAAATAAATATAAAACCATGGAAAGAAATTTTTACGATGCTTTTTCATAACATTAAAGAGAGGGATTGCTCCCTCTCTTATTATATCTTAATAACCGGTGCGTATAAGCATCTGACATTGATGAATATATAACAGGCGTTACATTTAAAACGTGTCTCCCTACTACATACATATACGCTGGCGGTTTTAGATATCAATATGATAATGTTTTTAATATAGCTTCTTTACATCTAAGGTCTTTAAATCTAAAGCAACCTTTTTCAAAATAATATCTAAGGGTGTTAATCAAAAAGCCACACCTTTTAAGCATTATGTAATTAATATTATGGTCTTCTGTAGTTACAGCTATCTTTAATTTAAACTGGCTGTCTGCCTTTGAATCACAATATATAACACCTTCTGTAGCATACTCTCTTACACCATAATCATTTCCATTATACCTAATAGTGCATAAATAATTGGACGAGCCTTCAGGCTTTTCTATAAAAGATGTATTGTCATTGAGATAAACATTTTCAGAAGAATAAGCAACGTAACTGTTATTACTAAAAGCCCTGTTGAATCCGCTGGCTTTTTGAGCTTCCGAAACACTTTCAAGAAAACTTTGTTCAAGCACATAACCATCGCCCCTTAAAAATTTAGTTTCATTTTTCAACCGATCTGTTATACCCATTTCAACATAATACGGATTGATGATTGTTACTGCATTAGAAAGCATATATACGGGAACATATTTAACTTGCTCACCATTACCACGTGCAATTGAAGTGTGTAACGATATAAATTTTCTTATTTCATCTGAACAGTAGTGGTTAGTTTCACTTTGAAATTCATCAAATAATAGTTTCGTTATGTCAGATAATAAGTGACTGTATTTTTTAATTTGATCCGAACTATTCAAAGAAAGAGCATAACCGCAACTAACCTCATCAACAAAAAGCTCATGAAAAATTCCGCCAGCTTTTCTTTCAGATTTCATGGTAGTACCAGGAAAAAATAAATTAGATAAGTCCTTATAAAATTTGTCTGAACAATCATCTAACTCATAATTATATCGATATATTAACCCAAATTTTTCTTTATTCTTGAAAAATCTATTCATAAAATATCGTCCGTAATAAGTAGTTTTACCTGACGAACGATTTCCCGTTGTTATGAAAAGTTCAGGCTTCTTACCATTAATGTCTTTCATGGACAAAAGCTTTGTTCCATCGTAATACTTTTGTAACATTTTTGTAACACATCCTTAATAAATATATGAATATTATTTTAATTAATTATAACATATATCTTGTAATTATGCAACACTTATGCTATAATTAATAATATAGATCAAAGAAAGGAGCCATTTATGGACTGGAACGGTATAGCAAGCGTGATTTCATCATTAGGTTTTCCGATTGTCATGTGTATTATATTAGTATGGTACATAAAAGATTCTAACGACAAGCAAAGACAGCAGATAAAGGAAATAAACGATCAGCATAGTTCTGAAATGTCTGGAATAACAGAAGCATTAAATAATAACACTTTGGTTATTCAGAAATTATGTGACAAGATGGACTTAATCAACAAGGAGGTATAGCATGGGTGACATTGAAAAAACTGTACAGCATATGGTTGACTTAGCCAACGATGATAAACACGGATATTCACAGGTCAACAGATACGGCCCAGATTATGACTGTTCGTCATCTATATCTGAATCACTCATAGTAGGTGGGTTTAACGTATCTAAATTTTCCACCACTAGAAATTTATATAATCAGCTTATTAATGTTGGGTTTAAATCTATACCAATTAATACAACTAGAAAGCGTGGGGATATTTTTCTTGCTGTAGGTTCTCATGTTGTAATGTGCGTTGATGCTGATAATATTGTACACGCTTCAATCGATGAAAACGGCGATATTATTGGAAGACAATCTGGCGATCAGACTGGTAAAGAATTTTGTATCCGCTCCTATTATAGTCACCCGTGGGATTATCATTTGAGATACTCTGAGCAAAACACAAATACAAGTTATACCTATAATGAGGGTTATGACTACACACTACAATATAATATGTGCGTTAGAACAGGTGCCGGAATTATGTTCAGGGCTAAAACACACGATGAATTAACAGTAGATGGGCGAAGACATGACAAGGATAAAAACGGATGCTTAGACGCTGGTACAGTAATTACGGCTTTAGAGATTAAAAAAGTTGGAAAAGATATATGGATCAGATGTCCGTCAGGGTGGGTAGCAGGTGTATACAATGGTGAGGTGTATGTAAAATAATGCCAGATATAACCGCCGCTTATAATTGGGTAATAAGACAATGCAATGCGCCAAATGTTGGATATAGTCAAGCTTACAGACAAGGGCAAATTGTAAATGGGATTAAATATTATGATTGCTCTAGTCTAATGTCTGAAGGCTTAACAGTAGGAAACTTTTTTCAGACAAATCCGTGGTTCACAACGGCCAGTGAACCAGATTATCTAATAGGCGCAGGTTTTACACAGCACCCGGCAAGCGTTGAATGGAATGCTGGTGATATAGTCTGGAGACGTGGACACACTGAAATGGTCTATCAAAATAGAATAACCATGGGTGCCCATACTGACACATATCCGTTAGATCAACAAGTGTCCATCAATACGTATGCAAGCGATCCCGCATCATATACGTATGTATATAAATATGGAAACGGAGCACTGCCCGCAAATAGTTACAACGTTTGGATGGGGTGGGTTCCAAATGAATCTGGATTCCCTTACGGCAGTACGCAATCTCTCGCAGTAATGGGCGACAGAGGGAGAGCTTATGGTGCATATCAGTTTGACTATAGATATGGATTAGTGCCCTTCCTGGAGTATTGTGTCAATAATTACCCACAGTTTAACGGGTTTACGCCATTCATATCATTGGGGGCTGGAAATACTCAGCTAGTAAATAACAATATCCTACATTCATTATTTGCGAATTATGCAATTAATTATACAGCGGATTTTCTAGCGGCACAAAACGCCGTAGCTATAGAACAATACTTACAGCCAGCTATTGATTATATTACTAACAATTATAATTATGATATTAAGGATAAAGGTGCAGTAGTAGTAGGTTCACTGTTTTCCATGGCTATCCGTAGCGGGGCAATAACAGCGGCTAGAAAATATGCAAATTGTGCAAATATGTCACCTGTCGATATCATAAATTATACATATGATACTTACGGTGACGGAGACGCTGGAAGATGGCTGCCCGGCACACCTATATCACAAAGGGATAAAGCTTTAAACGCTTTAGTAACAGGTGATGATATTTTTAATCTAAATGCGGGCGGAGGTGAACAACCGCAACCACCTCAAATACAAGAGTCAAAATTACTGTTCATGTATTTAAAAAATGAAAGGAGAAATAAAGGATATGGCTATAAGAACCACAGAAGAATTATTGGATATCGTTAGAAGGCGTATCGGTGATGATATCTCAGATGATGCTATTCAGTTAGTAGAAGATGTTACAGACACGTTGAGAGATTGGGAGAGTAGAGCCAGCGTTGATTGGGAATCCAGATATCGAGAGAATGATGATGAATGGAGAAGACGGTATATGGAACGCTTTAATGCTTCAGCCGATGCAATCACAACGCCTGAAAGAGTTGTAGAGGAACAAAAAGAAAATGTTTCAGACGATGGTAAGAAAAGAACTTATGAAGAATTATTTGAAGAAAGAGAGGGTTAATAATTATGCCAACTAAACCTCAGGTAAAAACACTTAATGCTAATTCAGTAGAAATTTTAAACACGCTTAGAGCTAATGCAAGTCCTAACTATCAAGATATGGTGCCCTATGCAGAAGGCTCACTTGATTCTGTTAGAGAAATTGGTGCCATTATCATGCAGTATCAAGCTTTACAGAATGAGTTTTTATCTGCTCTTGTAAACAGAATAGGCATGGTGCTTGTAACGTCTAAGTTATATCGCAATCCCTGGGCATTTATGAAACAGGGAATGCTTGAATTTGGTGAAACAATCGAAGAAATTTTTGTTAACATTGCAAAACCGTTTGAATTCAATCAGGAAAGGTCTGAAACCACAATTTTCAAACGGGAAATTCCTGACGTAAGAGCTGCTTTCCATGTGATGAATTATACCAAATTCTACAAGGCCACTATTTCCAATGATCAGCTTCGCCAGGCATTTTTAAGCTGGAACGGCATCACTGATTTAATTGCTAGAATTGTAGATGCCATGTACACAGCTGCAAATTATGATGAATTCATCACAATGAAATATCTTCTTGCAAAACATTTGATTGCTGGGAACATTTATGCTAATCAGATTGATACGGTTTCCACTGAAAATATGAAATCTATTGTGGCAACTATTAAGGGTGTTTCAAACTCTTTAGAATTTTTGAGCAATAAATATAACTACAATGGTGTAGAGACTTACACAAACAAATCAGATCAGTATATACTGGTTAACGCAAAATTTGATGCCACCATGGATGTTGAAGTTTTAGCTTCCGCTTTTAACATGGATAAAGCTGAATTTATGGGTAGACGTGTTCTTGTGGATAGCTTTGGAAACCTTGACAATGCGCGCCTTAAATTACTGTTCGCTGAAGACCCTAATTACACAGAAATATCAGAAGATGATTTACAGGCGTTGGACAATATTCCGGCTGTAATGGTCGATAGATATTTCTTTATGATCTTTGATAACTTTTACAACTTTACAGAGCAGTACAACGGGGAAGGGCTATACTGGAATTATTGGTATCACACCTGGAAAACATTTTCTATTTCACCGTTCCATAATGCCGTTGCATTCGTCCCAGGTGCGCCGACTATCACTAGCGTAACAGTAGAGCCTTCAACGGCTAGTGGCTCTGTAGGTTCAACTATACAGCTAAGCGCTGAAGTTGTTAGCACAAACTTTGCTCCTAAAACTGTTACCTGGTCTAGCAGTTCGGAAAACGTGACAGTAAATTCTAACGGACTTGTAACAATTGGAACTGGGGCAAGCGGCTCAGTTACTATTACAGCTACTAGCACATACGATACGAATAAATCCGGAACCTGTACAATCACAATATCATAAGGAATGAGGGCGAAAGCCCTCTACCTTAGAAAAGAGTTCATATGTATATAACACCAAATACGCAACTAAGATTATTATATGATATACCACTTGATAATACATATAAAAACACGCTATACTTTGAAAGTATGACACAACAGATTAATTTCTTTCTAGGTAAAACTAAACTCAATTTTACCGAACTATCTTATCAAAGAATAGATGATGGTGTATTAAGAATAGACGTTAATCCGGGAGATGTATATAATTGTAACTATATGATGTTCCAAAACACGGCTTATGACAATACATGGTTTTATGCTTTTATTACAAACGTAGAATATGTCAATAATGCTTGTGCATATATTTACTATGAAATTGACGTAATGCAGACGTGGTTTTTTCATTGCACGCTAAAAGAATCATTTGTAGTTCGGGAACACCCCTTAACAGATAGGCCGGGGGAAAATTTACAGGGTGAGAGCCTTCCTATAGGGGAATATGTTTGCAATTATACATCAAAAGCTGGGTTAAGCCAGAGTCATATTATAATCATGGCTCTATCTGCTGGAGTAGTGTCAGGCGGAGCAAGAGGTATGATGTGCGGTATATATCAAGGAATAGAATATTATGGGTATGATATCACAGAAGACGGTGTGAACAGGTTAAACAATGACATTGATACAGTAACCGAAAAGAATCAAAAAGATGGTATTGTATGCATATTCATGGCTTCAAAAGAATTTTTTGATATGACTCCCTTTAATACATCGGTTGTTAAAAATTATGAGCATAGCAGAAGACCATCAAATTTAGACGGATATACGCCTAGAAATAAAAAGTTGTTGACATATCCTTATTGTTTTGTTTTGGTTAATAATTCAATGGGCGCAACTGCAACTTATAGGTATGAATTTTTTGACGAAACAAAAAATAATATGTTGGTTACATTTGAATTGTCTGGTGAAGTTAGTTGCAACCCTAGTGTTTTACTACAACCTAAAAATTATAAAGGTGCAACAAACGGATATAATGAATGTTTGGTTATAGACGGTTTTCCACAATGCCCCTACGCAATTGATTCTTACAAAGCATGGGTAGCTCAAAACGTTGGTGTTTTTGGAATAAATATGATTACTAATATTGTGACAGGTCAACTATTACAAATGGCTATAAATGGGCCATCTAATGATGGACTCAACCTAATGAACTACTTAGGTGATGTGAATAATCAAGAGCAAAAAAATATAACTTCAACTATGGCCGCGGTGCATACTGCTGGATCACTCTCTAAACAAACTGCTTCAGCAATTGCGGAATCTAGCAGAGGACTTGCCATACAAGGATCTATCAGTGGAAATGCTATGTATGCCAGGGGTGCTCTTGACTTTTGGTGCTACAACATGTCTATCAATGCTGAATATGCGAGAAAAATTGATTCATATTTTGACATGTTCGGATATGCCACAAATGAAGTGAAAGTTCCTAGGCTATCCGGTAGGCCGCATTGGAATTACGTAGAAGTAAAAAATTGTAATATAAATGGACATTGCCCATCTTCAGACTTATCTTTAATAAAAAGAATTTATGAACGTGGAATAACTTTTTGGAGAAATGCTGATGAAGTGGGTAACTACTCGCTAGATAATAGCGCACCATTTTAAGGAGCTTATATGGGTAGAAATAGAAACTTTTGGGAGAGTAGAAAAAGAAATAATCAAACCTTTATCATGTATTATGAGCGTCTATTATCTATAGCTATATCACGGTTTAAGTGGAACAATTTACCACCTAGCGTAGACAGTAGATTTTTAGAGCTAGTATTGTGTTGTAAAGGTTATGCGTGTTTTTTCAGAGATGACGTTATGGGGTATTTAGCTTTGGAATCTACCATAGGAGGGGAGTTAACCGTATATAGAATACCAAAGTATAGAATGGCGTATGCTACAAACGGTTATCAAATGAATTTAACAAATGAAGATAGTGTTTTAATATTTAACAATTTAATTCACACCCCTAGTATGCTTGATATAGAACTATATGCCTTAAAACTATATGAAATAGATAGGACAATTGATATTAATATAAAAGCACAGAAAACCCCTATCTTAATCACATGCGCAGAAAATCAATTACTTACGCTTAAAAACTTGTATCAACAGTATGATGGAAATGAGCCTGTTATATTTAAAGACAAATATATTGATACGAAAAATTTAAGTGTATTAAAAACTGACGCTCCATATGTTAGTGATAAGCTTACAGAGCTTAAGACCCAAACCTGGAACGAGTGTCTTACTGCTTTAGGTATATCCAATGTTAGTTATCAGAAAAAGGAAAGGTTGATTTCCGATGAAGTTTCAAGATCAATGGGCGGAACCATGGCAAACAGGTTCAGCGTTTTGGAAGCAAGAAAACAAGCATGTGATCAGATAAACAGAATGTTTCCTGAATTAAACATAAGTGTTGAATTTAACGAAGATCTTAATATAATTGATGATAAAGAGATTTTAGGGGAAAGGAGTGATGAAGAATGAGTGTGTATACAGCTCAACTAAAAACCATCTGTGAATCATTTGCAGGACTTACTTCCCCAGCTGGATATGATGAAATAGATAATGTTATTAATCTGGCTAGACCTAAAATTTTTAGATTCAATTACCCTATATTTGATAATGTCTATAAACCTGTGCTTGAAACAAAAATAATAAAACATTATTTTACCAGGGAAATATGCTGGGATACGGTTGGCCGCTGGTTACTTGAACTAGATTCAAGGTTTAATGTAATCATGCCGTATTATAATAAATTGTATGAATCAGAGTTAATCAAATTTAATCCCATGTTTGATACTGATTTATACAGGACTTACAACAGGAAAAAGGATGAAAAAAGGGACATCAATGAAAACAGGAATGGGGAATCTAACACCAATACCACAAGCAATTCAGAAAGCTATAATTTATTCAATAATACTCCGCAAGGTGGGCTGGATGGTATTGACAGCATGAAATACTTGACAACAGCCACAAAAGACACGGCTAATAATTCTTCTAACGCAACAAGTAATTATAGTGGGACTATGTTAAACAATCAAACGCTTAATAACCTAGAGGATTATATAGAGCATGTGTCAGGAAAAAACGGGACAGAGAATTATTCAGATATGCTGAATAAATTTAGAAGCACGTTTTTGAATATAGATGCGGATATTATTGGAGAATTAAGCGATCTCTTTTTCGGTATTTATTAATCAGAAAGGAGGTTAAAATGTTAAAACCTTATTATGGTTGTTGCAGATTCACAAGAATTCTTCCCGTAACTTATACTGATTCAATTTCTCCATACGATCAGATGTGTAAAATACAGGATAAAATCAACGAAGTGATAGAAGCGTTGAATAATATCAATGTTGATTTTGAGAATTATGTGAATCAAAAAATAAGCGAATTAAAAACGTATGTTGATAGTGAAAACCAGAAACAAACTATTTTGTTAGAAAATGAAATCAATGCTGTTGATGGAAAGCTATCAACATTTATCGAAACAACGTATGCTGACTTTGTCACCGAAACAGGGCAGAAATTCAATGAAGTATACGAAGAAATTTCAAAAAGAATTTTTGAAGTATATACCTATATTGACAAAGCAGATAACAGCATAAAACAATTAATAGCTGTAGAAATTGAGAAGCTTAAAAAATATGTGGATGAAAGCATTCTAGGAAAAATACTAATCTTTAATCCTACGACTGGATATAAAGAAAGTATTGATAAAGTTGTAAATGACATCTATGATACATTGAGATATTGGGGAGTTACAGCTTTAGAATTCGATGACTACGGTATAACCTGTACATCATTTGATAACATGGACTTAAGTGCGATTAAATTTGATGTATATGGTAGAGAATGGTTTGGAAAGTATTATCCACACTATATTTTCGACTTTGAAAATGGAAGCTATGATCGAATACAGGATGTGCTGTATAGATTTGTTCAGACTACCAGGCCACTATCAATAGATGCTAGTGGATTTGATGGAAAAGACAAAGACGCAACTACACTAGATGGGTATGCTTATACTGCATATACATTTGATAGCACAGCATCTCAAATTATTTCATAAAGAAAGGAAAAAAAATGAGCGCTACAAATAAGACAGCTAATTATGAATTACCGGAATTCGTTGGAACTGATAAGCCTAGTTGGCTAACAGATTTTAATGGAGCAATGACTAAAATCGATACCGCTTTGCACGAACTAAGTCAGGGACAGGCAAGCGGTGTAACGAAGCAATATGTTGATGAACAGATTGCTACAGTTACAACGGCTTTAAATAATCTACAGGACGATGTGGACGCTATTACAGCTAAACTTAAAAATTACCTTACTGTTGGTACTGCACAGGATGGCATCACGGCTACACAGTACGACACACTGAAGGTTAACGCATAAGAAAGAGAGGTTAAATAATGGGAGCAACAAACCATACAGCTAATTACGATCTTCCACAGTGGATAGGGACAGATAAGCCTACTTTTTTAGGCGATCTGAATGACGCTTTTTTGAAAATAGACACTGGAATGAAGACAAATCAGAGTGAAATTAGTGGCGCTGTTAGTGACGCTGGAAATGCACTTGCAAAGGCAACTAGTGCTGAACAAGGGGTAAACACGTTAACTCCACTTGTAAATACTGCTAGTGAGAATGCAAGTCAGGCGTTGACCACAGCTAACAATGCCGCTAGTACGGCTAATACGGCTAATACAAATGCTAATGCGGCTAATACAAGGCTTAATACATTTGATTGGAGCGCAAGTACATCTCTTACAAAACCAGCGGGCGTTACATGGGAAGGATTTACGGTGAACTATTCACGTAATAGTGGACTTTATCTGTTAAATCTGTACGGTGAAATTATAGGATCATTCAATAATGCCGATAATCAGATTTCAAACAATTCTGTATTATTTACACTTCCTTCATCATTCCCGGCACCTACTCAGAAAAGACGTATATTTGGCGGTATACTGATTTATGCCACCGTTAATGGGGTAGCGTTAATGTTACCGGGTATTTTAGAGGTTAATACAGATAGAACATGTGTAGGCGTTTGCAATGTAACACAAAATAAATGGAATTTCTGTTCGTCCCGGTGATATTGATTCTCCTTTGACAGAGGCATTAAGTTATACAAATAGAGTAGAATTGAAATATTATCAGAATTCATTCAGTATAGATTTCTCTACTTTTGACTATTCTATGGCAAATGATGCCAAGTATATTTATAAGTTAATTCCATACGATAAAGATTGGGGAGTTCCTTCCTCCTTGAATTTTGCAGCTTATAAAAATTTGTTGCCGGGTACTTATCAGTTACATGTAAAAGCATCCGGTGCTTCAGGCGTATGGGGGGAAGATGAAACCGTATTGCAGATTGTTATTACTCCGCCTTTTTGGAAAACAGGTTGGGCCTTTGCCATTTATATAATGTTGATTTGTATGGCAATGTATATGACATTCAGATTAATCCATAAGTTTGCTATCTTGCGGAATCGTATTCAACTGGAAAAACAGTTGACAGAATATAAATTGGTCTTTTTTACCAATATCTCTCATGAGTTTCGTACCCCGTTGACGTTGATCCAGGGAGCCTTGGAAAAAATAGAGGCTATGGGCAGGGTTTCTAAGGAATTGGCTTATCCTATAAAAGTGATGGATAGAAGTACGCAGCGAATGCTCAGATTAATCAATCAATTGCTGGAATTCAGAAAAATGCAGAATAATAAACTGGTTCTTTCATTAGAAGAAACAGATGTCATCGTTTTCCTTTATGATATCTTTCTGAGTTTTAGGGAAACGGCGGAATCTAAAGAAATGGAATTTAAATTTATTCCTTCTGTCAGTTCTTATCCTATGTTTGTTGATAAGGGTAAACTGGATAAGATAGTTTATAATCTTCTGTCCAATGCATTTAAGTACACACCGGAGGGCGGGAAAATAGTTTGTTCGGTAGATGTGGAAGAGGAAACAAAAAAAATGATTATTTCTGTGTCAGACACCGGTATTGGTATTCCTTTGGAGAAACGCGGGCAACTTTTTTCTCGATTTATGCAAAGTAGTTTCTCAGGTGATAGTATGGGAATCGGGTTGCATTTGACTCACGAACTTGTAAATGTGCATAAAGGAAGCATTGAATATGCGGAGAATGAAGGACAGGGTTCTGTTTTTACAGTCACTTTGCCATTGGATTGTTCTGTATATGAGTCAAAAGATTTTTTGATCTCTACAGCCTTAATGGAAGAAACGGATCATACAGACGAAGGCATTCCGTGCCGTTTCGTAAAAGAAGAACAGATGGTGGTTCCTTTAAACAAGAAAAAGATATTGATCATTGAAGACGATACTGACATTCGTGAATTTTTGAAGAAAGAAATATCTGTTTATTTTGAGGTGGTAGCCGAGGCTGATGGTGTGGCGGGTTTTGAACGTGCACGAACTTATGATGCTGATCTGATAATATGTGATGTCCTGATGCCGGGAATGAATGGGTATGAAGTAACCCGTAAGTTAAAAAATGAATTCAGTACCAGTCATATTCCGATCATTCTGCTGACAGCTATGGGAACTACCGAAAATAAATTGGAAGGGGTGGAAAGTGGGGCGGATGCGTATGTAACCAAACCGTTCAGTTTAAAATTGCTTTTGGCACGGATGGTTCAATTGATTGACCAGCGCGAAAAGTTACGTGAGAAATATGTGAATGATCCCAGTATAGAGCGACCGACTATTTATACTTCTGATAAAGATAAACAGTTCCTTGATAAATTGCAGGCTATTATAGAGCAGGAGTTGGGGAATCCGGAATTTACGATGGAAGACTTTGCTGCCCGGATGAAATTGGGGCGTACTGTATTCTCTAAGAAAGTTCGTGGTTTGACAGGGCATACTCCTAATGAATATTTCCGTATTATTCGTCTGAAGAAAGCGGCGGAATTATTGTTGGAAGGTAATTATAATGTGAGCGAAGTGTCTTATAAAGTAGGTATCAGTGATCCGCTTTATTTTAGCCGTTGTTTCAAAACACACTATGGCGTGTCTCCTTCTGTTTATCTGCGTGGAAAAGAGAAAGAAATATAGAGTGGGAAACCTTTATTGTATAATCGGGCGGTAAATATCAGTTCGTTTCTTAAAAGGCTTAAAGTGTATAAATTTCCATGTTAATGAACAAAAATACATTTTGGGGCTTTATAAATAACGATATATTTGTAAAATGCTGCTTGAATATTTCAGATTGAAAGAAATAAGGTACTCATTTTACATTTAAGACCATGAAAGA
>ERZ1106963.2650-NODE-2650-length-17063-cov-15.985595_pt1 | contig 17063 bp, 15 predicted proteins | sample MGYA00403681_ERZ1106963 | MGnify/ENA primary metagenome ERZ1106963 (study PRJEB35170, sample SAMEA104062407) | human gut metagenome | biome: human gut; feature: human-associated habitat; material: faeces | place: Denmark | collected 2012-05-03 ...
CGGCCAGCAGGATGCAAGCGACAGCGAAGCAGACGCTGGGAGCCGCAACCCGGGCTCCTTATTATTTTTTTTTTCGACAAAAAGATATGTCAAATCGAAAAGAGCCTCCCCTTTCGGGAGGCTCTTCCGTCTTCACGTCACGCGGCAGGGAACATCTTTTCCCAGGTGTCCTTGCCCACGGAGCCGTCGGAGGTCAGGCTGTGGCGGGTCTGGTAGCGCTTGACGGCGGCGACGGTGCTGGCACCGAACTTGCCGTCGGTGGTGAGCCGCTCGCCCTCGGCGTTGAGCTTCTGCTGCACCAGCCGGACGCAGCCGCCCACGCTGCCGCTCCGCAGCACGATGCCGGGGTAGGGGACGATGAGGCCGTGCTTGGCCGTGTAGCGGGCGTAGAGCACGTTCCAGGTGTTCGCGCCCACTTTGCCGTCCTCTTTGAGGCCGTACCGGAGCTGGAACTCCCGGACAGCCTTCTCGGCGTTTGCGCCGAACTTTCCGTCCACGGTGAGGGCGGCGTGCCAGGTGCAGCTGTCCCGGATGCCGTTGAGCCAGGTCTGCACGAGGGCCACGTCCGGGCCGGAGCTGCCGCGCTGGATGAGCGAGTAGTAAGCAGGAATTGCCATAGTGTTGTCACACTCCTTCCGCGCTCATCCTATGCGGCATGCCGATGGCCTGTTCACCCGGCCAGCACCACGTCCTCCCGGGGCGCGGTGAGGCCGTCCCACCACTCCACGAACCGGAACCGGACGATATACTCCCCGCAGACAAGGTCATTTTCGGCAGGCGTGTCGTACCCGCCGCAGGCTGACCGGCAGAGCCCCGGGTAGAGCACGCACCACCAGTTCCGGCCTGTCCGCCGCGTCCCGATGTCCAGCCGCACCGCGTCGTACCGCCCGGCGGGCAGAGCCCCGCCGTCATAGCGCCGGGTGGGAAAGTACATATTCACGAGGCAGGCTTTCACCGGTGCGCGGATGCCGAGAGCGGCCAGTGTCTGGCGGGCCGTCAGCTCGAAGCGGACGAGGTTTTCTGCCGCCCACGCCCGGGCATCGGCCCGGCTGTCCGCCGGGCAGGCTTCGTCGGTGAGGACCAGCACGGCGTCCCGGACAGCCAGCTTCGCGCTCTGGTCGCGCACGGAGTCGGTGTCGGCCCGGATGTGGAGCCGCAGGGTGTCGGCGGAAAGCTGGTCGGCGGTGGTGAGCTGGCTCTGCGCCCAGCCTGCCCCCAGCGACAGTAGAAGACAGAACAGCAGCGAGGCGCACAGCGCCCCCATTTCGCGGCGGGATAACATAAAAAACAGGCCCCCTCATGGAAAGTTTATCCAGAGGATGGGCCTGTTTTTAGAAAATTATTCTTTAATTCTTCAGCGACTGCATCGGGGCGGGGAGTCTGCCGCCGCGGTTGATGAAGACGGAGGGGTCACGCTGGTTGACCGGCATGATGGGGCCGTAGCCCAGCAGGCCGCCGAAGTCCAGCACTTCGCCCGCCTTGCGGCCGATGGCCGGGATGACGCGGACGGCGGTGGTCTTGCTGTTGACCATGCCGATGGCGGCTTCGTCGGCGATGAGGGCGCTGATGACGGCAGGGGTGGTGTCGCCGGGGATGATGACCATGTCGATGCCCACAGAGCAGACAGCCGTCATGGCCTCCAGCTTTTCAATGGTGAGACAGCCGCACTCGGCGGCGTGGATCATGCCGTCGTCCTCGCTGACGGGGATGAAAGCACCCGACAGGCCGCCAACGTGGTTGGAGGCCATGACGCCGCCCTTCTTGACAGCGTCGTTGAGCAGGGCGAGGCAGGCAGTGGTGCCGCAGCAGCCGCAGGTCTCAAGGCCCATTTCCTCGAGGATGTTGGCCACGCTGTCGCCCACGGCGGGGGTGGGGGCCAGCGACAGGTCGATGATGCCGGCGGGTACGCCCAGCTCCTTAGAGGCGAGGTTTGCCACCAGCTGACCCACGCGGGTGATCTTGAAGGCGGTGCGCTTCACCAGCTCGGCCACCTGGTCGATGGGGGCATCCTTGGGCAGCCGGGCCAGCGCGGCGCGGACCGCGCCGGGGCCGGAGACGCCGACGTGGATCTCGCAGTCGGGCTCACCGGGACCGTGGAAGGCACCCGCCATAAAGGGATTGTCCTCGGGCGCGTTGCAGAAGACCACCAGCTTTGCTGCGCCGATGCACTGACGGTCGGCGGTGAGCTCGCTGGCCTTCTTGACGGCCTCGCCCATCAGCTTGATGGCGTCCATGTTCAGGCCCGCCTTGGTGGCACCGATGTTCACCGAGCTGCAGACAATGTCCGTCTCGGCCAGTGCGCGGGGGATGGACTCGATGAGGCGCAGGTCGCCCGCCGAGAAGCCCTTGTGGACGAGGGCAGTGTAGCCGCCCACGAAGTTGACGCCCACCTTCTTGCCGGCGGCGTCCAGCGCCTTGGCAAAGTCCACCGGGTCGGCGTCCGGGCAGGCACCCAGCAGCATGGCGATGGGGGTGACGCTGATGCGCTTGTTGATGATGGGGATGCCGTACTCGGCGCTGATGTGCTCCACAGCCGGAACGAGCCGGGCGGCGCGGGTGGTGATCTTGTTATAGATTTTTTCGCAGGCTTTCCTGGGGTCCGGGTCGATGCAGTCCAGCAGGCTGATGCCCATGGTGACGGTGCGCACGTCCAGATTGTCCTGCGTGAACATCTCGATGGTCTCGAGGATGTCGCCGGTGTTCATCATGCTCATAGTAGTTTGCTCCTTAAATCGTGTGCATCGCGTCGAAAACTTCCTGGCGGGTGAGGTTGATCTGCATCCCCATCTCAGCGGCCAGAGCGTCCATCTTCTGGTGCAGCTCCTCGTGGGAGACGCTGCACTTGGAGATGTCCACCAGCATGATCATGGCGAACATGCCCTGCAGGATGCTCTGGGTGACGTCCTCGATGTTGATGTTCAGCTCACAGCAAAGGCCCGAGACACGGGCGACGACGCCCACGGTGTCGTGGCCGATGACGGTAATGAATGCTTTCATAATTCCTACCCCTTCTATATAAATGTTGACAGAACGAAAGGCTCTCCCCTTGGGAGAGGTTTACTCACCTCAAGTATAGCAGATTTCACGAAAAATGAACACTCTTTTTGGAAAAAAGAGCAGGGGAAAAGGGAAAAAGAATGTCTATCTCCGGCAGAACTTGCAAAAACCAGATGCAAACTGCCGGGCAGTGTGCTATACTTATCTACAAATATCGCCACAGGCTGAACAAAGGAGAGACAACGATGGAACAGCTTCTGAAGATCCTTGAAGACAATGCCCGGATGTCGGTGGAGGACATCGCGGCCATGCTGAATAAATCCCCCGCCGAGGTGGCGGCTATGATAGACCTGGCCCGGGCGCAGGGCATCATCAAGGGCTACAAGACCCTCGTGGACTGGGAGAAGGCCGGCGTGAACCGGGTGGAAGCCGTCATCGAGCTGAACGTCAGCCCCAAGAAGAGCCGCGGCTTTGACGAAATTGCCGCTACCATCGCCTCCTTCGACGAGGTGGAGAGCGTGCTGCTGATGAGCGGCGGCTACGACCTGCAGCTGGTCATCAAGGGCCAGACCTTCCAGGAGATCGCCCTCTTTGTGGCAAAGCGGCTGTCGCCGCTGGACGATGTGCTGTCCACGGCCACCCATTTCGTGCTCCGCACCTACAAAAAAGAGGGCCGTCTGTATCAGGACGAAGAAATCGATGAAAGAGAGTGCACCGTGCTGTGATGGATTACGATAAACTGATCGCGCCTGCCGCTGCGGCCATGCGCCCCTCCGGCATCCGCAAATTCTTCGACCTCGCCGCCGAGATGCCCGAGTGCATCAGCCTCGGCGTCGGTGAGCCCGACTTCAAGACCCCTTGGGCCGTCCGTGAGGCGGGCATCGAAAGCCTCGAGCATGGCCGCACCCGCTATACTTCCAACGCGGGCCTGAAAGAGCTGCGGGCCGAGATCGCCCGCTACCTCGACCGCCGGATGGGCCTGAAATACGACCCGGCAAAGGAAGTTCTCGTCACCGTCGGCGGCAGTGAGGCCATCGACATGTGCATCCGCACTCTGGTGCAGCCCGGCGATGAGGTCATCATCCCGGAGCCGTGCTTCGTCTGCTACGAGCCCATCACCACCCTGTCCGGCGGTGTGCCGGTCCATGTGGCCTGCCGGCAGGAGGATGAGTTCCGTCTCCGGGCCGACGCCCTGAAAGCCGCTATCACCCCGAAGACCAAGCTCCTCATCATGCCCTTCCCCAACAACCCTACCGGCGCGGTGATGGAGCGGGAAGACCTTGAGGCCATCGCGGAAGTCCTGCGCGGCACCAACATCATGGTACTGTCGGATGAAATCTACGCGGAGCTGAACTACGGCCTGCAGAACCACGTTTCCATCGCCACGCTGCCCGGCATGGCCGAGCGGACGGTGGTGGTCAACGGCTTCTCCAAGACCTACGCCATGACGGGCTGGCGGCTGGGCTATGCCTGCGGCCCCGCGCCCATCATCAAGATCATGACCAAGATCCACCAGAGCGCTATCATGAGCGCCCCCACCACCAGCCAGTACGCCGCCATCACGGCCCTCAAGGACTGCGACGGCGAGATCGAGCGGATGCGCAACGAGTATAATATGCGCCGCCGCCTCGTGGTGAAGAGCTTCAACGATATGGGCCTGAGCTGTTTTGAGCCGCGGGGCGCGTTCTATGCTTTCCCCTGCATCAAGTCCAGCGGCATGAGCAGCGAGGAGTTCTGCACAAAGCTTTTGGAGCAGAAGCATGTCGCCATCATCCCGGGCAACGCCTTTGGCGCGTCCGGCGAGGGATACGCCCGCGTGTCCTACGCCTACAGCGTGGAGCACCTGATGGAGGCTATCCGCCGCATCCGGGAGTTTTTGAACGAGAACTGCAAGTGAGGAGGAAAAACGATGCGCGATCGTGTGACGGTCCTGGCTCCGGCCAAGCTGAATCTGGCGCTGGACGTGGTGGGCATCCTGCCCGGCGGCTACCATGCGCTGGATATGACCATGCAGGCCATCTCGCTGTACGAGCGGGTGGTCATCCGCCGCAGCCCTTACCTCGATCTGACCCTGCCCGGCAGCAATGTCAAACCCGGCCCGGGCAACACCGCCATCAAGGCGGCACTGGCTTTTTTCCACTATACGGGCCTGCTGACGGGTGCAGACATCACCATCTATAAGAACGTCCCCGTCCGGGCCGGTATGGCTGGCGGCAGCGCCGACGCTGCTGCTGTTCTGGTGGGTCTGAACGAGCTGTACGGCGCCCGTCTGTCCATGAGCGAGCTTTGCGCTCTGGGTGCCGGTATCGGCGCAGACGTGCCGTTTGCCCTCATGGGCGGCACCTGCCGGGTGCAGGGCCTCGGTGACCTCATCAAGGCGCTGCCGCCCATGCCCGAGTGCTGGTTCACAGTGGTGATGCCCGACTATGGCGTCTCGACGCCGGAGGCTTTTGCGGCCTACGATAAGGTGGGCAGCAGCGTCCATCCCGACTGCGCCGCTCAGGAAGCCGCCATCCGGGCGGGCGACCTGGACGCTGTCTGCGCCGCTGCCGGAAACGCTCTCGAGGAGTGCAGCGGGGCCAGGGACAACGAGGCCATCAAGGCCGCCCTCCGGGAGAATGGGGCCGTCACCGCCCTTATGACCGGCAGCGGCGCGGCGGTCTTCGGCGTGTTCCGCACCGAAGCCGAGGCCAAAGCTGCTGCTGACGCCCTCCGCGCCCGCTGGCCGCAGGTCTATACCGCCCAGCCTGTCAGGGGAGGGGCTTGCCCTCTCCGTCACCTTCGGTGACACTGCCCGGGTTGCGGCTCCCAGCGTCTGCTTCGCTGTCGCTTGCATCCTGCTGGCCGCGGCCCCAACAGCTCCTCCCTGTTTCCGCCGCTGGCGGCGGTCGTCGCCGTTGCTCCCAGAGGGAGAGGCTTTCGAGCGGCGCTGACCCTATAAAATGCATAACCCTCCTTCCCGTCGGGCATACTGCCCAAAGGAAGGAGGGTCTTTTTGTGCAGACCTTTTATAAAATCTGTCTCATCCTCATGATCGTCGGCGGCATCAACTGGGGCCTTGTGGGCCTGTTCCAGTTCGACTTCGTCGGCTGGCTGCTGGGCGGCAGCGCGTCCATCTGGTCACGCATCGTGTTCACGCTGGTGGGCGTGGCCGCTATCTGCGGTATCCCGGGCCTGTTTACAGACGAGACCGGGGAGTAGAGACAAAAGAAAAAGGCTCTCATGCCGGCAGGAAATACGGCACGAGAGCCTTTTTAATACCTATAAAGAATCCCGCCCGGACGTCTGCGGCAATCAAACCTACCCTTGCGGACAGGTGGGTGCTCTGTCTCCGGTTTCGCGCTTCCTCATCGAGCCTTCATGGTCGACCCATGACGGGGAGGTCTGCAATCCACCGACGAACTCCAAGCTCCCGTTGAATGATTAGTAGGATCATATAAACCGCAACAAATCGTGCCGGGCAGGAAGTCTTTGCTGAGAAATCACTCGATCTCGAACTGGTCGCTCAGACGCTTCTCGAACAGCTTGCTGACTTCCAGCAGGGTCTCATCGTCCTCGACCACATCGAGATACTCGCCCTCGTCGTCCTCGCCGACGCTCAGGATGACCAGCTGGGCGTCCTCGTCCAGGTCTTCCTCATTCTCGGCGTATTCGACAACGGCCAGGTAATGCACGCCCTTATGGTCCAGAGCGTCGATCACTTCAAACGTGACCTCATTGCCGTCCTCGTCCTCGAGGGTCATCAGGTCAGGCTGATATTCCTCTTCGGTCTCAGCGGCGGACTTGTTCATATCTTCTGCCATAAGTCACGTTCTCCTGTCAAATATCTAAAAAATGGGATAACTGTCACACCCTGCCCGCTCTGCTCCCTCTGAGCTGTGGGTTCCGGGTACGCCTATAGTGTAGCGTTTTTTTGCCCGCTCGTCAAGATGTTTTTCGCATAGAAATCCAATAACAAATTTTCACGCTTTTTCCTCTCGCTTCCCGGGCCGGAATGTGATATACTATAGCGATAGCTTTTGAAAAGCCATCTTTGCTATAATATATGGACAGGGAGGCCCGCTCATGAGAGCCTTGAAAAAAATAATGGCGGCACTGGCCCTGACGGCAGTTCTGGCCGGATGCAGTGCACATAATATCCTCTCCAGCATCCAGGGCGGGAAGGCTGGCACGGTACAGACGGTCAGCCGCCCGGCTGTGGAATCGGCAGAGCTGCAGTTCACCCACCCGGCGGCGGGGGATACCATCGCGGTGTTCGATACCTCGGCAGGCGTGTTCAAAGCAGTGCTTTTTTCCACCGAGGCCCCGCAGGCCGTGCAGAACTTCACGACATTGGCCCAGCAGGGCTTTTACAACGGACTGACCGTTACCCGGGTGGAGAAGGACTTCGTGGTGGAGGCCGGGCAGGGCGCGGACGGCAGAGGCACCACCATCTGGAACGGGAACCGTTTCTCTGCCGAGACCACCGATAAGCTCCATCACTATTCCGGCGCACTCTGTGCGGCAGCGGACGCCTCCGGCGACTGCGCCAGCGTCTTCTATGTCATGGAGACTCTGCCGGGCAGCAGTTCGGTGACGCAGGAGCTCATCGACCAGATGAACGCCGCCGGCTGGCGGGCTGACGTAGTGAGCGCCTACCAGACGGCGGGCGGCGCACCCTACCTCGACTACACCGACACTGTTTTCGGGCAGGTGTACGAGGGGATGGAAGTGGTGGACACCATCGCCCAGACCGGCGTGGACGAAAATCAGCGCCCGACGGAGGCTGTCACCATCAACAGCGTGACCATTACGAAATACGAATAAGAAGCTGGTTTTCCGCCCTCTGGGCGGTGGGACGGCTGCAAAAAAATCACCCGCCAACTGGCGGGTGATCTGCGTTTATAGGGAAATCAGACGAGATGCGGGGAAAATCGGGAAGAGATCAGAGATTCCTGCCCACCCGCAGGGAGATGGCAACATAAGTCTGGCCGCGAATGATCCGGGCCACTACGCCTGCCTTGGTATAGTTGCCGTTCAGGGCAAAATCCAAGGCTTCGTTTTGATCGTTGCCTTTGATTTGATCGATGATCTTCTGCAGCGTGGTATCGTTGTAGTCATATTTGGCGACCAGAGTGAGGGTGGCGTTCTGGTTGTCAGCATCCCACTTGGCATCCACCTTGTTGAACACTGTGTACCCAAAGGCATCGAACTTCAACTTGGCCTCTAGGTCATCCAGACGGGCGTTTGCAACAGTACGCATCCCATCGTCATTGGCCAGAGCCACGGTGCGGCCTTTGTTGATGGCCTGCATCACATTGGCTTCGGCTTGGGCCTTCGGGCCGGAAGAACCGCCGCCACCGCTGCAGGCGGTCAGGAGCAGAAGGGTCAGTGCACCGGCCAGAAGCAGGGCAGTCAGCTTTCTCAGTTTTGTCATGTGGGTCGCCTCCAATCGTTTTTGTTTTGGTGAGTCCAGTTGTTTTTTCTCATGAAGAAGCGTCCTCTCCGGCCATCTGGTCAGGGGGTTCTTCTACCCTCATTTTATCGGAGAAGAGCCGGTGCTGTCAAGCTGGAAAACTATACAAATTCGGCTCAGGAAAATTGTGAAAACAAACCGGAAAACGACGATTTTCTGTGGACTTTGCAACAAACTGTCCGGACTTCGCAAAGAAACTTTGCCACAGGGGCGGCGGGGGCGTTCAGACCTCCCCCGGATGCTCCTTCCGCCATGCGAGGTAGTCGTCCAGAATGACCGTCGCACTTACCGAGTCGAGGATGCTTTTCCGCTTTGCGCCGAAGGTGCCGCTCTCGTCGAGGAGGTCAGCAGCGGCGCAGGTGGTCTGACGCTCGTCCCACATCCGGACGGGCAGGCCGCTCCAGATCTCAACGGTTTTGGCCAGCTTGCGGCTCTTGCGGGCGCGCTCGCCCTCGGTGCCGTCCATGTTCAGCGGCAGGCCGATGACGATGAGCTCGGCTTCGATTTCTTTTGCCACCTCGCAGACCCTGGCGGCAACTTTGTCCCGGGCCTTGACGGTGATCTGAGGGGTGATGGGGGAAGTCAGGAACTCGGTGCGGTCGCAGGTGGCGAGGCCGGTGCGGCTGTCGCCGTAATCTACTGCTAAAATTTTCATGCAGGTGTCCTCTTTCTGAGATGATTTTTTCTTCATTGTACCACAGAATAGATGTCGCTGCAATTTTGTGGTACAATGATAGAAAAATGAGGGCAGGCCGCCCACGATAAAAAACTGATCCAACGGAGAAATTCACCATGTTAAAACTACTTTTAGGCGGCTCCGGCAGCGGAAAGACCACCCTGCTGTACCAGCGCATCCGGGCGCGGGCCGAGGCGGGGGAGAAGAGCATCCTGCTGGTGCCGGAGCAGTTCACCTCGTCCACCGAGGGCCGCATCCACCGGGAGCTGGGCGACGCGCTGAGCGGACTGGTGGAGAGCTTTTCCTTCACCAGCCTTGCTGAGCATATCCTGTCGGCGGAGGGCGGCTCTGCCGTCCAGACCCTCAGCGACGCGGGCCGTGCCGTGCTGGTGCGCCGCGCCCTCGAGGAACTGCAGGACAACGTCCATTACTATTACCGCCACCGCCGCTCGGCCGCCTTCTGCCAGATGGCCGCCGAGACCATCGACGAGCTCAAGAGCGCGGGTCTCTCGGGCCAGCAGCTCTATGAGCTGGCGCAGGACTGCGGCACCGACAGCGCCAAGCTCAGCGAACTGGCCCTCATCTTTCAGGGCTACGAGACCCTGCTGGCCGGGACAGGCATGGACCCCTCCGACCGGCTGGAGCTGGCCGCATCCCGCCTCGAGGCCGCACTGATCCGGGGTGAACTGCCGGAGTTCCTGCGGGACAGGGCCGTCTTTATCGACGAGTTCGACACCTTCAACGCCCCGAAAAAGCGGCTGATGGGCGCCCTGCTGGCCTCGCTGCCCACCGTGACGGTGGCCCTCTGCGACGACGGCACCCCTCTCGTGCCGGGGGACATGAGCCTTTTCTCCGGCGCGAAGCAGGTGGCGGCTCAGCTGCGCCAGCTGGCCCGCCGGAACGGCACTGAAGTGGCCGTGCCGGAACTGCTGCGCCGGGATGTGCGCCACGCCGACGCCCCCGGCCTCGCCGCAGCGGCTCAGCTGCTGGCCGCGGGCCGGTGTGACCCGCCTCCGGCCTGTCCGGAAATAAAATTATTCGCCGCTCCCAGCCGGGAGGAAGAAGCCCGCGCCGCCGCTGCCGCCATCCGCCGCCTCATGCGGCAGGGCGTCCGCTGCGGGAGGGTGGCGGTGGTCTGCCGCGACATCTCGAAATACCGCGCCGCCGTGAAGTACGAGTTCCGGATGGCGGACATCCCCCTCTACTGCGACGAGCCGACGACTCCCGAGTTCAGCGCCCCGGCCACGGCGGTGCGGTGTCTGCTGGCCATTGCCCGGGGTGTGGAGCTGACGGAACAGCTCACCACCCTGGCCAAGACCGGCCTCTGCGCCCTCACCGAGGAAGAGGTCTGCGCCCTTGAGAACTACGCCTACACCTGGTCGCCCAACGCGGCGGCGTGGCGCGCGCCTTTCGAGAAGAACCCCCGGGGCTTCGGTGATGTGGAGCCCACCGACGAGGACAGAGAAAACCTCGCCCGGGCCGAAAAGGCCCGCGCCCTTCTCATCACCGCCGCCGACGGCCTGCGCGCGAAGCTCCGCTCTGCCAACGCCGAGCAGATGAGCCGCGCCCTTTACTTCTGCCTGAAGGAGCTGGGCGCGGAGGACGCTCAGGCCGCGCAGGTGGAGGCCATCCGGGCCGAGCGGGGCATCCCCGCCGCCGAGGAAGCCGCCCGGGAGTGGAACGTGGTCATGGCACTGCTGGACGAGATGGCAGGCCTGCTGGGCGGCCAGAGCGTCACCATCCCCGAGTACGAAGAGCTGTTCGGGCTGCTGCTGCGCTCGTCCGACCTCGGCCACATCCCCCAGACGCTGGACGCCGTGGTGCTGGCCAGCGCAGGCAAGATGCGCCTTGACGCACCGGACTATGTCTTTGTGCTGGGCCTCTCCGAGGGCGAATTCCCCGCCGCGCCCGGCGAGACGGGCCTGCTGACCCACGCCGACCGCGACGCCCTGATGGCGCAGGAGATCGAGCTTCCGGACTGCTTCGAGAACCGGGTGGTGCGGGAACAGGTCTGCTTTTATAAGGCCCTCACCGCCCCGGCCAGAGGCCTCTGGCTCAGCTGGCCGAAGGGGCAGGGCCAGACCCTCTGCGCCGCCCTCGAGCCCATCGTGGACGTGCTGAGACCGGGTGCGCCGGAACTCGATCTGACCGACCTTGCCGCCACTGCCGCCGACGGCCTCGACGTGCTGGGCGGCGGCTGGCCCCTGACGGAGACCGAACGCGCCAGCCTCACCGAGGCCCTTCATGCCCCCGGCGGGGCAGAACCCGAGGGCCTCGCCCTCCTGCGCCGGATGGCGGGCCGCAGCCCCCGTCAGGTCAGCGACCTCGAGGCGCTGGAAACGCTGCTGGGCCGGCGGCTCCGCATCTCGCCCAGTCAGCTCGAAAAATACTACACCTGCCGGTACGGCTATTTCCTGCAGTATGTGCTGGGTCTGCGACCCCGGAAGCGGGCCGAGCTCTCCGCCGACCAGAGCGGCACCCTCATGCACTGGGTGCTCCAGATGGCCCTCGACCCCCACCCCGGCCCTGACAACCCCTGTGCTGGCTTACAGCCCTTCCTCGACCTCGACGACGAGGCCATGGCGGCGCTGGCCGGGCTTCTCGTAGATGAGTACGCAAAGCGCTACCTCCCCGAGGACACGGCCCGCTTCGCCTATCTGCTCTCCCGCCTCAAAAAGAGCATGACGGGCCTGCTTTGCTACCTGCGGGACGAGCAGCGCCAGTCCAGCTTCAAACCGGTGGCCTGTGAGCTGAAGATCGGCCCCGGCGAGGACGCCGTGCGGGGCCAGACCTACCGCCTCTCGGATGGCCGGACGGTGCAGCTCATCGGCACCGTGGACCGCGCCGACGAGTGGATCGAGGACGACGGCACCCGCTGGGTGCGGGTGGTGGACTATAAGACCGGCACGAAAAAGCTCGACCTGCGGGAAGTCTACTGCGGCCTCGACTGTCAGATGCTGCTCTACCTGTTCAGCCTGACCCGGGACGCCGACGGACGATTCACCGGGGCAGAGCCTGCGGGTGTGCTGTACCTGCTGGCCGACCCGGCCCCCGAGACGACCACCCGGGGCAAGGCTGCCCGGAGCATGGAATACAAGCTGGACGGCCTCGTCCGAGACGAGCAGAAGGTCTTCGACGCCATGGACGCCGAGGAGACGGGGCGGTATCTGCCCTTCAGCTTCCGCAACGGTGTACCCAGCCCTTACCAGAAAGAGAAACGTGCCGACAAGGCCAAGCTCTCCCGCATCCAGCTCCATCTGGACGACCTTGTGACCCAGATGGGCGAACAGCTCTACGGCGGCTGCATCGCCGCCGAGCCGCTGGTCACGGGCCGCAGCCCCTGCCGGTGGTGTGACTACGGCTTCATCTGCTGCCATGAGGACGGCATCGGAGAGCGGGCGCTGGACGCCCCTGCAAAGCCTTTTGAACCGGAAGAGAAAAAGGAGGAAGACCAGTGAGCGAGACAAAATGGACCCCGGCCCAGCGTGCCGCCATCGACGACCGGGGCGGTGCGCTGCTGGTGAGCGCCGCCGCCGGCAGCGGCAAGACCGCCGTGCTGACGGAGCGGGCCGTCCGGCTCATCACCGACCCGGAACATCCCGTGGACGCCGACCGGCTCCTCATCGTCACCTTCACCAACGCCGCCGCCGCAGAGCTCCGCGCCCGCATCGGGCAGGCGCTGCTCCGCCGCAGCCAGGCAGAGCCGGGCAACACGGCTCTCCGCCGCCAGCGGATGCTTTTGCAGAGAGCCCCCATCTGCACCATCGACGCCTTCTGCCTCGACCTGCTCCACAAGCACTTTCAGGCGCTGGACATCCCGCCGGACTTCACCCCTGCCGACCCCGGTAGCGTGGAGATGCTGCGGAACGCGGCCCTCTCCGAGACGCTGGAAACGGCCTATCAGGATGCGGACTTCTGCACCTTCGCCGACCTCTACGGCAAGGGCCGCACCGACAAGGCGGCGGGGGAGGCGGTTTTGCAGGTCTATGACTTCCTCCGCGCCCTGCCGGACTACGATAAAAAGCTGGACGAGATGCTGGCCCCGTGGCAGGACGAGAACGGCTTTGCCCGCACCTGCTGGCATGATATTCTGATGCAGGAGGCCGCCCGCTCTGCCCGGGCTGCGAAGGAGCTGTTCTGCGCCGCACTGAACGACTGCAGGGAGGACTTCGTGACTGCGCAGGCCGACGCCGAGGCCAGCAAGAAGACCCCTGCCGCCAAGGAAAAGGCCGTGGCGGCAGTGAACGAGAAGTTTGCCGAACCCCTCGAGAGGCTGGAAAACTCCGCCGCCCTGCTGGGCGAGGTGGAGCGTCTGGCCGGGGCGGGGGAATGGACGCCCCTCTACGACAGGCTGACGCCCTACGTCCTCGGCATGGAGCAGGCCCCCGGCCTCAAAAATATGAAAAAGCGGCTCACCGGTGAGCACAAGGACGCCGTCAAGACCCGGGCCGACGAGGCCGCAAAGCTCTTTGAGAAAATCGAAGACCTCATCAGTTGCAGCCTCGACGAAGCCGAGCTTGACCGGAAAGCCGCCGAACCCTGCCTCCGCGCCCTCTTTGCCGCCGTGCGGGACTTTGACGCCCGCTTTTCGGCCCGGAAGCGGGAGAGAAGATTGCTGGAATTCAGCGACTTCGAGCATCTGGCCCTGCGGCTCCTGCGGGACGCCGACGGCCAGCCCACCGAGCTGTGTCAGGGCATCCGGCAGGGCTACGCCGCCGTCATGGTGGATGAGTATCAGGACACGAACGCCCTGCAGGACGCCCTTTACCGCTGTCTGGCCAGCCCGGCAGGGGATGACCTCTTCCTCGTGGGCGACTTAAAGCAGAGCATCTACCGCTTCCGTCAGGCGGACCCCAGCATCTTCCGGGAAAAGCTGGAGAGCTGGCCCCTCCTGCCCGGCGGCGAGGCCCGCCCCCGGCCCGAAGACAGCAGGCCCGGCGAGAACGCCATGCTGGCGCTGGACGCCAACTTCCGCTCTGCCCCGCAGGTGGTGGCGGGCATCAACTTTATCTTCGAACAGCTCATGACGCCTGCTCTGGGCGACACGGCCTACGGCGACGGACAGCGCCTCGTCTGCGGCGCACCCGGCGCGTACGAGGGCAGTGTGGAGGCCCCCTTCCTGCCCGACGATGCCGCCGAGACGGACGCACAGTATATCGCCGACCGCATCGAGGCGATGGTGGCCTCCGGCGAGCCGGTGCGGGACGGCGGCACCACCCGCCCGGTGCAGTACGAGGACTGCTGTGTCCTGCTGGCGGCGAGAGGCGACTTTCCGGCCTACGCCGAGGCCCTGACGGCCCGGGGCATCCCGGTCTACGCCGACGCCCGGGAGAACCTGCTGGACGCGCCCCACATCCGCCCCCTCATCGCCCTGCTGCGGGTCATCGACAACCCCGCGCAGGACATCTATCTCGCTGCCGCCATGCTGGGGCCGATGTTCGGCTTTACGGACGACGACCTCGTCCGCCTCCGAGCCGGGGCGCAGACACCCGATAAGCACACCCGCATCAGCCTCTACGGCGCAGTTTTACAGGCCGTCCAGAGCGGGGCGGAGGATGATTTCACCCGCCGGGTGCAGGCGTTCTACCAGCGTCTGACGGCCCTGCGCCGGATGGCCCGGAGCGTGCCGGTGGAGGAACTGCTGGAAGAAATTTTTGTTTCCACCGGCTACCTCGCCGCCCTTGGTGCCATGGAGAACGGCCAGCGCCGCCGGGAGGACGCGCGGCGTTTCGCCTCCTTCTGTGCAGGGGCGGGCGCGGGCGGCATCTCGGCCCTCGTCCGTGCCATCGATGCGGCCACGCTGGCGGGCTCCACCGGGCAGGAGACTGCCCCCGGCGGGGCACGGCCCGGCTGCGTCACCATCATGACCATCCACCGCTCCAAGGGCTTGCAGTTCCCGGTGGTGTTCGTGGCCGACACGGCCCGGCAGTTCAACGCCGCCGACACCCGCCAGCCCGTCCTGCTCCACCGCGTCTGCGGCGCGGGCCTCCGTCTCCGTCCCGAGGGCGGCGAGGGGGCCTATAAGACGGCGGCCTACACCGCTCTCTCCACGGTCCATGCCGCCGAGATGCGGAGCGAGCAGATGCGGCTTTTGTATGTGGCCCTCACCCGGGCGCAGGATAAGCTGATCCTGACGGTCCCGCTGGGCATTGGCCGGACGTCCAACCCCTTCGCCAAAGCCGCCGCCTTCCTCGCCGCCGGGGCGGGGGAGACCTTGAACGCTCAGGCGGGCAGCTTCGCCGACTGGCTGCGGGCGGCGCTCCTCGTCCACCCCAACGGCGGGCCTCTCCGCCGTCTGGCGGGGAACCTCGAGCTGCCCTTTGCGGACACCAGAAGCACCATCGCCCTCACAGTGCAGGCCGATGTCCTCCCGCCCGAAGAAGCCCCCGCCGAGGCGGAAGAGCCGCCCCGGCCCGAGGCCGACCCGGCCCTTGTGGAGACGCTGCGGCAGGGCTTCGGCTGGCGGTATCCGGCGGCAGCGCTGGCAGACATCCCGGCCAAGGTCAGCGTGACCAGCCTCGTCCACGCTGCTGAGCAGACCACCCTCGAGCGCCCGGGCTTCCTCTCGAAGGACGGCCTCACCGCCGCCGAGATGGGTACGGCTCTCCATGCCTTCCTCGAACACGCAGACTTCGGGGCGCTGGCCGCTGTGCGGGACGCAGAGGACGCTGCCGTTCTGGATGCCGTCCGCGCCGAACGGGAGCGTCAGGCGGCGGCGCAGCTCACGCTCCCCGCCATTGCCGGGAAGCTGGATGTCTATAAGATACTCCGCTTTGTGCGCAGCGAGGCGTTCCGCCGCATCTGCGGGGCAGAGGATGTGCTGCGGGAGCTGGCTTTTATCACGTCGCTGCCTGCCGCCGAGGTCATGGCTGCCCAGGGCCGCGCCCTGCCCGACGGCCCTGCCGCCGACGCCGGGGTGCTGGTGCAGGGCATCGCGGACATCGTCCTCGTCTACCCCGACCACCTCGAGCTTCTGGACTACAAGACGGACCGCCGCAAGACTCCTGCCGATTTCGTCCGCGCCTACCGCGCTCAGCTGGAGCTCTATGCCAAGGCCATTGAGAAGCGCTTCGCCCCCCGGCGGGTGACATATAAAGGGATATATTCGCTGGAGCTGGGGGAGCTGATTGAAGTTTAAGAATATTTTTCAAATTCCCGCATAAAAATGCTTGACAGCCTCCCCGGGGTGTGGTAGAATATCCGAGTAAAGAAAGCAGCTACGGCCTGTGCCGCGCTCGCCTTGAGGGGTAAGGATCCCCGGGCTATACCCTGAACCGATTCGTCTTGAAGACCGAATCGCGCTTTTGAGTGAATTTTGCGCGGCTGTCCCGAAACTGGGGCGGCCGCGTTTTCTATGCCAAAAAACGCAACACTATGGACTATTGTTTGGAGGTGCATTCATTATCGCTACCGCTGGAAAGTCGAAGGAACTGGAGATCAACGGTCAGATCCGTGACCGTGAGGTTCGCCTGATCGGAGCCGACGGCGAGCAGAAGGGCGTGGTCAGCATTCAGGTGGCCATGCGCGCTGCTGAGGATGCCGGACTTGATCTGGTCAAGATCGCCCCGCAGGCTGTCCCGCCTGTGTGCAAGGTGCTGGATTACGGCAAGTACCGCTTTGAACAGCAGAAGAAGGAGAAGGAAGCCAAGAAGAACCAGAAGGTGGTCGAAGTCAAGGAGACCCGCCTCTCGCTCAACATTGACACCAACGACTTCAACACCAAGCTGAACCAGACTGCCAAGTTCCTGGCAGCTGGCCATAAGGTGAAGGTTTCGATCCGTTTCCGCGGCCGTGAGATGGCGCACAGCGCACTCGGTGCTGACGTGCTGAAGCGCTTTGCTGAGGCCCTGCCTCAGGCAAGCATGGATAAGCCGCCGGTCCTCGAGGGCCGCACGATGTCCATTCTGCTGATCCCGAAACCCAATAAGGACTAAT
>ERZ1106963.2656-NODE-2656-length-17030-cov-4.685832_pt1 | contig 17030 bp, 16 predicted proteins | sample MGYA00403681_ERZ1106963 | MGnify/ENA primary metagenome ERZ1106963 (study PRJEB35170, sample SAMEA104062407) | human gut metagenome | biome: human gut; feature: human-associated habitat; material: faeces | place: Denmark | collected 2012-05-03 ...
AGAATGCCCGCGGCATAGGCACTGGTGCCGCCAAAGACGAGGGCGCCGACGACAAGGCCGGTGAGAAAATTTGCGTGTTTCATGGTGTCTGCCTCCTTTGATTTTGTTATGCTTTCAGTCTAAAGGAGACGGAAAAGTTCGTCAAATTTTCGCACGAGCCTGCACGCACCAGCGGTAATCCGGCTGATTCATCACGCAGGTGACGAGGGTGATGATATTCTCCGTGCTGTCATTCAGCACGCTCATATCATCCACGCTCACCTTATAGACGGCATAGACCTCATAAGTCCTCGTGCCGAGCTTGGTCGTTAGCTTGATGGTGTCGCCAATATCGAGCGTATGTATCTTGCCGAAATGATTGTTCACGCCGCGATTGTGACCTGCAATCGCCACATTGCCGTCCCAAATAGACGTGCTGGCAAAATGCCCAGCGCCCTTGCGGAGCGCGTCACTGTCCGTCCCCTGATACACCTTGACGGACAAGCCGAGCGTGGGAATTTTTAGCGTGGCAAGATAGCCGCCGCTATAGTAGAGGTCACTTGTCACGGCGGTGTAGCCGATGGGCTGATAGCTCCAACTCCCGCTTTCTACTCCATTCGAAGGCAGTATCGTCACGCCGCCTGTGCCGCTGACCGCTCCCGTGGTCGAACCGCCCACAAGGTTCGGCGTCAGGCGCTCCCCAGCGTTCAGCGTGTAAGAAGTGGGAGAGCCAAAGGCAGGCGGGAAATATGCCGCGTCCTTGCCGCGGTTCGTGTTGGCAGGCTCGTCCGTGGTAACATAGATGGTATCGTCCGAGGTGGGCCGCCCAAACAGACCTGTGTCCGGCCCATCAAAGCTGTACTCTAAAGCGGACGCGGGCATGGAAAAAGTCGCCAGCATACAGCAGACGGCGGCAAGAGATAGAATGTACTTTTTCATGCGGCGTAACCTCTTTTCTTGTTGATGTAGTGCTGATAGCCTTTGTATCCAGCATAGCCCGCGCCGGAGAACACCAATACACCGAGTGCGGCGAGCATCGGCGTTTTGTTCTCAAAATGCGTCTCACTGTGGGACGTAAAAATAGCGGTGTAGAGCACGGTGTCGCAGCTTGTCTTGGTAACATCGCCTTTGTATTCCACCGTTACGGTGTAGCCGGTGGCGGTCTTATAGCTCGCCGTTCCGGTATAGCTTGCAACCGCCGTATAACGCAAGGGTACTTCGTATCCGTCCATCGGATCGGTCGCAGCCTCCTGCCAGCTCACACCGGCAAGTGTCAGGGTGCGGCCATTTTCCTCCACTGTTTTCGGAATTAACGACACATCGGCGTCGGAGAGGTTGGGATAGGTGCGCTCTGCCGTCACCGTGCGGCTTCTGTTCTTGTAGCCGCTGGCTTCGACCTGAATGGTGGTGTAGTCCGCGGTCAGCGTGCCAGTATATCCATCCTCCGTAGTGACCTCCATGACCGGCTCAATTACCTTGATGATCTCACTCATGTCCTTGGTGCTGCTCTCCAGCGTAATGATTTCGATGTGCTCCTGCGTGTCCGTCTCCGTCTGGCCCGCTTTGAGCAGGTCAAGGAGCTCATAGTGCCGTCCCTCGCGTTCAAAGCTCTGTGTGGGAATAGCAGCGGGATCGTCCTTTGTGCCAAGACAGTAGACCTTTTCCAGCCGGTATACGCCGCCGCTTTCGCTGCTGTGTACCTCAATGGGACAGACGGTCGGGATAGTGGGCGGCACGGTATCCTCTGCCGCCATGACGGGGACTGCTCCAAACGCCAGCACAAGCGCGAGCGCAAGGAGTGTGACTGTGCTTTTCTGTTTTCTCATGTAGGAAAATCCTCCTTCAAAATTTGTCCCATCGTGGGACGCGAATGGTAGAAATACTCATAAAATCAAAAAGCCGTCTTGCGACGGCTTTTGTGGTGTGTTCCCCTTGCTCACCGTATACGGCGGCGAAATGTGAGCGTCAAGGTCCGACCAGTCCGCAGACTGGTCGGCTCGCGGAAAATGCGCAAGCATTTTTCGGCCTTGACGCTTACGGGGCGACGGCGTATCCTCCGGCAAGGGAAACACACCGCTTTATCTTGTGTAGGCCGGACGGCCACGACGCTGCTCCTGCTGCTTGGGGTTGATGGTGCGGTCGATGCTGTCTCCAATGCTCTTTGCGGTCTGTCGCTGTTCCTCCAGATATGTACCGCGCATTGCGGGGTCGCATCCATCAAAGGACGCTGCCAGTTCGCTTGCATCGGGCAGCTTGCACGGCACACCGAAGCGTCGGCAGACCATGTAGCCGATGCTCTCAGCGTCGATCTGGTAGGATTCTCGGTTATACTGCGTGTTCCGTCCCTGATTGTGCATCCGTGCATGGACGCTCTCTACGGCGAGGGCTGCGAACACATCATGCGCGGGATGTTCGGTGTTGACGAGGATCGTCAGGGTGTTGGGATCGTAATAGGCGCTTTGCTCCAGCGTGTTATCTTCTTTGAGCGCAGCCCGCGCGCCCTGCATCAGCGGTTCCAGTGCGGCAATGAGCTTCGGGCTTCCCTCGGGAATGACCGCCTGCCCCTCCAACGGCCTGCCTGTGGTTTGGCTGATGTCGTAATAAACGCCCATAAAATAGCCGCGGGCATTTTTGTTGCGCGGCGGCACGAACACCTTTGCACCGTTCTGCATCGCCTCGTCCTGCACATAGCGTCCGACACTGTGCCAATAGTCGATCGAGCCGATCTTGCTGGCGTCGGGGAGCTGGATCAGGGTCAGCGCGACGTTGCCGGCACTGCATCGGATGTTGTCTGCCTGCAAAGTCAGGTACTTTTGGTATAGCTCCGGCTCTGTGGTGACGACCTCAAATGCGGCGTCGCGCATCTGTGAGAGGTTTGTCCGTTCAGCCTGCCGGACTTCCCGCTGCTGCTCGCTCTGTGAGGTCGTTTTCTCAATAAGATCACGAATACTTATCATGGTGTAGTTCTCCTTTGTTGCTTCATCGAATGTGTTCTTTGACCTTTATGCGGTCCGTGTTCCTTTCGGCGGAGAGCTGCCGCATGGCCTCCAGCTTCCCCAGCACAGAGGATCTGGCATCATCCGTAGTCCTCTCCTGCGATGCTGTCGAGATACTCCCTCGCTCGTTCGAGGCTTTCTCGGACGGAGCGAGGGGGACTGCTTTTTTTGGCTCGTCCGCCTCCTTGACCGGCACGGGGTAGCCCAGCTCTTCCATAATACAGTTGAGATTTGCGGCATAGGTCTGCGTCGAAACGATGGTAATAAGGCCGCTGTCGTCCCCGCGCTTGCGGACCGGCAGATACAGCACACCATACTGCTTTGCCGCCATCTTTCGGAAGCGTGAGAGATCCTCCGCGCGGATCTGAACGACCGCGGGAGGATTGGGGTCGCGGGCCAGCCGCGCAGCGCTGGCCTGCCCGATGACCTTATAATCCTGTTTGGACAGGGCAAGCAAGAGAGCGGCAACATTTTTAATGCCGCTCCCCGCCAGCTTGACCGCCGTTTCCGTTGCCTGCAAGCCTTCCTTGACCACCAGATCGGCAGCCTCTGCACTAACATCCATAAAGAATGCTCCTTTCTAAAATGTAAATGTGTTATCGTTCCTGCTGCTTGTGTTTTCTTTTTCCTGGTGCCTTTTCCGTCCTTTGTTCTCGATACTGCTGTGCTTGCGCCTGCAATCGCGGAATGTCCGCTTCGATGCTCCGGCAGAGGTTCAGTCTGCGCCGCGCCTGCCGCAGACGCTCATTCACGGCAGATAATTCCCGCGTCACATCTATGCCGTGCCGCTTCCATTCGTACAAGCCCTTGCGCCGCTCAGTCAGCGCGTCGATCTGCGCCTGCAAAGCGTCGTGGAGCATAGAGAGTTCCTGCACCGTCTCGATCCGGTTTTCGCGCAGAAATCGGAATTGCCGCTGGTAGCGGCGCAGCTTCGCCGCCTCCTGCCGGATCGTGAACGGCACGGAGCGGGACCGCTTCGGCGTCTTGCCGCGCAGGAGGTAAACGTAGTAAAGATAGATTGCGTGAAAGCCCTTGACCTTTTTGCGCGGCGGCATCGGCGCGTGTACGCGATACTGCTTCACCTTGTGCGGTGGCTTGTCCGGCTGTAGGCGCTGCCGCTCGGCACGGGGAACGGCAAGACGTGCGCGAATGGCAGCCTCGGTATAGTCCTCGCCTAAACTTTTTAGGCGCACATAGCGGCTGCTGCCACTTGGCTTGACAGCAAGGTATTTGCCTTGGGTCCTGACCTCATAGCCTTGTGCGCGGAGACGGATGAGGAAGTCGGAAAAGCTGCGTGCGCGCAAAAGCGCGGCGTCCACGTCGGCGCGGACCATACCGCGCACAGTCGGGCGGCTGTGCTTCTCTGCGTCCCATTCGGCATAATGCCTGCCCTCGTGCTCCGGCTCAATGACGGATAAGCCGCGCTCGCGGCTGACCGCATTGGATGTGCCGCGCAGCGTTCCAAAATAACTTTTGAAGTCGCTGCGGTATTTGCTGCCATCCACCAGAGAGACGGAATTGAACACGATGTGACAGTGCAGGTGCTCGCGGTCAAGATGTGTGGCGACCACGGCTTCGTACCTTTCACCCAGCAGACGGCGGGCAAACTCCACGCCGGCCGCGTGTGCCTCCTGCGGTGTGACCTCGCCGGGGGCGTAGGAATGGATGATGTGGTAGCCGAGAATGCCGCCGCATTTGTCCCACCGGCGCTTGGTCGCCTGCATCTCTGCATAAGCGGTCTCCACCGTGCAGTTGATGCCGGTCCGCAAGCGGTCTGCATGGGGCGGCGCGGTTTTCCGCTCATTGCCGATGTAATGAAGCGCGGCGGCAAGGTCGGTTTTGTGCTCGTTGGCGGCATAGGCAAGGCAATGATCCAGCCGTCGCCGGATGGGGATGATCTTGTCGTAAGCCATTCACAGCGTCTCCTTGACGAGCCGCCACGCCCGACGGACCAGCGCTGCGGCCTCCTGAATATCCGCTTCGCTGGCGCTTTGCTGTGCGTTCGCCCAATATGCGATCTGGTTGACATTGTTGCCGATGGCGGACAGCTCGCGTAGTAGGGTGGTATAGGTGTCGGGCGGGCGTGGGCGGAGTTGGACGCCGGAAACAATGCTGCGGATAAACGGGTCGATCCCCATACCGGCAAGCTCCGCCTGCGCCCTCAAATGCCGGTATTCCTGCTCGTTCATCCACACGCTGATATGACGGTTCCGTGTTCGCATAGCGGCTCCTTTCAGTTTGTTCTAAATTGCGTCTCACGGTGGGACGCAATTCCCGCGCTCACCTGACACGGCCTGTCCGCGTAGGCCTCTCCAGCCTCCGCGCCAGCCGTTTCTCACGCGATGCCCAATACTCTGGCTGGCAGGCTTGGAGCACACGGTCAATGGCACGTTCAAATGCAGCGGCGTCTTTGATCCGATCCGCAGGCGGCGTCCACAGCTTCTTGTCCATCAGCTCACGCAGCACCACTTGCTCACAGCAGTCCTCTTCAAACCATAAATAGCCGCCTTCGCGGAACCCGCATTTCCTTGCCTCCGGAGAGAGCAGCATGGCTGCCTCGCGCGTCACTCTCGCTCCGCCATGGCTCGGTGTTGAAACAAGGTCTATGCCGGGGAGAACGAATATGACCTCATCCATTTGTCCCCATGGGGAAAATTCATGTTGTATGCTCATCAGTCCTTTCATATCTCACGGTGAGATTTCATTTCGTACCGGGGGTCTGGGGTACACCCCAGCAAGCGTCATTTGTGCTACCAAATGACATACTTGCTGGGACAGCACCGCCATCGGCGGCGCTGTCTGTGACTGCGGGATCAATTATCGGGTCGGGGAACAATGCTTTTTTGTCACTTGTTTCTGTTCCGCTTGGCGCTCTACAGAGAGTGCAGCCTCCAATGCCGCCTCATCCTGCACCTCAAAGCGCACAGATCGGATGCCTCCGTCTTGCGGCCGAATGATTGGAAGATTCCGTGGGTAGTCCGCAAAGGGGACCGTGACGGTAAGACCGCTTTCATAGCGCAGCGTCACCAATGTGGCAGGGATCGCGTGAGTCAGAACACGCCGCACCTGTTCGCGGTAGTTCAGCGGATGCACCGTCCCGACCACGATCCCGTCCTTTTCTTCTATGACGTTCACACGGTATGCCACGATCCCCTCCGGCTCGTCCGCATAATACGTCCAGATGTTATGCGCGCTGCTGCCGCGGATAAACACCTCTCGTTCCAAAACGCACCATGTTCCGCTTGGTCTGCTCATCCAGAAAAAACGGCGTTCCTCCGGTGCAGCGGCTTGTGCCGCTTCTTGCAGCTTCCTGCTGTCGTAAAGGAAGTCCGAGCGATAGTGCTTGGTATTCTTCTCTGTCACACGAGAGAGAAAGGATAGGAGGTCGATTTCTTTTTGCATCCTATCTCCCGCCATTCTCTCCATTCGGAGACAGGTACTTTTCTTCAAATTCCTGCGGTGTCCAGCTTCCGGCCTCCGCATCCAGCATCAGGTCGTCCGGTGCAAGCTCACGCTGCCCGTTGTCCATTGGGATAGGAACAGGTGTGAGCACCGTGCCGAGGAAAGTGCCGGATGCCGTGTCGGACACGCGCTTGGGACCGTTGTTCACCGTTTCCAATTCGTAGCGGTACATTCCAGGATACACGGTGTCATGGTCGATCCGCTTCTCCGTAAAAAGTGCAGGGATACCGAAAATCTCGATTTCTTTCATGCGTTCCATTTTGCATCTCCTTAATGGCTATATATTTTTTGCTTTCGCTCATGCTCTCGCGTGGGTACCGCAGCTGCATCAATGATCTCCGCGGCAGTTTTGCGGATGGTGTTGAGCGCCTCATGCAGTTCTCGTAGCTCCTTACTCCTGCTCCAGCCCGCAACATAGCCGAAGGAGTAATCGGACACATCGATGCCGAAATGTCGGCAGACAACGTAGGCGACGCTTTCCGCCTCGACTTCCTTTTGACCGCGCGTCTTTTTCCCGGTTTCCTGTAAGCGTTCCGCGTTGTGAAGCACGGCGTGTGCGATCTCATGCATAAGCGTTTTGACGGTCTGCACCTCGCTCATGCCGGAACGGAGGACAATACGCTGCTCGCGGTCGCTGAAATAGCCCTTTGCTCCGCTTTGCGCGATCGGCTCGATGCTCACAGGCACAGGAGAAAAAGCCGCAAGGCGGTCGTAAATGCACTGGTAGTTCGGAACATCGCCGTACAGCTCAGCGACACCGAGGGATGGCAGCTCCTTGCCCTCGGTCTGACTCACGTCAAAGACGGTAACGACGCGGTAACGAGGGATGGTAATGATCGTGCGCTCCTGCATCGTGTTTCCATTCTCGTCCTTGACCGGCAGACCCGTAGCTGGATCGATCTTGTCGTGATCCATCCATTTCCGCTTTGGGCAAGGCGCAAGAATCTGGATGCCGTGCTCACCTGCTTTGACGCTTCTGCCGAAGTCCTTCTTCCATGCGTGAAAGCCAGCCACATGAGACGCATTGGGGTTTTGCAGAAAAATAAGGATGGTGTTGCGAAAGCTATAATGATGGAATTTGGACATGACAGCGAGGTATTCCGCATAGCGTCCGCTCTCAAAAATATTCTGCGTGCCTTTTTCCAGCTGCTCCATCAGGCAATCCAGCCGCTCATCGGTGGTTCTGGCCATGCCTCAACGCTCCCGTTTCTTTGGCTTCTTGTCTCGGTCAGGTACCTGCGCCTTTTGCCTCGGCTCGACCCTGAGTGTGATCGGCGTGTTGCCCTTTGCACCGATCAGCAATTCGGCCATGTGAAATTTTTTCTTGTAGGTCTCCATCTGCTCCGTCGTCAGGCTGCCAAAGTGATCCTCCTCCAATGCACAGACAAAGAACGGGCCGAACACACCGCCGTAGCCGCCCTCCATACTGCGGTTAAAGGGCATTCCTAAACTAATGCTGTCATCGTTGCCTACCACGGCGACCGGCTCAGCAAAGGGGTAGATGGCGGTGATCGTGCCGCCTACGACCTCCTGCATCCCATGCAGTCCCTCGATGTCCTTTTCATACGGGGCGTACCCCGGCTCCACAACTAATACCTTCATTTCGCCTTCCTCCTTCGGGTATGAAAAAAGGCTCTATCGCTGCTGCGTAGAGCCTTTCTTGAAAATGGAATCCTTTGCTTTCTGCTTTTCGTCCATCTGACGGCAGCGTTCCAGCTTGCCGTAAATGTCCTCCTCGATCTCGCGCGGTGTCATGCTGACGTCGGGATAATATTTTCGCAGGCGGTCGCCGCTGAGAATGACTTTGGTATTTTCAGCGCGTTCCTGCTTTCCCTTGAACGGATCGTCCTCCTGCTCCGGCACAGTGCCGGACGGGGCATCTCGATTCACAACGGAAACGGGGACCGCCGTGGTCGGCACCACATGAGCAGGCGGGACCGCCACATCAGGGGACGATGGGATCACGGGCGAGGGGGACGGCGCTGTAGCTGCGACCTGCGGGGCGGGCTGCACTGCGGCAGGTGAATTTTTCTCCTGCTTGACCGGCAGGGGAACGACTTTGGGCGGATCAAGAATATTTTCCCCTTCAAGAACCTTACGCATGGCGTCCTCTGTCAGCCTGTCCGCTCTCTCCACGCGCTTGAGGTATTCCACACGCTCCGTCGAGAGCCTGTAGCCGAGGTCGGAAAGGCGTACCGCCATATCCTGATTTTTGGGCTTCAGGAATGAGAGGGCAGATGCGATGGATAATGCGAGCGTGCCATCGTCCACCTTGCTGCACACATCCTTGGTCGCCTCGGACATACGCAGCATACGGTTGAATTTGCTGACAGTGATACCCATTTCCTTTGCGATAGCTTCATCCGTATTCAGCTTTTCGCCCAGCTCGCCTTTCTTTTTGCGGCCGGCTTTCTGCTTCATTCCCTCCATCTTCATTTTCAGAGCGCGGGAGAGGTCATAAGTGCTGATCTTATCGCGGTGCAGATTGCTGTCCGCGACGAGGATTTTTGCGTCGGCGTCGTCAATGCGCTGGATGATGGTGGGAATGGGATAGTTCAGCTCTGTGCCGATCAGGTGGCGGCGCTGACCGGAGAGAATTTCAAGTCCGCCGCCCTCCTTGGGGCGCGCCAGCACGGGGTCCTTGATACCGGCCAATTCCACCGCCTTGTACAACTCTTTGAAGTTGTCGCTGTCCTTATCGACGGAAAAATTGTTGTACTTTGAGCGTTCCAGATAGGCAGGATGCAGCGTGATGAAGTAGCTTTCGCCCTCTTTGGGAATCGGCAGGTCTTTGAGCGCCTTTTCGTCCGGCGGATTCAAGCGTGCTTCAAATACCTGTGTGATGGCCGTTCCGGTCGGACCGACGGCGGCGGGACCGGCAGGCATCGCCGCGGGCTTAGCCGGTGCCGCTTTGGTCGAAGCTGCGGGAGCGGACTTCTCGGCTTCCTTGCCCTTATCCATTGCGGCAGGCGTGGCGGACATTTTTCCTTCCGTCTTGGCTGGTTCACTCTTGGCAGGAGTCGCAGCCGCAGGCTTTTCGGCTTCTTTGCTCTTGTCAGCATTGGCAGGAGCGGCAGACGGTTTTTCCTCCATCTTCGTTGCCTCACCCTTGGTAGTGGCCGTAGGCGCTGGCTTTTCGATTTCTTTGCTCTTGTCAGCATTGGCAGGAGCGTCGGCCGGTTTCTCTTCCGCCTTGACCGCCTCGTTCTTGGCAGGAACCACAGACGCAGACTTTTCGGTTTCTTTGTCCTTGTCAGCCACGACGGGTACGACAGGCGGCTTTTCTTCCGCCTTGGTCGGTTCGGACTTGATAGGATCTGTAGGCGTGGGTTTCTCGTTCTGCTTGTCCTTATCATCGGCAGGAACAACGGGCGTTTTCTCCTCCGCTTTGCTCGGCTCGCTCGCAGAGAGCGTCACCGGTTTGCCGGGGATGACGGTCTTGGGGTCGAGCGTCTGCGCCTTGTGATAAGTCCGCGCCTCTTCCAGAGTCATTTCGTACACAAGAGCGGGGATCGTTGTTTTCTTGGCAAGCTCGCTCGCCTTGCGGCGGCGCTGACCTGCCAAAAGCTGATACGTTCCGTCCTCGCTGCGGCGGACGATGATCGGCTCACGGACGCCGACGGACTGGATACTGCTGACAAGGCCGCCTAAATCCTTTGGCGTGTAGGTGCGGATGTTCACGATGCCGGGGAGATCGCGTATCTGCGTGAGAGGGATCTGCTGGGGTGTAGGGGGTGCGTTGCCAGGGGATGTGGTTTTGCTGGTTTCAGTTGCCATTTCAATACCTCCATGTTTTTTGATTTATGCTAAAATTGCGTCCCACCGTGGGACACATTTCTAACCGGTGTCATGCCGCACGGCGGCAGAATAATAAGGGCCCATCGTCAGCGGCGCATTGTAAAGCGTCGTGAGCAGATAAGCCCTTATGTTTCGGATTTGCGTGGTCGTCTGGCGCAGGCCGTCGATGACGTACCTGATGTGTTCGGCGTCAAGTTGCCGGTATCGCTCCTTGACAGCGCTCGCTGGAAGAATGTCTCCGCCGATACGCATGGTCGCCGCAGTGCTGCAAAGCGTATCAACAATCAGCTCCAACAGGCAGTCCACATCGTCATACGGATAGCTTTTCTGTAGGTCAACGTAGTTGATCTGCTCCATGACTTCTTTTCTGCACTCGTATCGCTCCATCTCCATTTCGTGGGATTGGATAGATGGATCAGGATAACTAAACTCAGGTTTATTTCTATTAGGATAACTTGCATCGGTTTTTCCGAGGTCTGCACATCGGGATTGCCGAGGTCTTGACATCGACTTTTCCGATGTCTGGAAGTCGGAAAAATCGAGGTCTGCACCTCTGCCGGTATCAGGGCATTGCGCGGATGGCTCAGCCGTGTCCGCTGGAAGCTCCCGCGTCGTAAAGCGCTTGACATATATTTTCGTCGGCTTACCCTGTCCCTGTTTGATTCGTTCGATCAGGCCAACGCCCTTCTTCGTATCCAACTCGGAGAGCAGCTTGAGCGCCTTATCGTTGCCGCAGCCCATGTCTGCCCGAATTTCATCTGCGGTGTAGTAGATGTAGACGCGGCTCTGCTCATCGTACCAGCCGTTCTTTGCAGACAGGCTCATGCGGTCAAGCAGCATACCATAGAGCAGCTTCGCGTCTGTCGATAGCCCCTTGAAGCGCGGGCTCGTAATCAGCAGACGAGGGATGCGAAAATAGCTGAATTGCTCGGATTCATCGCCATAAAAATAGTCCATTATAAGGGCTTCCTGTGCCATTTTTTCACCTCCTGCGGGCATGAAAAAAGGCACGATTTGAAAATCACATCAAATCGTGCCTTTTTCGCCTATTGAATTGTGTCAGTTCGGGTCGTTTTTCTGGTAACTGCCTCTAAATTTAACATTTGAAGTCGTGGGCTTTATAGGTAGAAACCAATCGGGCTGCCTGCTTCCTTTGCTGTGCGCTGAAAAAGAAGGATACGGTGCGGCAATGGGAAGGAAGATAGTTACGAAAGAAACCCAGGAGGGGTGTCTTTCGTTTTGAATCATAAGTTTTCTGCACTTTTCAAGTGCAGAAAAACTTGCACCAGCGTGTCGAAAAGTCTTTTTCGACACGCTGGTTCTTCGTTTGCCGGACAAATGCCGGCTTTTTCCGGCTTCTCTCCGGACAGACGGAAGAACAAGGTTTACACCTGCGGGAAAACCCGGTATAATTCCAGATATGGAACTGCCCGCATTTCCGGAAGCCGAAGGTTACGGTCGGTATGTTACCGGCGGACGAGGCGGTAAAACCATTCACGTTACCAACCTCAACGACAGTGGAGAAGGTTCGTTGCGCTGGGCCGTAGAACAGGGTGGCGCCCGCACCATCGTTTTCGACGTATCGGGTATTATAGAGCTGAAATCGAGACTCAGCATAAAATCAGGAGACGTAACCATAGCCGGACAAACAGCCCCCGGCGACGGCATCTGCATTAAAAATTACAACGTATCGATACAAGCCGATAACGTCATCGTGCGCTTTATCCGCTGCCGTATGGGCGACGAAGCCAAGAGCGAAGACGACGCCATGACCAGTACAAACCGCAACGGCGTCATCATAGACCACTGCACCATGAGCTGGTGTACCGACGAGTGCGGGTCTTTCTATGGTAATAAAAACTTCACGTTACAATGGTGTCTGCTCAGCGAGAGTCTCAGCCGGTCGGTTCACGTCAAGGGAAACCACGGGTACGGAGGTATCTGGGGCGGTGAAGGTGCAACATTCCACCATAACATGCTGGCACACCATACAAGCCGCACACCCCGATTGTGCGGAAGCCGTTATACCGGCCGTCCCGACGACGAACGTGTAGACCTCATCAACAACGTATTCTACAACTGGGGCCCCACCAACGGCGGATATGCCGGTGAGGGTGGCTCTTACAATTTTATCAACAACTACTACAAACCCGGTCCTTCGACAGCGACAAAAACATCGCTTGTACACCGTATCTTCTCTCCCAATGCCGATGACGGCAGCAATACCAATGAAGCCGGCGTATGGGGAAAATTCTATGTCAACGGCAACGTATTCGACAACACTTGTCCCGAAATCCAAAGCAACTCCACCTCGATGAAAAATATCGAGAGTGTAAACAGCAACAACTGGAACGGTATACACCCTAACGGTACACCGACAGGCGGAATGGCGACGATCAAATCGCTCGTAGCTTTTGATTCTCCCGAAATATCCCGTCATACAGCCGAAAAGGCATACGAAAAAGTCTTGAACTACGTCGGGGCATCGTACCTCCGCGATGCAATCGACCTGCGTATCATGAGCGAAACAGAGGGTGGTATATATACGTTTGAAGGCTCGAACGGAAGCACCAACGGCATTATCGATTCACAAAACGATGTAGAAGGCTATATCGAATACCAAACTTCACGCCGGTTGAAAGACAGCGATAACGACGGGATACCCGACGCTTGGGAAATCGCCAACGGGCTCGATCCCAAGAATCTGGACGATGCCGCACAACCTTTTCCCGGAGCCAACGGATACACAGCACTCGAAGTATACATCAACAGTCTCGTCGAAGACATCATGAAAGACGGGACCGCCGAAGCAGAAAACAGTATCGAAGAGTTCTATCCTACTTACATACAACCCGACTATACCGACGAGGACTATTACAAACCGGGTGAAGGTTATGAACCCGAAGAGGATAACCGCGTTCTCGTAGGCGGAGATAAAGCCGTTACGATATGGGAAATGAAAAACAGCGAAAAAACAGCAAGCAGTGCACCCGAACTTCTATCGACGGAGATGACCATCAGCGGACTGCATTCCGAGCTTAACGGCGGATATTTGAGATACGCAGCCGACCATTGGATAAACAACGGAGGTATCGTAGACAGTATCTATATCCAATATGCCATTACCCCCAAAAACGAGCACTATATGGCAATTGATTCTATTTCGTTCTATGCTAAACGTATGGGAACCGATAACACGCTTTTCTCGGCTTATTGTGATATACGAGAATCTTTCTCCACGGCTACGGAACTCTATTTCGGAGTGCAACCTGAAAAAGATTATCAATACTTCATCTATAAGCCAGAAAAACCAATACTCGTCTCCCCTGGACAATCTTTTTTCTTGAAATTCCAACCTTATACAAAAAAAGGATTAGGCAGCCTGAAATATGCAATCTCCTTCAAGGACGTTACTTTCTACGGACGCACCGGGACAGCCGACAATATTACAACCTCGGGTATCGACATAGCTACGGCAACCGATGCAACCACGATAAAGGTTTCGCCCAATCCCGTGCGAGAGAATGCAACGCTATCCTATTCGCTGGATAAAGCCTCAACGGTAAAAATAGATATTATATCGTTTTCGGGTCAGACTCTCTACCAAACATCGCTTATACAGCTGGCCGGTAACCACAGCATAGAATTGCCTTTGGCCAACCTCCCCGCAGGTTCTTATATATGTAGAGTCATTACCCAAGAAAATGCACAAACACTGAAACTCATTAAAGAGTAGTTTCCAAAGATGTCGAAACAAAGGGCGCACCGAAAAAGTAACGGTACGCCCTTTTTCTTTCGCTATTTTCTATCGATAGTTTTACGCGTATTTCTCTCGACCCGTTTCTCACGTCCCAATACAAAACAGGGTTACCCACACACAAAACACATGTCATTCTGAAAGGTTTTACCTCAAAGAATCTCTCTCGAAACGAGTCTATTGTGAGATCTCTCACATACGTTCGAGATGACAAGCAATGTCATTCTGACGACCGCAAGGGAGGAAGAATCTCTTCATATCGTCATAGAACAGAGATTCCTCGTCGGCCTGCCGGCCCCACTCGGAATGACAAACAAATTGCATGAGATTCCCCCATATCCATTCGAAATGACAGAGAATGAGATTCCTCGCATATGCTCGAAACGACTATCGGCTGTCATACTGAACATCAGTAAAACATCTTCCACCTAAGTAAAAAATGGAGAGAAGGCCGATCTCTCGGAATCGACCTCCTCTCCTCTATACGATTTTGTTCTTTTAAACAGACATCAAGAAAACCACATTCTCAAAATCATTAATAAGAACAAAATGAAAAATCAATGAATCAATATGCCCTGCCCCTCGACAATATAAAAACCGGAAGGCAAATTCCCTATTTGCGAACGCTCCAACTGCAAAGCTACCGAACGCCCCATCACGTCATACACATCGACATAAGGCGGTAATGTTTCAGTAGAAACCGTACAATTCTCTACACCTCCTGTTTGAGCATACTCTTCAAGAATATTACGCAAAGCAAAGAATGCCGGTTTGGCCTCCATAGCGGCATTAAACAACAACGGTGCTCCCTGACGCCATGACTGGTCGTCTTTTACGCCCCATACCACAACAGCTCTGCAATGGTCGTATTTCATCATGACATCGACCAATGCCGCATACTCCGCTGCCTGACGTTCATAAGCATCGGGAGCGCTCAAATCGGGAATAGACATATCCAACTCGGTAACGGTACATTCCAATCCCAATGAAGCATAACGTTTTATATTGTTATCGAACTTCGTCGAATCGAACTCCTCACCCACTGTCAGATGACACTGGAATCCCACTCCATCGAGTGGAATCCCACTCTTTTGCAGACGGCGTACCAAATTATAAAAAGCCGTAGTTTTGGCTTTTCCCTGAAACTCTGCGCCATAATCATTGAGAACAAGACGGGCATCGGGATCGGCTCGATGAGCATACACAAAAGCCGAGTCGATATAATCCTCTCCTATAACAGTAGCCCAAACCGACTCTCTCAACTTATACCCCGTAGGATTGGTACGAATGATACTCTGGTCGTCGTCGAGACACTCGTTCACAACGTCCCACTCATCGACATGCCCCTTGAAATGGGTAACAACCGTGGTAACATGCTCTTTAAGAATTTGGAGTAACTCTTCACGGGTATAGTTATGGTCGTTCTTTATACCGTTGGAACTGATCCATGCCGGCAGTTGCTTATGCCATACCAGTGTATGACCGCGCACTTCCATGTCATGACGCTCGGCCAAGCTCACCAAACAATCGCCGGCATAGAAATTGAACTCTCCCCGGTTAGGCTGTATGGCATCGACCTTCATCTCGTTTTCGGCCACAACCATATTGAAGTTATGAGATACCGTCGCAGTCTCCACGAGGTTCTCGTTATTCACGTCGATACGCCAAAGAGGGATAGCCACTCCGATTTTCTTCCCACACTTCTCGGCATAGTAACGCAAGGTCTGAGTCTCATCGGTATAATCATAGCCAAGATCCGACGATACCAAACGCACATTATCGATATAAAAATCGGCATCGTTGGAGTTATACCCCATATAGAGCTTATCACTGGTATTCGAGACCTTCGTCATACGGTACGACCGCTCAACCCACTGATCGGCGGCACCCTGCGTTACAAAGTCGGCATCGGCATAAATAGTATCGGCTCCTATGCGGGCTGAGAACTGTTTGTATTCTCCGTCGGTCGAAGGGCGGTACAAGTCAAATGCCAAATACTGGTAATCGCCGGTTATCTCTTCGGCCGTCATTTGGTCGAGCGTAAATTCAACAGTGGTATTCCAACTTTTGTTGGTGATATGCAAGACCTTATTTTGGGCATTGATCGGGTCGGCCACAACAGTGGCTCGCGACTCGGTATTGCTGCCATTGAAAATATCATTCATCGGAATGGTCTCGCCTATCGCATAATTTTCAAAGTCGAACAAGATTTTCTCTTCGGCACCGATGGCGGTATGAGCCAACAGCGCAAGAGAGACTAACCATACTTTTTTCATATTCGGTTATATTTAAAGGATTTCGAGAGAATTAATAATTGACAATCGTCGTCGACTGCCCGGCAACTTCTATAACATAAGTGCCCGGGAGTGCCTCGATAAGAGTAAGTCCTTGACGGGCAGTCTCCGATTTAAGAAGCTGTCCCGAAGTAGAATACAGACGGATCACATCACCGGCCTCACTCTCTACACAGATATTTCCGGATTGAGTATAGATACGTACCCGGTCTTCGCTCTCGGTCGATTTCACACCGCTCGTGCTTTTGGCAACAAGTACGAATTGTTTGCCTGTTTCGGTGGTACGCTCTTCAACCGCCCATTTTTCCGTATCGGGCAATTTCACATTGAAATCCCACGGATCACCCCATAATGAAGATTTCCCTTTGTAAGAAATGAGAACAAACTCATCGCCTTCATTATAGACGTAGCTATCATCTATTTTGATTCTGACAACCGGTTTCTCGTCGCTCTCCATGAAATCCTGTGTCTGGTTGTAATACACCAGATGACCGTCGACAATCAGGCTGTCGTGATGAGTAGGCGAAGCAATCTCAAATTCCATTTCAGTAGTCGGACGCAAATAGAGCGACACGGAGTCGTCCGAGGCAAAATTTTTCAAAGTCAATGTACCGATACCGTTGCTACCCGGTTCGAGGCGTCCATATACGTCGACATCATCGGCAATATTTCCTGTACCACCGATAGTTGCACCTTCAAACACAAAAACAAGAGTTCCTTCTTTGGCATATCCGGTTCCTCCGG
>ERZ1106963.2659-NODE-2659-length-17020-cov-12.538049_pt1 | contig 17020 bp, 13 predicted proteins | sample MGYA00403681_ERZ1106963 | MGnify/ENA primary metagenome ERZ1106963 (study PRJEB35170, sample SAMEA104062407) | human gut metagenome | biome: human gut; feature: human-associated habitat; material: faeces | place: Denmark | collected 2012-05-03 ...
ACCTGAAAATTCTGGTGGATGACGGTTATACGGGGACGAACTTCAATCGTCCCGGTGTGCAGGAGGGCTTTGAGCTTGTCAAGCAGGGGCTTGTAGGCTGCTGGCTGGTCAAAGACCTCAGCCGATTTGGTCGTGACTATCTGACTGTTGGACAATATACGGATATTATCTTTCCGAGCTACGATGTCCGCTTTATCGCCGTAAATGACGGTGTGGACAGCAACCGGGGAGACAGCGAGGGCTTCGCCGCAATCCGTAATCTGTTCAACGAGTGGTATCCCCGTGATACCAGCAAGAAAGTCCGTGTCAGTTTGCGGCAGAGAGGAACCAGTGGGAAGCACATGGGCAAACCGCCCTACGGATACCGCTGTGACCCGGAGGACAAGGATCACTGGATTCTGGATGAAGAAGCGGCTCCGGTAGTCAAGCTCATCTTCGACCTTTGCATTGACGGCAAAGGCCCGGAGCAGATTGCAAGGATTCTGGAAGAAAAGCAGATTCTGACCGCAAAAGCTCTGTATGCCAAGCGAAAGAAAAAGCCGATGCCGGAAAGACCGTACCACTGGAGCAACCAGTCCATTGTAGGGATTTTGGAACGGCAGGAGTACACAGGCTGTACCTGCAACTTCAAGACTTATTCCAAGTCCTACAAGCTGAAAAAGCGGATTCCCAATGAGCCGGAGAATATGTTTTATCTGCCGGACACACAGGAAGCGATTGTATCTCAGGCACAGTTTGACAGGGTGCAGGAACTGAGGAAAAACAAACGCCGCCCCGCAAAAGCGGAACGGCAGGGATTGTTCTCAGGGCTTCTGTTTTGTGCCGATTGCGGCGGCAAGCTCCACTTTGCCACAAGCAAAAGCTTTGAGGGCAAGCAGGATCACTACGTCTGCAACAACTACAAGAGCAACCGTGGTACTTGTACTGCCCACTATATCCGGGAAGATGTGCTTCGTGAAATCGTTCTGGAACGCATCCGGGCAGTCAATGAGTATATCCGAAGCGATGTGGACGGTTTTCAGGAGGAATGGCTGCAATGCCGCAGGACTGACCAGGAGCGCAGCATCCGGGATGACAAAAAGAAGCTGGAACAGGCAAAGAAACGCCTTGCCGATCTGGATGTCATCATCTCCCGGCTGTACGAGGACTATGTTCTTGGAAATCTCAATCAGGACAGATACAGAAAGATGTCTGCGGACTATGAAGCCGAACAGGAACGGTTAAAGCTCGAAATTGAAGTTATCGAAGAATGGGTGGAACAGCGGGAAGAAATGAATGACGGTCTGGATGCCTTTATCGCCCTGACACAGAAATATGTGGATGTGGAGGAACTGACACAGACCATCGTGAACGAGTATATCAAGAAGATCGTTGTCTATGCCCCGGACAAGTCCAGCGGCAAGCGCAAGCAGAAAGTGAAGATTTTTTTCAACTTTGTGGACGATGTGGATATTCCCGTTATTTCCGAGCCTATTGTCACACAAACAACCTATGAACGCAGAAAAACGGCGTGACCTTCGGGTCACACCGTTCTCTGCGACAAAATAGTTACTTGTCACTATTAAGCCTTGGCTTTCAAGGCTTTCTCATTATGATTTGCGTCGGCATTTATGCGGTTCTTGTGAACACGCTGACCGTTGCGGATAACCTGCATAGCGCGATTTTTTCAATCGCCGCCTACACCGTTATCCTGTGCTTTTCCCTATTTAAGACCGGCGCACTTGCAAAGTCAATCTTTCACGCCCACTGATGAAAGGAGGTTTTTTCTTGGCGTATGTACCCGTACCCAAAGACTTAACAAAAGTAAAAACAAAGGTTGCGTTCAACCTTACCAAACGGCAGCTTATTTTCTTTGCGGCGGCGTTGGCTCTTGGCTTGCCGCTGTTCTTCCTGCTCAAAAACAGTGCAGGGACAAGCCTTGCTGCTATGGTAATGATTGTGGTTATGCTCCCGTGTTTCCTCTTTGCCATGTATGAAAAACACGGACAGCCTCTTGAAGTGGTAATTAGAAACATCATCAATACAAAATTCACCCGACCAAAGGAACGCCCTTATCAGACACAGAATTTCTACGCCGTTCTGGAACGGCAGGCAAAACTGGAAAAGGAGGTATCAGCGATTGCAAAAGGCAACTTCAAAAAAGGCGCAGCCAAAAAGCCCCGCAGCCGGGGCTAAACGGAAGCTAACCCGCGCCGAAAAGAAACAGATTGCGGAAGTCATACAGACCGCAAAGGGCGACGGGAAGCCCCACACCGCACAGCAGACCATTCCCTATATGCAGATGTTCCCGGACGGTATCTGCCATGTTTCCGGGAAGCGGTACAGCAAGACCGTAGCCTTTGAAGATATTAACTATCAGCTTGCACAGGCAGACGATAAGACCGCCATTTTTGAAAACTGGTGCGATTTCCTCAACTACTTTGACGCAAGCGTACAGGTGCAGCTTTCATTTATCAATCAAGGCGGGCGCGGCAGCGAAGCCGAAAGTGCTATCCATATCCCGACGCAGGACGACGCTTTTAATTCTATCCGCAACGAATATGCGGATATGCTGAAAAATCAGCTTGCAAAGGGCAACAACGGACTGGTGAAGCATAAATACATCACCTTTTCCATTGAAGCGGACAGCATGAACGCGGCGAAATCCCGTCTTGCCCGTATCGAAACCGATATACTCAACAATTTTAAGGTCTTGGGCGTATCGGCACACCCCATGACAGGCTATGACCGCTTGGAAATGCTGCATGGGATTTTCCACCCGGAGGGTGAACCGTTCCGTTTTTCTTGGGACTGGCTTATCCCGTCCGGGCTTACTACAAAGGATTTTATCGCCCCGTCCTCTTTCCGTTTCGGTGAGGGGCGCACATTCCGCATGGGAAAGAAAATCGGTGCGGTATCATTCCTTGAAATCCTTGCGCCGGAACTCAACGACCGTATCTTATCGGAGATTTTGGACTTGGAAAACGGCGTTATCGTCAATCTGCATATCCGCAGTATCGACCAGAGCGAAGCTATCAAGACCATTAAGCGCAAAATCACCGACCTTGACAAAATGAAAATCGAGGAACAAAAGAAAGCGGTACGCAGCGGCTATGACATGGATATTATCCCGTCTGACCTTGCCACATTCGGCAACGAAGCAAAAAATCTTTTGCAGGATTTACAGAGCCGCAATGAACGAATGTTCCTGCTGACGTTCCTTGTGGTGAACATGGCAGACACGAAGCGTAAACTTGACAATGATATTTTCGCCACGGCGGGCATTGCACAGAAAAACAACTGCGCCCTTACCCGTCTGGACTATATGCAGGAAGCGGGCTTTATGGCGAGCGTTCCGCTTGGGGAAAATCTTATCCCCATTCAGCGGGGACTTACCACATCAAGCACCGCTATTTTTATTCCGTTCATCACGCAGGAGCTTTTTCAGACAGGCGCAGCCCTGTACTACGGACTGAACGCACTTTCTAACAATATGATACTCTGCGACCGAAAGCAGCTTAAAAATCCAAACGGGCTTATCTTGGGAACACCGGGCAGCGGTAAATCCTTTGCGGCAAAACGGGAAATGGCAAATGCCTTTCTCATTACCGACGACGATATTATTATCTGCGACCCGGAAGCCGAGTATTTTTCCCTTGTGCAGCGTTTGAACGGTCAAGTTATCCGGCTGTCTCCGACTGGCAGGGGCATTGACGGAAAGCCCCAGTATGTGAACCCTATGGACATAAACCTCAACTACTCCGAGGACGACAGCCCGCTTGCCTTGAAGTCCGACTTTATCCTCTCCCTGTGTGAGCTTGTTATCGGCGGCAAGGAGGGCTTGCAGCCCGTGGAAAAGACCGTCATTGACCGCGCCGTAAGGAATGTGTACCGACCGTTCCTTGCCGACCCAGACCCGGAGAAAATGCCTGTCTTGGGCGATTTGTACGACGAGCTTTTGAAGCAGCCAGAACCCGAAGCCGCCCGTATCGCGGCAGCATTGGAGCTTTATGTTTCCGGCTCTTTGAATGTCTTTAACCACCGTACCAACGTGGAGCTTGAAAATCGCCTTGTCTGCTTTGATATTAAACAGCTTGGGAAGCAGCTCAAAAAGTTAGGTATGCTGATTGTGCAAGACCAGGTATGGAACCGAGTGACCGTCAACCGGGCAGAAAAGAAATCCACCCGCTATTACATGGACGAATTTCATTTGCTCCTAAAAGAAGAACAGACCGCAGCCTATTCCGTGGAGATTTGGAAGCGATTTCGTAAATGGGGCGGCATACCGACAGCAATCACACAGAATGTCAAGGATTTGCTTGCGTCCCGCGAGGTGGAGAACATTTTTGAAAACTCTGATTTTGTCCTCATGCTCAATCAAGCGGCGGGCGACCGGGCTATCCTTGCAAAGCAGCTCAATATTTCCCCGCAGCAGATGAAGTATGTTACCCACTCCGAAGCGGGCGAGGGACTGATTTTCTATGGGAATGTGGTGCTGCCGTTTGTTGACCGCTTCCCGAAAGATACCGAGCTTTACCGTGTAATGACAACAAAGCCGGAGGAAGTCGAGGGCGCATAATGCGTCCTCTGGAAAAGAATGGAGGTGATACCGCATGAAAGACCCATTGAAGCCCCGTGATAAAATCACACAGAAAATGAGTCGCGACGGACTTATCGAGGTGAACGAAACCAAAGAAACCGCCGAGCGTATCAGCCGCCGGGAACAGGAAGCGGATTTCTCCAAACAGCCGGAGCAGGCAGCGCAGGACACGGCGGCACAGCTTACCTCTCCCGGTACTTTTCCAAAAAACGATACCGGAAAAACAGAGCGCGTCATGGAGCATATCGGCGCAGTGCAGACCCGGCAAGCGTCCAAAAACGAAGTACGACGGGCGCAGGAGGAAGCCGCAGCCAATGTAAAAACGTCCCGGCTGCAATTTACCGCCGAAGAATTATCCAACCCGGAGCTTGAAGCATATATCCGAAAATCCCAGAAAGCGGCGGACAACTTGGACGCAGCGCGGGCAGCTCTCCCAAAGGAAAAAGCGCTTGTCAAAGAGCGTGTCTTTGACGAAGCCAAAGGCAAAGGCAAGACCCGCCTGCACTTTGAAGAACGGGAAAAGCCCATGCCAAACGGCAAGCACCATAAAAACCCGTTGTCCCGTCCGGCGCAGGAAGCGGGGATATTCGTCCATAACAAAATACATGAAGTGGAGAAAGACAATTCCGGCGTGGAGGGCGCACATAAGACCGAAGAAGTCACCGAGCGCGGCGCAAAGTATGGGGCAAGGAAAATCCGGGAGGGCTACCACAGGCATAAACTGAAACCCTACCGGGCAGCGGCAAAGGCAGAAAAAGCCGCGTTCAAGGCAAACGTGGAATTTCAGTATCAAAAGCTCTTGCAGGAGAACCCGCAGCTTGCCGCGTCAAACCCACTTTCCCGGTACTGGCAGAAACAGCAAATCAAAAAGCAGTACGCAAAGGCGGTACGGACTGGCGGCGTGAAATCGGCAAAGACCGCAGCCGACCATACCAAAAAGGCAACGAGGAAAACCGCTGAATTTGTGACAAGGCACTGGAAAGGTGTTGTGCTGCTTATAGCTGCGCTGCTTCTGTTCATTATGACAGCAGCCGGGGTATCGTCCTGTTCCTCTCTGTTTTCCGGGCTGATGAATGGCGTACTTGGAACGTCCTACACGTCCGAGGACAGCGACCTTGTGGCAGTTGAAAATAACTATGCCGCTATGGAAAATGAGCTGCAACAGCGGATTGACAATATCGAGCGTGATTATCCCGGTTATGATGAATACCGCTATGACCTTGATAATATCGGGCATAATCCCCACGCTTTAGCTTCTTATCTGACCGCACTTTTGCAGAGCTATACCCCGCAGAGCGCACAGGATGAATTAGAACGTATCTTTGATATGCAATACACCTTGACGCTTACCGAGGAAGTGGAGATACGCTATCGCACCGAAACAAGCACCGACCCGGAAACCGGGGAAACAACCACCGAACAAGTCCCTTATGAGTATTACATTCTCCATGTGTCCCTTACCAACCGGGATATTACCACGATTGCCCCGGAAGTTTTAACTGCCGAGCAGCTTCAAATGTTCCGGGTGTACTTGGAAACAAGCGGCAATAAACCCCTGCTGTTTGGTGGCGGCTCTGCGGATACGTCCGCATCCGAGGATTTAAGCGGTGTTCAGTTTGTAAACGGGACGCGCCCCGGCAATCCGCAGCTTGTGGAGCTTGCAAAGGGGCAAGTCGGAAATGTGGGCGGTGCGCCGTATTGGAGCTGGTACGGATTTGACAGCCGTGTTGCATGGTGCGCCTGCTTTGTTTCCTGGTGCTATGGACAGGCGGGGTTATCCGAACCGCACTTTGCCGCCTGCCAGTCGCAGGGCGTTCCGTGGTTTACCTCTCACGGACAATGGGGTGCGCGGGGCTATGAAAATATCGCTCCCGGCGACGCTATCTTTTTTGACTGGGACTTAGACGGAAGTGCAGACCATGTAGGGCTTGTCATTGGCACAGACGGAAACCGCGTCTACACCGTAGAGGGCAATTCCGGCGACGCTTGCAAGATAAAGAGCTATCCCCTTGATTATGCCTGTATCAAAGGCTACGGACTGATGAACTGGAACTAACATTTGAAAGGAGTATTGAACGTATGGCAACAAATAAAATTGACCGTATCAATGCGGAAATCGAAAAGACCCGCGAGAAAATTTCCGAACAGCAGGCACACTTGAAAGAGCTGCTTGCACAGAAAACGGAACTGGAAAACCTGCAAATCGTACAGCTTGTGCGCTCCATGCGCCTTACCCCTGCCGCCCTTACCGACCTGCTTTCCGGCGGCGGTATTCCCGGCATGAAAACTGTACCCGAAGCACTCACCAGAGAGGAGGACACCGACCATGAAGAATAAACCATTTTTCCGCAGCCTTCTTACGTTGCTTTTTGTCCTTATCTGTATGGGCGGCGTTTCTGTGACCGCGTATGCACAGGGCAATGATATTCCCACCGACGACAGCGGCGTTATCGTGGAAACCGAGCCGCAGCCCCTCACCCCGGAGGGCAATATGAGCCTTGTTGATGATATTTCCGGCGAAGCGTCCGGGGATAAACAGTTTATTGTTGTGCAAAGCAAAGGCGGCAACTATTTCTACATTGTCATTGACCATGCAGCCGAGGGCGAAAATACCGTCCATTTCTTAAATCAAGTGGACGAAGCCGACCTCATGGCGATTATCGGGGAGGAAGAAACTACCGCCCCGGCAGTCTGCACCTGTACGGATAAATGCGTGGCAGGCGCAATCAATACCACTTGCCCTGTATGCTCTGTAACAATGAGTGCGTGTACGGGCATAGAAAAACAGACCGAGCCGGAGCAGCCCGAAGAACCGCAGGAAAAGCCAAACAGCAATATAGGCGGTCTGGTTATTTTCCTTGTGGTGGCAGCTCTTGGCGGGGGCGGTGCGTTCTATTACTTTAAGATTTGGAAACCGAAACAGAATGTAAAAGGCAGCACAGACCTTGACGAGTTCGATTTTGAAGATTATGACGAGGACGAGCCAGAAGAAACCGACGACACAGGCGGCGGGGAAACGGAGGACGAGGAAGTATGACCTTTTTTACCGACAGTCCTTTTGAAAAAATGATGATACAACGACCTAACGGGCGGCGTGAACCTACGCCGCCCGTTTCCGTCTCTCCGGCTTGTGCGTCCTGTCCCTATCGGGGGCAAGCCCCTTGTGTGGGCTACTGTATCAAAAATTTGTTATCGAAGTCGTCAAAATAGACTCGACCATTCAAATATGGTACAATAAAAAGAAAAAGAGGTGCGGTTTATGGAGAAAAAAACTTTATTTGAAATACCTATTTATTCCATGAGCAAAAAAGAATTTAATAGGCGGTGGGATAAGCAAAAACAGAAATTACACGATACTTACGTTAGTCATGGACATTCCGAAGAAGATACACAGTATTATGTATCACGTTTTAGTTTTCCGCGCAGCTTATGGGAATATAATCAAATCATAGGTTATATCAAAATCTCTGTTTCCAGACATGACGTTTGGTTTGACATATATTGTTCTTTCGATAAAATTTATTATGCTGACAGCAAGCAGAAGCATTTTATACAGAACATTCAAGCAAACGGAACACATTTTTATTCTTCTAAGCCTGATAACAAAATAATTAAAGAGGAAATATTCAAATGGTTAAAGGCAATCGAAAAAGACCACCTCAAGAAAAGTTTTTATGTTGATTACACTGCCTTTAATAATATCATTGAATATGTAGATATTGAACAGATAATGAAAACATTATAGCTTTGTTTATTTCTGTAACGGCAAATTTCTTTATGAAATTTGTCGTTTTTTTGTACTTAAAAAGGAGGATTTACATTGAATTTAGTTATTGCAGAAAAGCCGAGTGTGGCACAGAGTATCGCCGCCGCGCTTGGCGTAAAAGAGAAAAAAGACGGATATATCGAGGGCGGCAGCTACCTCATTTCATGGTGTGTCGGGCATTTGGTACAGCTTGCGGAAGCTGCCGCCTATGGGGAACAGTACCGAAAATGGAGCTATGACAGCTTACCTATTCTGCCCCAAAACTGGCAGTACACCGTAGCCGCAGACAAAGGAAAACAATTCAAAATCCTAAAAGAGCTTATGCACCGCGCCGACGTTTCGGAAGTCGTGAACGCCTGCGACGCGGGACGCGAGGGAGAATTGATTTTCCGTTTTGTCTATGAAGTTGCCGGGTGTAAAAAGCCCATGCGCCGCCTGTGGATTTCCTCAATGGAGGACGCAGCTATCCGCAGCGGCTTTGATAACCTCAAAGACGGGCGGGATTATGACGCGCTCTTTGTGTCTGCGCTCTGCCGCGCAAAGGCAGACTGGATTATCGGTATCAATGCAACACGCCTGTTTTCCTGCCTGTATAACCGCACCTTGAACGTGGGGCGTGTCCAGACCCCAACCTTGAAAATGCTTGCCGACCGGGACGCGGCAATCAGCACGTTTCAGAAAGAAAAATATTATCTGGTACGCCTTTCACTTCCCGGCACAGAAGCAGTAAGCGAAAAGCTCTCCGACGCTGCCGCAGCGGACGCACTGAAAGTCGCTTGCGAAGCAGCACAGGCAGAGTGTATTTCTGTGACCCGTGAGAAAAAGACAGTATCGCCGCCGAAGCTCTTTGACCTCACCAGTTTGCAGCGCGAAGCAAACCGTATTTACGGCTATACCGCGAAACAGACCCTTGATTTGGCGCAAGCCCTTTATGAAAAGCGACTGCTGACCTATCCGCGAACCGACAGCGTATTTCTGACCGACGACATGGGCGGTACAGCGGCGAACATTGCCGCGCTGCTCTGCGGAAAGCTGCCGTTTATGCAGGACGTATCTTTTAACCCGGACGTGTCCCGCACCCTTGACAGTAAAAAGGTGTCTGACCACCACGCAATCATTCCTACTATGGAGCTTGTGAAAACCGACCTTGCAGCACTGCCCGAAAGCGAACGGAATATTTTAACCCTTGCCGGAGCGCGTCTGCTGTTTGCTGCCGCCGAGTCGCACAGTTATGAAGCAGTCACGGCGGTATTTTCCTGCGCGGATAATTCCTTTACGGCAAAAGGAAAATCGGTACTCTGTGCCGGGTGGAAAGACCTTGAACGCCGCTACCGTCTGACGCTGAAAGGCAAGCCGGACGCAGACGACGGAGACAGTGATTTTGTATCTGATGTGCCGGACTTTACCGAGGGACAGACGTTTTCCGGCTTCTCCGCAAAGGTAACAGCCCACGACACACAGCCACCGAAGCCCCACACGGAAGCAAGTCTTTTGTCGGCTATGGAACACGCCGGGAGCGAGGACACAAACGCCGACGCAGAACGCAAAGGATTAGGCACGCCTGCCACCCGCGCCGCTGTCATTGAAAAACTGGTGAACTCCGGCTTTGTGGAGCGCAAAGGCAAACAGCTTTTCCCTACAAAAAACGGTATCAACCTTGTCTGCGTCCTGCCGGACAATCTGACTTCCCCGAAACTGACTGCGGAATGGGAAAATACACTGACGCTGATTGCAAAGGGAAACGCCAACCCGGAGGACTTCATGCAGGACATTGAAGTAATGACACAGGAGCTTGTGAAAGCCTATCCGTTCCTTTCCGAAAAAGACAAGGAACTTTTCAAGGAAGAAAAGCCCGTCATTGGAAAATGCCCGCGCTGCGGTTCTCCCGTCCATGAGAGCAAGAGAAACTATTACTGCTCTGACCGGGATTGTACTTTTACCATGTGGAAGAATGACCGTTTTTTTGAGGAACGCAAGACTGCCTTTACCCCGAAAATCGCCGCCGCACTCTTAAAATCCGGCAAAGCCAGTGTCAAGGGGCTTTATTCCCCGAAAACGGGAAAAACGTATGACGGAAACGTGGTTTTAGCCGATACAGGCGGGAAATACGTCAACTACCGTGTGGAACTGCCAAAGAAGAAATGACTTGAATAGCAAGCATAGGAAGTGTGTACCCACTTCCGTAAATTCCCCCTTTCCTCTCACCGAGGACTGCGGGGAATTTTGCTTGTTGGGATAATCCCAAACCCTTATAGAAACTGCCGCGAAAGGAGGACTGCACATGGCAAGTTTACGGGACACTGTGAAACAGTATCAAGCGGAATTGCGGGACGGTATCACTTGGGTTGCTTTTTGGCGTGAGGGGCGTTCATGGAACGGTGAGGACTTCTATCTGGACGCGGGCGACAGCCCTACCGCCGAACAGAAAAGCCGCCTTGAAGAAATCCGGCAGAAAGACCCCGCAGCCGTTATTCTGAACAGCTACTATTGCGGCTATTTAGCCGGGGACATGACCGTTGACGAGCTGACCGCCGGAGTACGGTGGCATTATGAAAACGGCTATAACGATGTGGCGGATTTTATCGCTGCACATGACGATACCTTATCCCCGGAAGTCTTGGAAAAAGCGCGGGCATTAGCCCACGCCGCAGGGCTTCCCTTTTATGAAAGACCTTATAACGGGGAGGAAATCGACCCGTATATTTATGACGGATATATGAGCATTGAGGACTACGAACTCATGCACCAAAAGATTGCACAGGAAAGGAGCGAACATTTGGCTGAACAATTTTCGATTTTGATTGACAGCCGCAGCCGTTTTGAAACTGGACAACCGGGCGGCGTATGGCTTCCTATGCCGACGACTGCGGAGCAGCTTCACAAAGCGATGAAACGTATCGGCATTACCGCAGAAAATTCACAGGATTTTTTCATCAATGGATTTGCAAATACCGAACAGCAGCCCTTTGACGTACCGCTTTCCGTTATCCAGAGTGCAGGAATTGACGAGCTGAACTATTTCGGGAAGCTCTTAGAAATGCAGGGTGACGCGGACAGGGGCAAATTTGCGGCGGCGGTAACACTGGGCGAATATGCCGGAAGCGTGAAAGACCTTATCAACCTTGCACAGAACCTTGACTGCTACTGGATTTATCCCACCATACAGGACGAAGAAGCCTACGGGCATTATCTTATCGACGAACTGGACGAATTGGAGTTGCCCGAAGCAGCAAAAAACTATTTCATGTATAAGGAATACGGGCGGGACGCGGTGAAGAATGACGGGGGAATTTTTACCGCGCAGGGCTATATCTACAACAACAAGAATACCTTTTCGGAATGGTACAGCGGGCATGAGAATGACATACCGAAAGAATATAGGGTTATGAGCTTCCCGCAGCCGGAACGTCCAGACCCGGCAAAGGTGGAAATGGACGCTGCCGCACCACCGCAGCAATCTGTATCGCCTGCCGCAGCGCAGGAGCCGCGCCCGGTTATCCCGATTGTGCTGACTTCTGAGAAACCCGCGGATAAGCTCAAAGAAATTACAGACCGCTTGGAACAGGGTATCATGGAGCTGTTCGACAGTGACCGCTATAAAGAATATCTGCGCGTCATGTCAAAATTCCATAATTACAGTTTCAACAATACGCTGCTTATCGCCATGCAGAAGCCAGACGCTTCCCTTGTGGCAGGCTTCCAGTCTTGGAAAAACAACTTCAAGCGCAATGTGGTAAAGGGGGAAAAAGGTATCAAAATCCTTGCCCCGTCCCCGTTCAAAATCAAGCAGGAAATGGAGAAAATCGACCCGGCAACACAAAAGCCCGTAATCGGTGCAGACGGAAAACCCGTCAAGGAAGAAAAAGAAATCACTATCCCTGCTTTTAAGGTGGTATCGGTCTTTGATGTTTCCCAGACCGAGGGAAAGGAGCTGCCGGACATTGCTGTGGATATGCTGACCGGGGACGTGGAACGTTTCAAGGACGTTTTCGCAGCCCTTGAAAAGACTTCCCCTGTCCCTATCGGCTTTGAAAAAATCGAGGGCAATTCACGCGGGTATTACCACTTGGAGGAAAAGCGCATTGCTATTGACGAGGGAATGAGCGAGCTTCAGACCATAAAAACCGCTATCCATGAAATCGCCCATGCGAAGCTACATGATATTGACCCCAACGCCCCGAAAGAGGAACAGGCAGACAGACCAGACCGCCGTACCCGTGAGGTACAGGCAGAAAGCGTCGCTTATGCAGTCTGCCAACATTACGGGCTTGATACGTCGGACTATTCCTTTGGATATGTCGCCGGGTGGAGCAGCGGACGGGAACTTGACGAACTGAAAAGCTCCCTTGAAACAATCCGCAGTACCGCAGCGGAAATCATCAACAGTATTGACGAGCATTTGCAGGAAATTCAAAAGGAACGCGACAAGGAACAGGTACAGAAAGAAACAGTCCCGGAAGTAGCCGCGCCGGACAAAGACACCTTTTCCATTTATCAGTTAAAGCGTGGTGATGAAACGCGGGATTTCCGTTTTGAACCGTATGACCGTCTGGCGTCAACTGGACGTACCGCAGACCGGGTAAATTACGACCTTATCTATACCGCCGAGCTTACGCCGGGGACTTCCCTTGAAGATATTTATACCCGGTTCAATATCGACCACCCGAAAGCTTTTAAGGGACACAGCCTTTCCGTTTCTGACGTTGTGGTGCTTCATCAGAATGGACAGGACACGGCACACTATGTTGACAGCAGCGGTTACAGGCAAGTGCCGGAATTTTTGCAGCCGCCGGAAAAGGAAAATCCCTTAAAGCACGTCGAGGACACTATCGAGCAGAACGACAACAATTTTGACGGGATTATCAACAACACCCCGTCCGTGGACGAATTGGAGAAAAAAGCAAAATCCGGGGAACAGATTTCTTTGACCGACCTTGCAGACGCAATCAAAGCAGAGAAAACGCGCGGCAAGGGCAAAGAAGAAAAGCCCTCTATCCGGGCGCAGCTTAAAGCGGATAAGAAAAAGGCGCAGAAGAAAACCACAAGACAGAAATCACAGGATTTGGAAAGGAGCTGACGCATGGGAAAATTGAGCAAATTTGAAGATGTGGACGTGTTTGCTTCCCTTAGTGCAATCTTGACGCAGAACACAGGCTTTTATCAAAGCGATTTTGACATTGATAAAAGCATAATCACGCAGGCGGCGACAAGCCCACACAAAGAGGATAAAACCCTCTTGTGGCTCTGCCGCCCTATGGGAACACATTGCTTTCGGGAACGCGACGTGTTTCTAAAGGACACCGCGCCCCACAACACTTGGCGGTTTTATAGGGAACAGACAAGTGACCGTATTCTTGCTTACGCAATCGAGCTGACAGGTACAGAACATGGGAAAATCAAAGGCAATCTCTATGAGCTTGACTATGCAAGGCATTATGAGCGTGTCAAGGACAAGGAGCTTGCCGCCGATACGGTGCGTCTGATTTATGAACGCGGTACACGGGATATACCCGCCGGACAGTATTTTGCAGGCAATCCCGATACGCTTTACGGAAAATTTGAACGCTTTGAAGCTATCCCCAACGACCCGGACGCGCTGCGATTTCTCTTGCAGGAGGAAAAGCACAGCCGGGAGCAGCTTGCGCCGAGGGACTTCAAGGCACATATCGCTGTTTTGCATGACGGGTTGATTGAAACGGAAGCGCGGCGCATTGTGGCAGAAATGAAGCGGCGCGATACGCCGAACAGTCCCGACAAGACACATTTCATGGTGGAGCTTTCCAACGCATTTATGCAGCTTGCGAACAGCAAAGATTTAGACCGCCTTTTTTCTATGCTGCCATATCGGACACTTTCCTTTTCCAAAATTGAGGGCAAACACGGGACGTATGCACTGATTGATAAAAACGAAAGCAGGAATAAGGATATACGAAAGCTCCGTCCCTCTATCCGGGCGCAGCTTCAATCCGAAAAGGAAAAAGCTGTCCCGAAAAGAACAGCCAAAGTAAAAAAACACGATTTGGAGGTATGACTATGAACCGTTTTACCGTGGAAGAAACAAACCTTTTGAGTATTTACGCAGACAGCAGCAAACCGGCATTGCTTGAAAATATCCGCGCCGCGCTGCCATACATGGACGCTGATTTGCGTAAACTTGCAGAAAGAACCATGCAGAAAGTAGGCACACTGACCGAAGCGGAATATGCCGAGCTTGCCGTTTATGCCGCTGATGAAGTATGACCGGGAATAGGCGGCTGACACCGCCGCAAAGCCGCAGGGTAAATTCCCTTGCGAAAAAATCATGCTGCAACTGCGACAATGGAAAATGTATGCTGCTTGACGACGGGGAAGAATGTGTATGCCCGCAGCTTATTTCTTATTCGCTGCTCTGCAAATGGTTTCGGACTGCGGTGCTTCCTCTGGATAAGGAATTATACGCAGAACTGTTGAAAGCCGAAGATATGCGGCGTTGTACTGTATGCGGTGCTGCCTTTGCGTCAAGCTCCAACCATGCGAAATACTGCCCGGACTGCCGGAAGCGTATCACCCGGAAACAGGCTGCCGAGCGTATGCGGAAAAGACGCGCCCTTATTACGCGATAGAGGGCAAAACAGCCCCCTTTACAGGGCGTTCCGGGCGCGTTTCCTGCATGGGTAAGGGATTGATACCTAACCCTGTGAAAAGTGAGGTCTACTGCGTAACAGTATTTATAACTGCAAAACAAAAAGGGCACAGAAGCCAATCGGTTTCTGTGCCCGCTATTTTTTTCTAATACCCCAAACAATCAAGAGGGGTTATAAAATCTAAAATTTTCACGATTACTAAACTCAAAAATCCAATAACGGTACTCAATTCAGAAATCATAGACACACCTCCTTGAATGTTAGCTATCATATTGCAGCTCCCGTTCACTTATTACTAAGTCCTATTAGCAACACAACCTCTCGATTGTGTGGGGCGGAGCATTTATATTATACTTTCTTTTTCTATACTTTTCAACTGCCTTTCCAGTCTTTTGTATGTAGTAATGTTTTTGGTTGAATGGTTAGGCAGTTCCAATAAAAGTTTCGGTAATACCTTTCTTGGAAAACGACGTTGAAGCAGATACAAATTTAATTCGTTATACTTCTTATCTGAAATATGCAGTAATTTGTATGTACGCAAATTTTTATTTGATTTCAAATGCTCAAGTGCAGCTATGAGTTCTTCTGTTAAAACGGATTTTGGGTAGTTATTATATACTTCTGTTTTTTTAGAAAAAGTCATATTATTACATTCCGCTAAAGATGTATTAACTATAACTGTATATTTTATCGTTGCACCAGAAAAATTACAGTTTTTGAATTTACAAGCCATGAATACACAATCCGAGATTTCAGCCCCAGTAAAGTCACAGTCATTAAAAGTAGTTCCCCAAAAATCACACCCAGATATTTTGCAATTTTGAAACTTCACTTTCTTAAAAATAGAACCACGAAAATTTGCATAAATCAAATTTTGATTTTTTGCAGTACAATTTACAACATGGCTCTTGGCTAAATAACGGCAACGCACAGATTTCAGCACTTTCTTTTTCTGGCATTTATATGTAATTAGATTTATTCTATCTATTTTATTAGTTGGCAAAAATACTCCCTCCTTTGAGTCCTTTTTTATATTCTATCAAAAGCAAACTTAATTTTCTACTATGTCTGATTATTCTAGTGATGTTTCTTTCCCCCGTTCCGGCTCTTTGTTCTGACGCAAAATGCTGTCAATATTCTGCTTGATAACATCATATTCCTTGACTTGCTTTTTCAACTTCCCATAGTCCGCATACAGAGCTTCTTTCTGTGCTTGGAGCTGTTCATATTCTGCTTGCAGCAAAGTAAGGTTCGGGAGCTTCTTTATGCCTGCCGTTTGTAGTGCCTTTGCCGCCGCTTCATGGAGGATTATTGCCCGTTCATGGTCTGCCCGGTATCTGTCCTTATTATTGGCTTTGCGATATGCGTCATAGTCAGGCTTTGTTTTCTGGTAGGTGGTAACATTCTTAATCAGCACCGCCATATCAGCAAGTCGTTTTTCGGCTGCCTTTAAGCTGTCCACTGACTGTTCACTTGCAGCCGTAATTTCCGAGATTTTGGCGGTCAAATCGGCGTACTGTTCAATCTTGTGTTCGGTAAGGAAATTCAATGTTTTTGCAGCCTGTTTCAGATTATGGATTTTCGCCCATTGTTCATAGCCTTTACTTTCCTGTGCCTTGATACAATTTTGAATATCAATCAACAGATTGATACCGCTGCGCTGCTGCTTTGGAGCTTTGACAGTGCGGGCGCGCGTTCCGCTGATACGTTCCCGTAACGCTTCCTCTGTGTAATCTGTACCGAGGGTTTTCAGACGGGTAAACCGTTCCTGTCCCGGAGCGCGACAGGAAACATATTTCCCCGGTTTTATTTCATAGCCTGTCGCTTGCAACCGGGATAGTAATTCTTCAAAACTTGATACTTGAGGAATGAGTGCGTCCACCGCAATTTTAAGTTTGCCTTTCCAACTTGTCCCTGTCTTTTCGGCTTGATATTCCGCATAGCTTTTTCCTTTGCTGCCTTTCCCCGGAACGACCACAGACAGCCCATTTTCCCGGCATAGCCTGTCACTTATATTGCGTATGCCGTAATAGCTGCGCTTGTTGGAATTGT
>ERZ1106963.2663-NODE-2663-length-17015-cov-9.043750_pt1 | contig 17015 bp, 6 predicted proteins | sample MGYA00403681_ERZ1106963 | MGnify/ENA primary metagenome ERZ1106963 (study PRJEB35170, sample SAMEA104062407) | human gut metagenome | biome: human gut; feature: human-associated habitat; material: faeces | place: Denmark | collected 2012-05-03 ...
AATTCTCCAATGTATTCTTGTAAGTGAATTTTCCAAAAATACGGAATTTATCATTCTTGAAAAACAACTGAGGTTTCACCATCAGGTTCAACCCTCCCTCGAACATCACCGCAACGGCCATCGGCAATACAGAACGTTTTTGCAAGGTATCCGACGGATTCATACGAAATGTAACAAGAGCACTCCCTCCTATCAACGCACCAAAGTCCGGAGTATAACTCGGTCCTCCCAATATATTATAATGTATGTTGCGTTTGGCCACCTTCCGGCGTCTTAATTCCTTTTTTGAAAGTTGATGAGCAATGGTGTCCTCAGGATAACAACTCATGTCATTTCCTTGTGCCGCCACATTCCAAGAGCAAAACAGACACAGGAGCAAGCTAAGTAATATTATTTTCATAAATAGTCTATTGTCTGCAGAAAGTTCATTCTCAAAAAACTTTCCTTGATGAATAAGTTTTCAAAAATACAAAAGTCCTATCAATAAATAACAATACATTGAATTTGTTTTAATTTAGTTCAAAATTCTTCACTTACTTTATAATGTATAATGTGCCACGCTATACCCTCATTGTAATTGACACTATTCAATTTCCTGTATTCCTCTTTTCTTTCCCATCTTTAGCTTCCGCCATAATCTCAGTTCATTATGTGTTCAGAGTCAGTATTCCCTAATGAGAATGGCAAACTCCGCAGTCTTTTGCCGAAGTTTGCCATTCTGATTCTCTTCTTTGTATTTTCAATATAGCTATTATTATAAACTCTTGAGTCCCGATCTTGGTATCCATTTCCTTCTGGATTCAATTCTCCTCCAACACGAAGAAATAAGTTACAGATGGCATCAGAACTTAGAAAAATCCACTTCTTCCACACCGCTCAAGTCATGCAAAGTCACCTCTTCCGCACCATTCATTCCCACCACCACGGTATAAGGCGGATCGGTAGTATAAGTATGGCTGCTGCCATCGGCGTACTCTTCCGACTTCCCGTCACCCCATTTGATGAGTCCGGTCAAGTCGCTTCCCCGGAACCTGGGAATGCTGAACATACGGTTGGAATGGACAATAGTGATACGTTTTAATGAACTCAATCCTGCCTGCACCACCTCCACCTGCTGTTTCGCCTGTCCGCCTATGATAGTGATAATAGCCGAGCGTGATGCCTCTTCGGGATTGGCTTCCACGACAAAGCTCAATGGATAAGCCGTCAGTCCTCTTCCTTTCAACGCTTTCCTTATCCATGTTTCCGAACATTCCACATCGAAAGTCTCTACATTGGTATTCAGTTCAAATCCCAAGACTCCTCCTTTTTGAGGCATATCGTATTCTTCCCGTGCCACAAGAACCGCATCTTTCTGCACCTGCACGATATTCACCTTTTCCCTGATTCCTTGCAGTTCGTTGACGAAGTATATTTCTGCCGTTCGTGCGTCATATCCCTCGTTGGGCAACACGGTGATGCGGCGCGAATAAGAAGAAAGTGCCTTGGTCTTGACTTCCGTCAACCAATCCACATCGGGCAGCACCATTTCATAATCCACATTGCTACGCAACTCTATAACAATCTCTCCACCACCGCTGGACACCGTATATTCTTCCTTGGAAAGCAACAATAAGCTGCCTCCCTCCTGATAGACCGTGACCGTGCTCTTCAACGCACCGCTGCTGAAGACAATCCGCCCCTGACGGTTCTTACCTTCTTCATTGGGAGATATGTCGAACTTCACCTCCGAAGTGGTGAGCGCGCGAGGAGCACCGGTACGAGCCGATACAATCCACCCGGCAGCCTCTTCTTCCACCTCGTATTCAAACGTCACATTAGCCTTTACCTCTACCGTTATTTCTCCTCCTTTGGTGGCAACCTCTATCTTGTCAGCTGTCACCGTCAAGGCATCGTTCTGTTTTTGCGTCACAGTAATCTTCTTCTGCACCGTTCCAACCCTTAAAATCAGAGTCGCATTCCGTTCATTGTAATCCTCATTCTTTTCGGCACTTACGGTTACAGTAGCGTTGCCGGCTTTGCCCGAAGCAGGCGACACGATGCACCACGGTTGGTCACTGGTTGCAGTCCAATCCGCTGACGCCTTAAAACCGACCGCAACCGTTCCTCCTTCCGCCACAATGACCGGCGGAATTTCAGTATCCAGCGTAATGGAGGGGGCAACCGGCTTTTCCGATTCGTCAGAACTACTGTCCGAACAAGCCACAAGCAACATGAGCGCCCACAAGACGAGAAGTATATTATATCGTGAAGTTTTCATACGAATATTCTTTATGGTATTTATGAATCATTAATCTTATTACCTCTATTGCACAGGAGCTCCCACCTTGAACTTCAATTCCTTGGTCATGTCATGCAGTTGCAAACGCAGCAGGTAGGTGCCGGCAGACAGTTTCCCGGTGTCAATGCTCACCTGCCGTTCCTGCACCTCGCACATCCGGCTGAAATCGCTGCCATCGGCACCAAACACTTGCACCACGGTTTCGGCAGGCACTTGCAGTGTCAGCAATCGGGTCCGGTTGTTATAGGTCAGTGAGGTCTCCTTTTCCAAACTTACCTCCTCACTCAGGATAAAATCCCACACACAGCCGTCTTCCTCGTTTCCTTTAACCCACTCTATCTTTTTTGTCTGCGTATGAGTCCAATAAGCCCTGATACGGTCGCCGGAAGTAATGGGCCGGGTGATAGTCACCTGTACTCCGGGCAACATATAGCCGGAACCGGAAGGTAATTGACTCGCCATTAAAGAATAAAGATCTTCTTTTATATTTCCATTCTTATCGACATGAGCCAAACTGATTTTACCTGTAAAAGGAAGACTACCATAATAGCCAAGGAAACCGATATCCAGCGAGAAAGGCTTATTGACTTCAAACACCTTTTCCGAAGAAGTGATTCCCCGGTAATTCTTACCGTCCGTATAACACATGAAACGAAAATCTTCCACGCCTATACCTCCTTCATCCTTCTTCAATCCGATAAGTGCCGATTGATATTCATTATAGTGGCCGCCGGAAGCGCCTGCTCCCTGTTCAACGGGGTCGAGAGCCGACAAGAGATAGTAGCCGTTTCCCCAGCCGCTCCATCCCCAGTTCACTCGGAAATAGTTTTCAGTGTCATAACCGTCGAGCACAAAGGCATGAGCGCCTTCACTGCTGCCGCCGGTATAAATGACCGGACGCCTTTCATCCAGTTCGCCTTTCATTATCCGCATCCACTCGGCAAAGGAATAATTACTGCGCACTATGTAACGTCCGTCCTTGTCATATCCCATGTAAGTCTGTAGTCCTTTCACTACATCGGTCACATAAGCGCCTGTACCTTCCCCCCCTATCGGGCCGAAATCAGACGAAATCATGAGTGCACAGTCGCGCATCAGAGTGGCTACGGCATTTCCGGCAGTCGAAGAAAAAGATTGCGCGTAGCTGAGCGGCATATTGTCCCAGTCATAGGCATGTCCTAAAGACTGTGCAGCAATGTATCTCTGGTGAGTCCTCGTAGTGTAAGCCGGCAAAGTGCCACTACCCGCCTTGGGCCACTGATGATATCGCATGACAATAGCAGTAGCGGTGGCAGTGCAACCGGTATAGGTCTCCTTGCCGGCAATGTGCGGGCACAGCCAATTGTAAGGATTGGCCTGATCCCATTTAGCCGTCTCCAATTCTACCACCGCTTGTCCGGCACGGACCGTCGTCCAGCGTTGAGCCAGACTGTTGCTTTGCGTCGAACCATACGTCGGAGCACGACGTTTCTCCGCTATCTCTTCACTGATTCCCTGCAACCACAACTTCAGGTTGACAGGCAAATCGGTCTGTGGAAAACTACTGTCGAACGAATAGCCCAACACAGGCATCACCGCATCATCGCCCGCCACAATGACGAAGCCCTCGCTGTCGGTACAGCCAAACACATAATAGGCAGGAGCCTCTCCCACTGCCCGGGCAGACACGGCTTCATCCGTAACAAGCAACCGCAAAGAAGAAAAGGCGGAACGCTGCGGATGTCCCTCCTTGAAAAAGGTAATAGCCAACTCTTGAGCCTTCTCTACCGAAATATTGTCTGCCCACAAGAAAGTAGGCAGCAAACTGAATAAAAACAACAGCAAGTGTCTCATAGAACTAAAATATAAGGCAATGAATACTAAGGCTTACCAATTACTCTCCAACAGAAAAAACCAAGAAAAAGAATAGTCGGCAATCCCGATTACAAATATAAAGAAATCTATTATCTTTTGTGAATTATCGCATTTATTTATGCTCTATCATCAAGAAAAAATATTTGCGAGACACTTCACCAGGGTGGAACGATATCAAGAATCCTCCTTCGTTCTGCAAACTTTTGGATGCATTTACATGCTTTTTATTTCTTATCGTTTCCATCTTGATTAATTAATACTTAAATTTGCCTCGCTAAAAAGACCTAAAACAAATCTAATATGAGAATAAATGTATTTTGTATCCTCATTTTCTGTTGTGTTTTCTTTTGCTATGGAAATCATATTCACTTTAAGCACATTAATGTAAAAGACGGTTTGTCGCAAATCACCGTCCTTTCCATTTATCAGGATGAAGTAGGAACATTGTGGTTTGGTTCCAGCGAAGGACTGAACAGATACAATGGCGACAAGATAGATATCTATCGTCCTTCGCAAAACGACAACGGCCTTACCCACAATGAAATCAGCGCCATTTGCGGAGACAAGAGCGGAAGCATCTATATCCGATCCATCTATGATTTGATAAAGTTCGATATAGAAAAAGAAAAGTTTACCTGCATCCTTCCAAATGCAGCCCATACCATGTATTGCTATAAAGATACATTATGGCTCGGGTATCGGAACGAATTGCAATACTATCTGAAAAGTGACGGAAAAATACACCACGCTGCTACCTTGGACAATAAATTCAGTATTGGAAACTCTCTAATTATAGACAAGGATTACATCTGGATGGGACATAAGCAAGGCGTTTCATTAATATCCCGTAAAGATTATAAAACAATCAAGACCATCACGGGCATCTCTCATGTTTCTTCCATCTACAGAGACAGCCGAGGAAATATATGGGCCGGCACTGTGCAGGATGGTCTATACCGTATCAGTCCGCAGGAAGAAATAACACATTACACCGATAGCAACCGTTTATCCAATAATCAGATAAGAACAGTTCAGGAGGATAACAACGGACATATTTGGGTGGGAACTTTCAATGGTCTGAACCATTATAACCCAAATTCCGATACATGGTCCGCCCATCTGCATCAAGATAATATAGACTACGGACTCAGCCATAACTCTATCAACTGCTTATATAAAGACCTGCAAGGAACAATCTGGATAGGAACTTATTTCGGTGGAGTAAATTACTTTAATCCTGATACCAACACGTGTCGGTTTTATGGTTCGGGAGCAACAGGAAACCATTTCCTGAGTTTTCCTTTTGTCGGCAAGATGGTAGAAGACAGGACGGGGAACCTTTGGATATGTACGGAAGGAGGAGGATTGAATCTGTTCAACCGAACTACCCGGACCTTTGAGAAATTCTCTTATCATGCCAATGGACTGCCCGGAACAGCTCATAATAATATGAAATGTATCTATTATGCCAAGGAAAGAAACAAACTATACATAGGTACACATACAGGCGGTCTCGCCGTCTTCGACATTACCCGGAAACAGTTCCGTACGCTAATTCCTTCTCAAAACAACCCGACTTCACAAGCCGGAAATATCGTCAACGAAATACAACCTTATAAAGACAAGCTTATTATACTGACGCAAGCCGGTGTCTACCTTTTCAATCCCGAGCAAGAGACATTCTCCCCCCTCACCCACAATGAGGACATCAATAAGCTTCTCTTCCGTCCCTATCAATTCGAAACCTTTCTTATTGACAGCAAAGAAAGATTATGGCTGGCCGATTCAAAAGGAGGACTTCTGTGTATCCACATGACGGACAACAGCCTCCATCGCTATTATACCAATGCGCAAGACTCTTCTTCCATCGGCAAATTCAGGATAGTGGATATCATGGAAAACAGCAAAGGCGAGATATACTTTGGTACCATCGGCTCAGGCTTATTCAAATATATCCCCGACAATGATTCCTTCTGTCAATATGGATTAGGCAATAATGCGCTGCCTAGCAATTATTGCTACTATATCTGTGAATCTCCCATTTACCGCCATCTACTGATTCTACACAGCAAAGGATTCTCCCTCTTCGATCCCGAAACCGGTAAAAGCAAGCATACATACAATTTATTTCAAATGGGATATTGCCAGGGGTCAAGCATTTATTTCGCACAAAATGGAGAAACCTTTATCGGCGGAGTAAACGGCATGCTTTCTTTTTTCGAAGAACAACTCTACCACAGCAACAATAATTATCATATCTATTTTGATCAGTTGTGGGTGCATAACACACGCGTACTGCCCGATGATGAAACCGGAATCCTCTCGCAAACACTCTCGCAAGTAAAAGAAATCAAGCTTTCACACGACCAGAACAATCTAATCTTCGAGTTTTGTTCCTCCAATTATACGTTGAACGAAGACATCATTTATGAATACAAATTAGAAGGCTTTTCCGACCATTGGATTCCTACCCATTCACAGTCTATTTCCTACACCAATCTCAGTCCGGGCATGTATCGTTTAACCGTTCGCGAACATCAAGGTACGCACAGTATCAGCCTCAACATCTACATCGCTCCTCCATTCTATGCCACTTACTGGGCATTTATGATATATATATTGTGTGTGATTGGTATCATGTACCTCATCATTTATATCAAAACCAAACAAACCCAACTTCAGACCTCACTCCAATTCGAGCGCAAAGAAAAAGAACGTACAGAAGAGCTAAATCAGGTCAAACTGAGATTCTTCACCAACATTTCACATGAGTTCCGCACCCCTCTCACACTGATTATCGGACAGATTGAAGTGTTATTGCAGTCAAACAAGCTTGCTCCCACCATCTATAATCGTATATTGCATATCTATAAGAACGCGTGGCACATGAGAGATCTCATTTCAGAACTTTTAGACTTCCGCAAACAGGAACAAGGCTACCTGAAACTGAAAATTGAACATAAGGATATCGTCCCTTTTATAAAGGAAATATATATGTCCTTTTATGAATATGCCGCCACCCAGCAAATCAATTACCGGTTTGAATGCCCGGAACAGGAACTCAAACTATGGTTTGACCCGGTACAACTGCAAAAAGTCATATTCAATCTGATTTCAAACGCCTTTAAATATACCCCAAAAGGAGGTAAAATCAATGTGAGCATCAGCAGTACAAACACACAGGCTCATATAAGTATAAAGGATAATGGTTCCGGCATTCCGCAAGAAGCAGTCAACAAAATATTCGAGCGTTTCTACCAACTGGAGAATGGTGCCAACAAATTCACGCTCGGCACAGGAATCGGACTAGCACTTTCCAAAGGAATCATCGACCTGCATCATGGAAACATCCATGTAAAAAGCGAACCTGAACAAGGAAGCGAATTCATTATTGACCTGCTAAAAGGAAATTCCCATTTTTCACCCGAAGACATTGCGCATACCCGCCTGACCACGGATGACAGCAGAGATATCAACAAGCCGCTCGACCTGACAGAAATGCCTGTTGAAGAAGTCCTTCCCGTTGTACCGGATACAGACAGTGGAAAACCTGTGCTCCTCATAGTGGAAGATAATAAAGAAATGCTGGATTTGCTGAAGAGCATATTCGAATCCATGTATGAAGTACACATTGCCCAAAACGGCAAGGAAGGATTACAAATGGCATATCAGGTACATCCCAGCCTCATTATCAGCGATGTGATGATGCCGGAAATGTCGGGTAAGGAATTATGCTACAAAATAAAAAACAGTATCGAACTATCTTATATCCCCGTCATATTGCTCACAGCACAGGTATCTGAACAATATACAATAGAAGGATATATGTTCGGTGCAGACGATTATATCACCAAGCCCTTTAATGTGAAAATTCTCATAGCACGCTGCAGTAACCTTATTAAGACTCGGCAACAAATGCTGGAACGGCTTAAACAGCCTATTGCCAACAAACAAGAAGCCCCGGACACCATTAACATAAACGACCGACAACTATTGGAAAAAGCGACACAAATAATTAAAGAGAATTTTGAAAACCCGGAGTTTGACATGAATCTTCTCGCCTCTGAGCTTGGAATGGGACGCAGCAAACTATATACGAAATTAAAAGAAATAACCGGACTGACTCCCAACGAGTTTACTCTCAAGTTAAAACTGGAAGAAGCCATGCATTTATTAAACAATGCACCTCATCTCAATGTGACGGAAATTTCCTACCAGCTCGGATTCTCTTCGGCCAGATACTTCAGCAAATGTTTCAAAACATTCTATGGTATTGCTCCTTTGAATGTACGTAAGAATGCTAATCCACCCGCAAAAGAGGAGTAGAAGACAATAGGGGAGAAAATAAATAGGGGTGTATCAAGACGTTCTAATGCTGTCGCTTAGCCCGTAGGGGCGAGATTCGCTCGCCCGAAAACAGCTTGCTTTGTGTATTCGGGCAGGCAAACCCTCCCCCTACAGTTGACAATTTAATAGACCGTTTTAGTTTTGACACACCCCAAACCTAACCGTAATCCAACCTTTTACCTCAACAATTAAGATATTTGTTTAATCCCATCCCGGATTCTGTGTTATCTCTTTGTTCTTACCAATCACATTAACAGGTATAGGATGATAATAATGCTTATTTTCATCAAACGAGCGATTTTCCCAGTCGGTGCCGGCAAACACATCAATATAATGTTTTCCGTTCAATTCAAACAGCTTCACACGTTCAGGATCAGCCTTGCCTTCTGACGGATTAAAACGAGGATTATCAAAATCTGACGGTTCAAAACGCATACCCAGTACACGATTTGCCAAACGCTTGCCCCATTTCCAACGCATCAAATCCTGATAGCGAGTATCTTCAAAACACAGTTCAACACGACGTTCACGACGAATTTCAATAATAAGGGCAGACAAACCTTCAGCCGCATATTTCGGGTCCATTACAGGATTCAGGGTCAAGTGAGGCATTCCGGCACGGTCACGAATCACATTGACAGTCCGGTCTAAATCAGACTGTGTAATTGTTCCCAATTCAGCTTTTGCCTCTGCCAAATTCAATAAGACTTCAGCATAGCGCAACAATGGAGCGTCATGTGTCTCGTTACCATAACCTTTCATATCTTGCTCGGCAATATAATACTTAATAACATGATAACCTGTAGCCGATTCCCAACCTGTCATTCCCGCTACCCGAGGGAAGATAAACTTGTCTTTATTGTACAGAATTTCTTTTGAGTGACGAGGATCAAGTACAATCTGAGTCAAACGCGGGTCACGGTTATCCAAAACATTCTCATACTCATCATCATTAAAAGTCTCACTCAAAGCAACAGGTTTAGCACTTCCATCCGGTTCGATGCAAAGGAAGTCGTCTACAAAATCCTTTGTAGCACCATTACCCGAAGCAACCAAATAACCGCACAAACGATGTCCCAACAAACCGGCTACATACTTTCTAAACAGAATCACTTCTTTATTATCAGTCAAATCATCACTGGTAAATAAAGTGGCATAGTCTCTATCCGGATTTCCGGTATTATAGATTTCATATTTCTTCATTGCCATCAACGCTTCAGATGCTTTCACAGCTTCCTGCAAGAAGTTTTCATAATCACCCAGTCCATGGTATTTTCTATAAGTACCTTCGTAAAGGCAAATACGTGATTTTAATGCCAATGCTGCACCTTTTGTCACACGCACCCCTTTATTACCCCAGTCTTCCGGCAAATAGTCGCAAGCCTTATTGATATCTTCCAGAACATGGTCCATCACTTCCTTGCGGGGAGTACGCGGCCCATACAGTTCTTCAGAATCCGTAGTCAAAGGAGTAGTGATATAAGGAACATCACCATACATCTGCACTTTATCCAAATAGAACCATGCACGAAAGAAATAAGCCTCACCTGCATACTTGTTTCTGATATTTTCTGCTATTCCCACTTTCTCATAATTAGCAAAGAAAGTATTGATGCGGCGCAGCAAAGTCCAATACCACCCTCCGGCAGTCGGGTCATTGGGAACCGTCTCTTTCCCGGCAGCAATCTTTGTATACGAAGTATGGTTTGAGTTACTCTTCGAAACATAGTTATCAGTCTGTACATCCTTCCAGAAATAATCCGCATAACTACTATTCCATGTACCCAGGGTATGTCCTACCATAAAACGGTAATAACTGTCATTTCCGGCTTCATTGTAAATACCGTTATTATAGACTTCAAGGTCACTTTCGGTCTTCCAATAGCTATTGTCATTCAAGTCGTGTGTCGGATTTCTATCCAAAAAGGAGTCATTACAAGAAACACACATCAATGATACAGCCGCCAAAGCTGCTATATTTAATATTATTTTTTTCATCTTGTCTACTAAATTTAGAATGTTACGTTTAATCCGAATGAATAAGTACGCTGGAACGGATATACCATAGTACCATTCTTACCTGCTGCTTCAGGGTCATAAGCTCCCTTCACATTAGTGAACTCAAACAAGTTCTCAGCACTGAAATAAACACCTGCCTTTGCAACGTGCAGGAAGCTCAACCATGATTTCGGGAAGTCATATCCTACTGTCAGATTCTTCAGACGACAGTAAGAAGCATCCTGCAAATACTTGGTCTGCTTTTGTTGGTTCTTTGTTTCGCGTGCAATAGGACGTGCAAAATATGCATCACGATTATCTTCAGACCATGAGTCCGTAACAAACCATTTCTGAGTATTATAATACTGTGTTGCCACCGGCCAGAAAGGTTGTGAACTCGGCCAGAAATCACGTTTGCCGATACCCTGGAAGAAGACATTCAAATATACATTCTTATAAGACATATTAGCAGTGATACCGTATTGGTAACGCGGAGTAGTGTTACCGATTACTTTCAAGTCACCATGGTCGTCTAATGTATTCGAGCCGTTGTTTATCTTCTTATTTCCATCCAGATCTTTATACATGATATCACCGGGAGCCCAGTTAGCACCTAACTTAGACTGGTCTGCATGGTTTTGCACATCGGTGTCCGACTGATAGAAACCTTCTGTTTCATATCCCCATATTTCACCAATCTTCTGACCTACATAATAGTCACTTAATGTTCCACTCGGATTTTCATATTTAGTAATTTCAGCCTGTGAATCCGAAAGGATAAAGCCTAAATCATAAGAGAAGTCATTGCCAATACGGTCATTCCATTTAACGGATACTTCCCAACCGCGAGTGCGTAGCTCCGCTTTGTTGGCAGGAGGAGCTGTTGTTCCCAATACTTCAGGATATTCCACTTTAACAAGCATATCCGATGTTGTTCTCTGATACCAGTCAAAAGAGAAGTCCAAACGTTGGTTCAACATTGTAAAATCAAGACCAATATTAAAGGTAGAAGCTTTTTCCCAAGTCAAGTCGCTGGATACCAAGCCTGCCAGATTGATATACAAAGATTTCTCACCGTCTACAAACAGCCAGTTTCCTGCTGTACCCGAAGCCATAAAGGGAATATACGGATAATATTTAGTGTTACCCGACCAACTGCTGGCTGTCAACAACTGATTACCCAAGATACCGTATGAAGCACGTACCTTCAAGTTATCTAACCAAGAACGGGTAGATTCCATGAAAGCTTCTTCCGAAACACGCCATGCTCCCGAGAATGAAGGCAGGAATACAAAACGATTATCGGACGGGAAGCGGGAAGTTCCGTCATAACGGCCGTTCACTTCAAATAGATAACGGTTATTATAGATATAATTCAAACGGAAGAAACCGCCGCGTAATGCCCATTCATAACCGCTTTCACTAACAGTTTGCATACCGGTACCCAAGCTCATTGAAGGTAAATCCTGAGATATAAGGTTCTGACGGGTAGCAGTAGTTGTATTATACTTAGTCAATTCCTGATTGAAACCTAACATGGCTTTTACATAATGCTTTTCTGCAAAAGTGTGTTCGTAGTCTGTATAAGCATTGAAAGAATAATAATCTTTATTACCGTTCACCCACGAATAACTGTTGTTATTGGTATTACCTTCCGTCTCAACAAAAGCATTGGTAATCATATCCACTTTTTTACGATGTTCGGCACTGCGGCTGTAATTCAGGTTATAAGTAAAATCCACACGTGCATGCCAATCTTTCGTAAAAGTAAAATCCGCACTACCTGTCAATCAGATATCATGTACTTTCTTCTTGTCACGACCTCCTTGTTCCAGCAAAGAAATAGGATTCTGGTCATCGAAATATTTACCGGCATATTGGTCAAGTTCCGGATAACGTGCATCACCTCCCCACGGACGAGCCATACGTGTCGGAGTTGAAAATACCATCTGCTGCCAAACATCATCTTTATATTTATGAGGCTTATCGGTAGTAGTATAGTTATACAATACTTTAGCCCCCAGCTTCATCCATGGAGTCGTTTGATTATCTACAGACAAACGAGTATTCAAACGCTGATAGCTGTCTTCCCCCACTTTATACATCCCAGATTGATTTACATAACCTACAGAAGTATAAAATTTAGTCTTTTCATTACCTCCCGAAATATTTATATTATGGCGATGAGAAGGAGTATATTTCTTCAGCATTAAATCGGTCCAATCAGAATGACCATAATAATACATAGTACCGTTCAGCACTTCATATTCAGGATTATTAGCCGGATCATTAGCATAATTCTTCATTTTTTCCACTGTATCCGGATTATACATCACATCCAAATTAGCATTTGTCATTGCCCGATTTACAAATTCGGCATGTTCCCAACTTGTGTCGACCATCTCCGGCAATACAGTCGGTTTAGAGAATGCCACGTTACCGGAATAAGATACAGTAGTCTTCATATCCGAACCTGCATTTTTCGTAGTTACCAAAATAACACCATAAGCAGCACGTACACCATAGATGGCAGATGCAGCCGCATCCTTCAAGACCGTAACGTTGGCAATATCATTCGGATTAATCATGTCAAGATCCATTTCCACACCGTCAACCAATACCAATGGGCTGCCACCATTTATAGAAGTAGTACCACGCACATTCAGTGTTGCTCCGGTACCCGGCTCACCACTACTCGGCGTAATCTGCAAGTTAGGTATAGTCCCCTGCAATGCACTGGTAGACGAAGTGATGGGACGTGATTGCAAAACTTTTGCATCAACAGTTCCCACAGAACCTGTCAAATTCACTTTCTTTTGCGAACCATACCCCACAACCACTACTTCATCCAAAGCCTGGCTGTCTTCTTTCAATTTGATAGTAAAGCTAGTTTGATTTCCAACTTTAATCTCCATACTCTGATAACCGATATAAGAGATTTGCAGAATAGCTCCTTCAGGTACATTGCTCAGGGTAAACTTTCCTTCAAAATCGGTTATCGTACCGTTTGTCGTACCTTTTACCATCACATTTGCACCGATAATAGACTCTTGTGAATCCATCACCACACCGGTAATAGTCTTACCTTGTTGCGCAACAATGGCCACTGATGCCACATCCGATTTAGCCGGCAGCAAAGATGTCTTCGCTGCATCCGGACTTGCAAATACACTCACATTTGCCAACAGCATTGATGTAGTGCACATGAAGAATCCTTTCTTTCGTAAAAGCAAAGAAATCCGTTTCGATGTTTTTTTCATAATAATAGCTTAAAATTCGTTAGTAGTAAACTTTTTAACAGTACAAAAATAGGGTATGCCCTTCACTAGAGCATACCCTTTTTTTGAGTTCTTTGTACATAAATTAACCGAACGGACTATTTTATACATAACTATGGACGCGAAGGATACATTATCAGCCGGACACTACCGCTTTGCAACGGTTTCTTCAGACGAATACCGATACGCGTATAAGCAGGAGAGTTCACTTCAACAGTCTCCGAATCAAATTCTACCACACCCGGAGCTTCAATATCCACCGTCATTTTTTCTCCTCCCAGCACCAACTCCAAACGATTATTTCCTATCATCTTCCAGTCGGCACGAGTAGTAATAGCTGTTTCAAAAGAAATTCCTGACACTGCTTCAAAACGGTCTTCAATCACGAACGTTCCTTCTCCGGCACGATTATAAGTAAAGGTACGTATCAGCTTTTCCAGTTCAGGTACCGCAGTAGCATAAGCAGATGTATAATCAATCTGAAAGATATCTGTGCCGCCAGTCAGTTCTTTCTTCAACACCACTCCCTGAGCCTTCTTGCCCGACACCTGACATTGTCCGTTGATAAAGGGAACGGGATGACCAAATGAATTTTTAATAGGATATTTATAAGCATTTCCACTGAAATAGTCACCGGGATAAGAGAAAGGTCCACCCATATCGCCTGCCATCGTCTGACTACCCATCACTACTGCATAAGAACCCACATCATTATGATTATGGTTTTCCGCGTTATGCCCTCCCTTTACAGATACGCCCAAACGACAAGTCGAACCGGTAGCAGGGCGGCTAATAATAATGCCTGCTTCATCATAACAAGAATGAAGTTCATCAGCCTCGGCCTTCAATACCTCTTGTATTTCGGGAGTCATTTCCACTTTCCAAGCCTGATGGGGGAACATGCCGATGGTGTGCAATGAAAGATTATCCATACCGGGTATTTCATATTTTTCTTCATAAGGAGCTGTACCCAACACATTATCACAATAGTTTGTAATAAACCAAGAAGGTGAAACACCTGCACGACAGTCGGCGTAGGCAGGGCAAACCTGATTCATGATCTGAATCTTCTTTCCATATTGTGCAATACGGGCAAACTTAGGAGTACGGAAGAAATCAATCTTCCCTTTCGTAGCACGACAAATTTCTTCACGCAACAAGATAAACGAGCAAAAACCATAATTATAATATCCTACCCCCTCACTGCAATATCCGTCATCACTATATCCCTTCATTCCATATACATAATACTTCTCAGCAGCAGCCACAAAGTAAGCACGCTCTTCCTTGTCCTGCAACAAAGCAAGTGCAGCTCCTGTCACGCCGGCCAAGCACACCGAGTTCCAGTTATTCGTGACAGTAAACCAATAAAAAGGTTTTGTTTCTTCCAAACAACGGTAGATAGGGCGGAACACCTTCTCACGGAAAGCACACATCGCCAAAGCTTTCGTTTCGGCCGGCAAGCGGTCATCCAATAAATAAATACATTGCGCCAATGTATTTCCGGCAGTAGCAACAACCAAATCCACATAATAATCAGTTCCATGATAGTTATGCAAGTTACGGTCATGTGCAGGAATTGACCAAGGCTTCTGGCGACAGAGCTCTTCCACCCCTTCACAAATCGCCGGAATAAACCGTCGCTTATTTTCCAAACATTCCGCCAATACCAATCGCCACAAATATTGATAACGGGCATTCATCATGTTCTCTCCCAGCAGACGAATCTCGGTCTTATTAAGATGCAAATAAAGCGAATCTACAAAAGGCGGCATTCCGTCCTTCAGGCTGGTATGAGCCTCTTCAATTAATTTTCGAGCTTCAGGAGTATTCTTCATCTTATCCCAATAAGTACGATCTTTATAAGTTACTCCGATACCTTCCGGTTTTTCCGGTAACATGTCGGCTATCTCACGAATACGTTCTGCCGAAATATTATTTCCATGTATCTCGTCTTTTGCCATCCGGTAAACCTCTGTCCCTGCCAGCAAAAATGCACCCGGGCCATACACCTCTGTCATTTCACGGGTTACTTTTTTGGGGTCAGCACCAATAGGCTGCACATAGCCCAATTTACCATCTTCCTCTACTGCCCCTACCAAAGCTTTCCAGCCCTTTTCCACTATGGGAAGGAATTCTTCTTTCGACAACAATCCTTCGTTGATACCGTATGCCAAAGCATAGACAAAGAAACCGGAACAACTGGTTTCCGGAGAAGAATAAGAATGAGGGTCCAGCATACTGGCTCTCCAAAAGCCGTCAGACTGTTGCAAGGTGGCTACACGAGTAGCCAGTTCCACAAACAGGTTCTCATAAAAAGTTCTGTATTTATTTCCCGCAGGAAGTTCACGAAGAATTTCGACCAGTCCACCCAATACCCATCCGTTTCCTCTCCCCCAAAACACCTTCTCACCATTGGCCTCTTTTTGAGTAAAGTAACGATGGTCTCTATAAAACAAACGGGCATCCTTATCATAAAGGAACTCATAAGTCTCTTTATACTCCTTATCCATAAAACGGAGAAATTTCTTATCACCGGTAATGTTATACAAACGGGCATAAACCGGCGGAGCCATAAATAATGCATCGCACCATGTCCATTTTTCTAAAGTGGAAGCATCACCATAATCCAATAAGAAAGATCCTTTAGAAGGATGCTCCATCACCCATTCAGTACGGGCCTTCGTAGGAATCAGCATCTCTTCTTTTCCATATTTACGATAAAGATCCAAATATGTTTGTGCAACACAGATATCATCTGCATGATACATCCGTTTATCCACTTGCCAATAATTGCGTGCCCCCAAGCGCCGCAACCACTTAAAATAAAAATCATCCTGATTTTCCTGCTCCGCCACGGATGCCCATTTAGACAAGCCCAGATAAAACGTAGCATTTACCCAATTCAACGGATCATAGGTAACTTCTTTCATGTGGGCAATTTGCCAGTCGGCAACACGCCTCATTGTTTGTCTTACTTCATGTTTTGAAAAAGAATTTTGTGCATAAGAGCAACATACCACCCAGCACAAAGACAACAAAAATGCTATTCGTTTATTCATAATAATATTTATAGTTTTTTTATTGCTACAAAATTAAAGCTTCAGGTATTCTTTATGTAGCAATATTGTCCTGAGTATATACATTTATAGTACTCAAATAGCATTTTCACCCCTTCCAAGTCGGGAACTCAGTATAAACACAAAAAAGCCTCCGAGTCATTTGACTGACTCGGAGGCTTCCATTAAAACGGCGGC
>ERZ1106963.2672-NODE-2672-length-16958-cov-31.444004_pt1 | contig 16958 bp, 15 predicted proteins | sample MGYA00403681_ERZ1106963 | MGnify/ENA primary metagenome ERZ1106963 (study PRJEB35170, sample SAMEA104062407) | human gut metagenome | biome: human gut; feature: human-associated habitat; material: faeces | place: Denmark | collected 2012-05-03 ...
CCGGAAAAGGAGGAACAGGCATGATCTTTGAAACCTTCCGGCAGGCCATCCAGAATGTGTGGAGCAACAAGCTGCGCACCTTTCTGACCATGCTGGGCATCATCATCGGCGTGATGGCGGTCATCGTCATTGTGGGTCTGGGCAACGGCATGACCAAGAGCATGCGGGACAGCTTTTCCGCACTGGGCACCAACACCCTCAGCATTCAGGTGTGGGGCTACGGCTCCCGTACCGTGCCGGTGGAGGAGATGTACGATATATGCCAGCGGCATTCCGACCTGATCAAGGCGGTGTCGCCCCAGATCGAGTTCAGCGGCAATGCCAGTGGTACGCTGAAGATTGGTACCACCAGCTACCGCTGGTCCAACATAAGCGGTGTGGACGAGAACTACACTGAAATGAAGAACTACCAGCTCGCGCAGGGACGCGGCCTGCAGTACATGGATATGCAGGACAACAAGCAGGTCTGCATCATTGGCGATTACCTGAACCGGGTGGCCTTTGGCGGCAACGGTGTGGGGCAGACGCTCAAGATCGGTGCCAACAAGTTCCGCATTGTGGGCGTGCTGGCGGCCAAGGTCAGTGACCCCACCATGCAGCAGGGCAGCGATGATGACTGCGTTTACCTGCCCTACACCACCGTGATGCGGCTCTCCAGCCAGAGCTCGGTCAACAACTATACGGCGGTGATGACCGACGAAAACTTTGCCAACGAGGCCAAGACCACCATGGAAGAGGAACTGATGTCGATCCTCAAGACCGAAAACGGCTACTATGTGTACAGCGCCAGCGAGTGGCTGGAGGAAATGAACAAGATGATCAACATGGTCATCGTGATACTTACCGGCATTGCCAGTATCTCGCTGCTGGTGGGCGGCATCGGCATTATGAACATCATGCTGGTGTCGGTGACCGAGCGCACCCGCGAGATCGGCATCCGCAAGGCACTGGGCGCAAAAGAACGCACCATTCTGGCGCAGTTCGTGGTGGAAGCAGCCACCACCTCTGCGCTGGGCGGCGTTTTGGGCATTGCGCTGGGCTATGCGGTGTCCATGGCGGCCAACCGGGTGCTGCCCATGTTTATGACCGATACCACCGTTACGGTAAGCCCCTCCTTCAACTCCATCGTGGTGGCCTTTGGCATCTCGGTGGGCATCGGCGTGCTGTTCGGCTATTTGCCGGCGCGGCGCGCAGCCCGGCTGAACCCCATTGAAGCATTGCGCTACGATTGATCGCGGCGGCGTGATAAACAAAGAACAAGAGGTACGACCAATGAAAAAACGGATTCTCGCATTTCTGCTGGCGGTCAGCATTGCGGTGTCGGTGCTGGTGCTGCCGGTCTCGGCGGCCAGCATCAACAACACGGCTCTGCAGACGGCTATTACTCTGGGCGCTGTGCCCACCGGTCAGGAGCTTAGCGCCAACATTACCCGCGGCGCTTTTGCCAAAATGCTGGTGTCCTTTTCCACCTACCGGGAGAGCGTAGGCGCGCAGGGCACGGTGGGCACCCTGTACCGGGATGTGCCCGGCACCTCCCAGTGGGCACCCTACATCCGCATTGCAGTGCAGCAGGGCTGGATGAACGGCTACACCGATGGTTCCTTCCGCCCGGACAACACCGTCACGCTGGAGGAAGCCTGTGCTGCGGTGCTGAAGATGCTGAGCTATAAGACCACCGACCTGACCGGCTCCTTCCCGCAGGCACAGCTGAACAAGGCCCAGCAGATCGGTCTGCGGGACCAGCTGACCTGCACACAGGGACAGGCCATGACCTACGAACAGTGCACCCTGCTGCTGTACAACGCTCTGCGTGCCAACACCGCCAGCGGCAGCGCCTATGGCAGCTCGCTGGGCTTTACGGTGTCCAACGGTCAGGTGGATACCTCCTCGGTGCTGCTCAAGAGCCGCAAGGGTCCCTTTGTGGCAGAGGAGGGCACCCAGCTGCCCTTTACGCCGGTGAGCGTCTACCGCAACGATAAGGTCTCTGCCTCGGCAGAACTGAACAAGTACGATGTGTACTATTACAGTGAGAGCCTGCAGACGGTGTGGGTCTACACCCGCCGCGCCGCAGGCCGCATTACGGCAGTATCGCCCAGCGCCAGCGCACCTACCGCGCTGACCGTGGCGGGCAGCACTTACAGTCTGGGCAGCTCTGCGGTGGCGTCCAAGATCTCCTCCCTGAACGGCGGCGGCGTGGGCGAAGTGGTCACCCTGCTGCTGGGCATGGACAACGAGGTAGCCGATGTGATCACCGGCGTGGAAGCCGACAGCGTGTTCTACGGCGTGGTGCAGACCGCCACCCGCAGCCTTGTAGAGGACAACGGCGCAGACGTGCTGCAAAAGATCTCGGTGATGTGCACCGACGGCATCGTCCGCACCGTGAACATCGACAAAAGCCTGAACTACCCCACCGGTTGGCTGGTGGAGATCAGCGTGACACCCGAAGGGGAGCAGGTGACCGCCATCAAGTCCAAATCGGTCAGCGGCACCATCAACGACACCGCCACCGCGCTGGGAGACTATACTCTGGCCGATGACGTACAAATCTTGGAAACGACATCGGAGGGGTTGGCTGGGACGGTTCGTCCCAGCCGAATAGCGGGGACAAAGCTGAACGCACTGGCCGTGCGCTACTATACGCTGAATGAGCAGGGACAGATTGACCGTCTGGTTTTGAACGATGTTACCGGCGATCTGTGGAAATACGGCGTGCTGGACGATGTGAAGAATCTGGCCGTCAATGCCGGTTCCATTCTGGGTACCCTGACCGGCAGCGGCTCCTCCGGCTCAGGGAATGGTTCTTCGGGAAATAGTTCTTCCGGTTCCGGCAGCGGCTCTAAGGGGGACAGTTCTTCCGGTTCCGGCTCTACCGGCGGCACCACCAATACCACCACGGCGGTGGATGATCTGCGCAGTGTGCTGGTGCCCACCACCAGCGAGATCTTGTGGGGCGTCATTGACGGCTCGCTGCTGAGCACAGTCTGGAACCGCATCACCAGCAGTTCCGGTTCGCTGCTGAGCATCGGCCTCAAGCAGCTGGCCAAAATCACCGGCCAGCCCATGAGCACCATCCTCAACTTTGTGGGCGGCGGCGCTACTTACATCTGCTACGTCAACGGCAGTCAGGCCAGCTTTTCCACCTCCATCAAGTACCCGGTGCTGGCGGGCGGTCTGGCAGTGCGGCAGAACGTGAACGGCACGGTAAAGGCTATGATCCAGCTGATGCCCATGAAGATCGACAAGGTGGGCGCAGCTTCGGTGATGAGCAACGGCACCCGCTACGAAACGGCTGACGATATGCAGGTGTACCTGTGGTACAAGGGGCAGTATTACGCCACCAAGCTTTCGGAGGTGAACTCCGAGGGCTACTACCTGACTGGCTGGTACGATAACTTTGGCTGCGCAGCAGGCAAGCGCGTGCGGGTGATCGTGGCGGTCAAAAAGGACTGATGGACTACTATGCCCCCCGGCGCAGGGCGCTGAGGGCGGTGCGGCAGCTGCTCTACCCGCGCGAGTGCCCCTTCTGCGGTCGGGTGCTTGGAGATATACGAGATTGCCCGGACTGCGCAGAGCAGCTGGAAGTGCTGCGCCGCAAGCCCGGCATCCGGCTGGACCCGGCGCAGCACTATATCGGCAATCTGACCGGTGCGGCTGCACCCTACCGCTACAACGGCTGTGTGCGGCGCAGCATCCTGAACGCAAAGTATCAGGGCAAGCCGTGGCGGGCAGTAGAGATGGGCAACCGTCTGGTGCAGCTGGCCTTTGGCGGGGAGCTGACCGTGCAGTACGGCGAGCTGCTCCCGCAGCCGGTGCCGTGGGCGGCCATCGGGTACGATCTGATCGTGCCGGTGCCGGCCTCCGGCAAAAAGCGCGGATACAACGTGCCGGAGCTGATGGCGTTGCCGCTGGCCAAGGCCATGGAGGTGCCGCTGGCACCGCAGGCATTGGAGCGCACCCGCACCAAACGGCATCAGGCCGGTCTGCCGCTGGAGCAGCGCATGGCCAACGTAGCAGGCGCTTTCCGGGCGGCACAGCCGCAGCAGGTGGAAGGCAAGCGCATCCTGCTGGTGGATGACGTCATCACCACCGGCACAACGGCTGCCGCCTGCGCACAGGCACTGCTGCACGCCGGGGCAGACAGCGTGTTCGCGCTGGCCTTTGCCACGGTGGAGTTTGACACACCGCCGGACGACACCACCCCCATCTGCGAGGATGACGAGGAAGAAGCGTACAGCGATTTTTGAAAATAACGCTCCTTCGCGCATCCTTCCTGCGGGCAAAAGTCGGGAAAGCAAAATGTAAAAACCGTATCAGAAATTTGGAAAAAGCGCTTGACAAAACGGGCAAAGTCGGGTATACTAATCAAGCTGTGAGCGACAAACGCAAACAGATATCCGGGTGTAGCGCAGTTTTGGTAGCGCGCTTGAATGGGGTTCAAGAGGCCGTGAGTTCGATTCTCGCCACTCGGACCAAACAAAAATAATCCGAACTTGTTTCCGATAGGAGATGGGTTCGGATTATTTGTTTTCTACGGAAAACAGACTTGCATTTATCAAAAAATAACCGAACCTTGCGGCTGTTGATGGAATGTGCTGCGGAGCTCGGGCAGATCCTGTAAGGAGGGTCATGTTATGAATACCACATTGCGGCGGGATGCGGATGAAATCATCCGTGCCAGCATTCAGGCGGTGCTGCCGGATAAGGCTGTGTGCCGTGCGCTGGAAAACTTTCAGCCCAGAGGCGGCAGAGTGCTGCTGGTGGCGGCAGGCAAGGCTGCATGGCAGATGGCGCACGCCGCCGTGGAAGCACTGGGGCGCGTGGACGGCGGCGTGGTGGTGACCAAATACGGCCATGTGAAGGGCAAAATCCCCGGCATAAGCTGTTATGAGGCGGGCCATCCCGTGCCGGATGCCAACAGCTTTGCAGCCACCGAAAAAGCCTTGGCGCTGGTACAGGGACTGACCGCAGAGGATACCGTGCTGTTTCTGCTTTCCGGCGGCGGCAGTGCCCTGTTTGAACAGCCGCTTGTCCCCGGCGGGGAATTGCAGGATATCACCAATCAGCTCCTTGCCAGCGGAGCGGACATTGTGGAGATAAACACCATCCGCAAGCGGCTGTCCGGGGTCAAGGGCGGTCGGTTCGCACAGCACTGCGCGCCCGCAAGGGTGTTCAGCATTGTGCTCAGCGATATTCTGGGCGACCCGCTGGATATGATCGCCAGCGGCCCGGCGGTGCCGGATGGCTCCACCTGTGCGCAGGCACTTGCCATTGCGGAAAAATACCAGCTGCGCTTATCGGCACAGGCAAAGGCGTTGTTGGCGCAGGAAACGCCGAAAGCCCTTGACAACGTGACGACCCAGATCACCGGCAGTGTGCGGGAGCTGTGCGCCGCCGCTGCCGAAGCCTGCCGGAAGCTGGGCTATGCACCGCTGCTCCTCACCGACCGGCTCTGCTGCGAGGCGCGGGAGGCGGGCAGCTTTCTGGGGGCCATCGCCCGCACCCATGCGGGGCAGGGGAAAAAGCTGGCCTTTATCGCAGGCGGGGAAACGGTGGTGCACCTGACCGGCAAAGGGCTGGGCGGGCGCAATCAGGAGCTTGCTCTGGCCGCTGCTCCGGCGCTGGCCGGACAAAACACGGCGGTGTTCTCGGTGGGCAGTGACGGCACCGACGGCCCTACCGATGCCGCCGGCGGCTATGCGGACGGCGATACTGCCGCTGCGCTGGCTGCAGCGGGCTGGAACCTGTTCGACACCCTGCAAAACAACGATGCCTACCACGCCTTGCAGGCGGTGGAAGGGCTGATCATCACAGGCGCTACCGGTACCAATGTCAATGATGTTGCCGTAGTGCTGATTGGGGGAGAAGAGCAGGCAGACGCCTGAAACCCTGTCTGCCCGGCGCACCTATAACATTTGACCCTGCTTTGTCCGCAGTGTACGGACAGGCGGGGTTTTTTGTTGAAAATACTTGACAGCTCTTCTACAAAGTGATATGATTTTGATATCAGAAAGAAACGCTTCCGACCCTGATAAGGAGGGACCTGTTATGGAAGAAAAAATTTTGAATACCCGCAAAAACGGCATGGCCGCGCTGCTGCTCACGTTGCTGGGCTATGTGGTGGCTATCGCCCTGTTCATCTACAGCATCACTCTGCTGAATGCAGACAGGCTGCTTCTGGGCGTGCCGCTGCTGATTTTGTCCATTGCGTATTGGATTGCGGGCATTTTCCTGTTCTGCGGTCTTAAGGTGTTAAAGCCGCAGGAAGCGCTGGTGCTTACCCTGTTTGGTGATTACATCGGCACCCTGAAGGGACAGGGCTTTTACTGGGTAAACCCCTTCTGTACCGCCGTCAACCCCGCCGCCGGCACCCGCCTGAGCCAGAGCGGAGATGTGAACAGTAAGGAAAACAGCGTGGCTGCGCTGTTTGGCAATAACGGCCAGAATGCTCAGATGACCGTCGAGTCCATGAGCAAGAAGATTTCCCTCAAGATGATGACCCTGAACAACTCCCGCCAGAAGATCAACGATTGTCTGGGTAACCCGGTGGAGATCGGCATTGCGGTCATCTGGCGCGTGACCGATACCGCCAAGGCCGTGTTCAACGTGGATAACTATAAGGAATACCTCTCCCTGCAGTGCGACAGCGCCCTGCGCAACGTAGTGCGGGTGTACCCCTATGATGTTTCTCCCAACGTGGACACCACCGGCGACGGCGTAGCCGACGAGGGCAGTCTGCGCGGCTCCTCCGAGGTAGTGGCTGCCCGCATCCGGGACGAAATCCAGAAGAACGTGGCCGAGGCAGGCATCGAGGTGGTGGAAGCCCGCATCACCTATCTGGCCTATGCACCGGAAATTGCAGCGGTCATGCTGCAGCGCCAGCAGGCCAGCGCCATCATTGATGCCCGCAAGATGATCGTGGACGGTGCTGTGGGCATGGTGGAAATGGCGCTGGATCGTCTGAACGAGAACAAGGTAGTGGAACTGGACGACGAGCGTAAGGCGGCAATGGTGTCCAATCTGCTGGTGGTGCTGTGCGGCAACCGGGATGCCCAGCCCATCGTGAACAGCGGCAGCCTGTACTGATGGCCGAGCCGAAAAAACAGGTGCCCCTGCGCCTGAACGCCAAACTCTACGATGCCCTTGCCGCTTGGGCAGAGGATGACTTCCGCTCGGTGAACGGACAAATCGAATATCTGCTTACCGAGTGCGTGCGTCAGCGCAAAAAGAACGGGAAATATGTCTCCGACCAGTTGGACGTCCCGCCGGAACTGGATCTCCATTAAGACACCCGCGGTAAACGTAAATTATGAAATAAGGCCGCTGCACAAAACCGGTGCGGCGGCCTGTTGTTTGTCAGGGAAAGGCGGTGCTTTCCGGCGGGAAAGGGAACAAATAAAGGTCAATTTGATATATTAGTTGACCGCACAATGCTCCGGTATTCCGTCGAAAAAAGCGACCAAAGTCGCAAAAAAGTCTTGAAGATATAGGAGAAGATGGACAAATATCTGGGCGAAAACGTTTCTTTTTTGGATTTTTCCAGAAAATAACTTGCCTAAAAGTTTGCGGCGTGCTAAACTAACAGCGGGGAATTGTTTTGCGTAAGCAGACAGGGGGTGAAGCTATGAAAATACTGGTCGTGGATGACGGTCAGCTTGCGATCAATTCGCTGATCCGTATCCTGTGCCGGGTGGCACCGGACTGTGATTATATCAGTGCCATGACGACCGACGATGCCCTGACGTGGATGCGGCAGGGACCGATGGATGCTGCCTTTTTGAACTTGGAAATGCCGGGGATGAATGGCCTTGCCCTTGCCCGTATGATCCAGAAATTGCAGCCCCGCTGCAACCTTATCGTGGTCACCGAGCACCCGGAGTATGCGCTGGAAGCATTGCAGATCTTCGTCAGCGGTTTTCTGCTCAAGCCCGCCAACGAGGCCGATGTGCGCAATGTGCTGGAAAACCTGCGTTACCCGCCGGAGACTGCGCCGGTGGGCATCAAGATCCAGTGTTTCGGCAATTTCGAGATCTTTGTGGGCGGACGTCCGCTCTCCTTTAAGCGCAGTAAGAGCAAGGAGCTGCTGGCCTACCTTGTGGACCGCAACGGTGCCACCTGCACCAACGGCGAGATGCTGGCTATTTTGTGGGAAGATAAGCCCGATACCGCCTCGCTGCACAGCCATCTGCGCAATTTGATCTTTGACCTCAGCCATACGCTGGAGGATGCAGGGGTCAACGGGCTGCTGGTACGCGGCCGCAGCACGCTGGCGCTGGATACCAGCAAGGTGGACTGCGATTATTATAACTTCCTACGGGGAGACCGCTCGGCCTTCAACTCCTACCGGGGCGAGTATATGACCCAGTATTCCTGGGCAGAGGTCACCCGCTCGGCGCTGCGCCAGCAGGCCGCAGCTACGCCCAAAAGCGGGTCTATCCCAAGCTATTACGTTCCGCCCACGGGCTTTTAAAACTGCATAAAACACAAAAGGCTGTTGCGCGATGATGCGCAGCGGCCTTTTTTCCTTTTATGGGTTTGAAAGTGGGGCAAGGGAATGCCCGCAGGCGTGCTGTTATCCTATAATAAATTGCTTAAAATCGCTCCAATTCCAGCAGATATTCCTTGATCTCCAGTCCCTCGGCGTAGCCGGTCAGACTGCCGTCTGCGCCAATGACCCGGTGGCAGGGCACCACGATGCACAGAGGGTTGCGGTGGCAGGCGCTGCCCACGGCGCGGCTTGCCTTGGGCTTGCCCAGCGCCGCCGCCAGCTGACCGTAGGTGCGTACCTCTCCGTAAGGAATCTTGCGCAGTTGCGCCCATACCGCCTGCTGAAAGGGTGTGCCCCTTGCTGCCAGCGGCAGGTCGAACTCCCGGCGTACCCCGGCAAAATATTCGTTCAGCTGCTCCTCGGCCTCCTGTAACAGGGGCGTTTCCACCACCCTGCGGGGCAGTGGTTCCAACTCCGGCGCGCCGTCCGGGCAAAAATGTACCCCGCACAGCGCGTCGTTCTCCTCCTCTAAACAGATGGCACCAAGGATGCTGTTGATGTACCAGACGTTCAAAACCGGCCTCTTCCTTTCCTGCAAGAATGTGCTATACTGGTATTATCTTAACACAAAAGCTTCCATGAGGAAAGGGGCGTTTCAACTATGGTCAAGGCACTGGAAGACATCATTGCAAAAAGCAGCAGCATCGTCTTTTTCGGCGGCGCGGGCGTTTCTACAGAAAGCGGCATCCCGGATTTCCGCAGCGTGGACGGGCTGTACCACCAGAAATACGACTACCCGCCCGAAACCATCCTCAGCCATACCTTCTGGGAGGAAAACCCGGAGGAGTTTTACCGTTTTTACCGCGATAAGCTGATCGTAAAGGACGCAAAGCCCAACGCTGCCCATCTGCGGCTGGCAAAGCTGGAGCAGCAGGGTAAGCTGCGGGCGGTGGTCACCCAGAACATTGACGGCCTGCATCAGGCGGCGGGCAGCAAAACGGTGTACGAGCTGCACGGCAGCACCCTGCGCAACTACTGCACCCACTGCGGTAAGTTTTACGATGTGGATTTTATCGCAAACAGCACCGGCGTGCCCCGCTGTACCGAGTGCGGCGGCATTGTAAAGCCGGACGTGGTGCTTTACGAGGAGGGCTTGGACGAGGAGGTGCTGTCCGGCGCTGTGGATGCCATCCGCCATGCCGATACTCTTATCATCGGCGGTACCAGTCTGGTGGTGTACCCCGCTGCCGGGCTCATCCGGTACTTCCGGGGCGACAATTTGGTGGTCATCAATATGCAGCCCACCGGTGCCGATGCCTCTGCAGACCTGTGCATCGCAAAACCCATCGGGCAGGTGCTGAGCGAGGACATCTCGCTGGATTGATTTTTGCGCTGTAAGGCGCGCTGTTTCGCGCCGGTTTGCGCGCAGTTTTCCGTATGCTGATGGAAAGAACATCAGAACGGAGGAACTGCAAATGATCCAGGTATGCGACCCGCCGCGTCAGCGGCAGGTGCGGCGGCTTTCCGCCGAAGAATTTTTTACATTGGTGCGCTGCGGCGGGGCGGGGTTCTACCGTCCCCGTACCGAGGTGCTGCGGATGCTGACCGCAGGCGAGGCGTGGGGGACAGCCGGGGCGGCGCTGCTGGTGCTGCCCCTTACCGCCGATACCGCCGCCGCAGCAGCACTGCGCAGCTGGCTTGGACGCAGGCAGCTGGAAGGCGGTTGTCTGCTCACTCCGCTGGTGCGTACCGGCGAGGAGCTGCCCGCCCGGCTGGTGGAAATTGCCGCCGCCCGGGCAGACCGGCTGCGCCGCAAGGGTACGGCATGGGCAGTGGTGGAGTGCACCGAAACGGCGGCAGCACTGTTGCCGCTGTATTTCCGGCAGGGCTTCGGATTGCGGGCGCTGCGCCCGCTGGAAAGCCTTGCGCCCTGCTTTTTGCTGCGCACCGGCTGCGTGCCCGTCCGCACTGCGCCGGTGTGGGTGCCGCTGGAGGACAGGGTGCAGCTTGCATTGCTGCTGGCAAAGGGCTATGCTGCACTGGACAGCCGCCCCTACGGCGGCAGTCTTGCACTGGCGCTCTATCCGCTGAAAGAAACGGAATGACGTAAACCAGAGAGGGAATGAGAAAGCTATGAAGGCAGTGATTCTGGAAAGCTATGTGATGGAAGAAGGGGACTTGGACTGGTCCGGGGTAAAGGCACTGGTGCCGGACACCACCAGTTATGTGCGCACCGACTACGCCGATATTGCGCCCCGCATCGGGGATGCAGAGCTGGTGCTCATCAACAAGTGCCGCATTGACGAAGCAGTGCTGGCGCAGTGCCCAAACCTTAAATGGGTGGGCATCATCGCCACCGGCACGGATAATATCGACCTTGAAGCCTGCCGCCGCCATGGGGTGGCAGTAGCCAACGTGCCGGGGTATTCTACTTATAGCGTGGCGCAGATGACCTTCAGCCTGCTGTTGGCCATCTGCCAGTGCGCCCAGCGGTACGACCAGGCGGTAAAGGATGGGTACTGGCAGCTGGGCATCCCGGCAGAGTACGGTTTGCTGCCGCAGGTGGAGCTGCTGGGCAAGACCTTTGGCATCTACGGCTACGGCAGCATTGGCCGACAGACCGCCCGCATTGCAAAGGCCTTTGGCATGGATGTGTTGGTATGTACCCGCACGGTGCGCCCGGAGTACGACGCCGACGGGGTGGAGTTCGTGGACTTTGACACCCTGCTTGCCCGCAGCGATGTGCTCAGCCTGCACTGCCCGGCCACCCCGGAAACCCGCGGGTTGGTCAGCCGGGAAGCCCTTGCAAAAATGAAGCCCGGTGCCATTCTGCTGAACACCGCCCGGGGCGCACTGGTGGACGAAGAAGCCGTGGCTGATGCGCTGGAAAGCGGGAAGCTTGCCTTTTACGGCGCCGATGCCTTTGCCACCGAGCCGCTGCCGCCCCAAAGCCGTCTGCGCGGCCTGCCGGGCGCGGTGCTCACGCCGCATATCGCGTGGACTACCAAGGAAGCGCTGCAGCGGCTGATGGACATCACCACCGGCAACCTGCGCAGCTTTCTGGCCGGGAAAGGCGAGAATATCGTCAACCCTTGATTTTGACAGGGCACTGTACTATACTGTTCCATGATTTCAGGCTCTCACGGCAAAGGAACTGCCGTAAAATAACGTATGCACAAGAGCATCCGGCAGCTTTGCCGCTGCTCTGAGGGAGGTAAAAATGAGCTACGCCATCGTATTCAGCAGCAAAACCGGCAACACCGCACTGCTGGCACAGACCCTGCAGGAGCAGCTGCCGCAGGCAGACTGCTGCTATTTCGGCGCACCGGACGCTGCCGCATTGGCAGCAGATACCCTGTATGTGGGCTTTTGGACGGACAAGGGCAAGGCCGACGCCGACACGCTGGATTTTTTGAAGCAGCTGCGCGGCAAGCGGGTGTTTCTGTTCGGCACCGCAGGCTTTGGCGGCAGTGCACCCTACTTTGAAAAGATCCTTGCCGCCACCCGGAAGGCGCTGGATGGCAGCAATACCGTCATCGGCAGCTTTATGTGTCAGGGCAAGATGCCGGTGTCCGTCCGGCAGCGGTACGAGGCCATGAAGGCAAAGCCTTTGCACATCCCCAATCTGGACGCCCTGATCGAAAACTTCGACAAGGCGCTCTCCCACCCGGATGCCGCAGATCTGGAACAGCTGAAACAGGCTGTAAAATAAGTGAAAAAGAGCGACCGCACATGGTTTTGTGCGGCCGCTTTTTCTGTATGGGACAAACGCTAGTCAATGGTGGTTTTGGTACGTCCGATGCCGATGACGGCGGTGGAGATCTTTTTCCAGCTGTCGCAGCCGCATACGCCGTCCACCCGCAGGCTGGTGCGTTTCTGGTAGCCGCGCAGAGCCTGCTCGGTGCGGGCACCAAAGATGCCGTCGATACGGCTGCCGGTCTGGTAGCCAAGGGTGGAAAGTGCGTCCTGCAAGATCATGACATAGCAGCCCCGGCTGCCCCGGCGCAGGGTGGGGTAGCCTGCGGTGGTGCCGCTGCACGCCGGGGTGCCGTAGCGGCGGTCAAAGTGCACCCATGTGGGGGTCTGGCTTAGCGGCTCCACATAGCCCCATGCGCCGGTAGCGCGGGCGGCGTTGTAAATGGCGGTGCGCTGGCGCTGGTCAAGGCTTTGCCCTACGTCAAACGCTACCCCTGCATAGTGCTGGCTGCGGGTGCCGTGACCGCCCTCCCAGATGCGGCGGAAGGCGTACCCTACCGGGATGCCCCTGCCGTATTTGCGGCGGGTCAGGTTCCACGCTTCCATAGCGGCAATGGTGGTCCACAGGGTAGGGCTGGCCGATTTTCCCCGGAACTCCCGCAGCCGCAGGGTGGTCAGGGTGCTGTAAGGCATGGGGTCGTTCTCGTTCAGGTTTGCGTAGGTGTACACCTTGTTTTCGTAGGCGTCATAGATCAAAAGGCGTGCCATCCCTCATTCCTCCTTCTCGCAGCCGTAGGGGTCGGTGCACTGGGCTTGCAAAGCGTGCCATGTTTCCCGGTACACGATGCCGTTTACCGGCTGCAGCCCCGCCTGCTGCTGGACAGCCCGCACGGCGGCAGCGTCTGCCGCGCCAAAGCGGTTGTTATCGGCCACATAGCCCTCGCCGCAGGAAAGTTGCGCCCGGCGGTTGATCCAGCGCTCCACCTGTCCCACCTCCTGCCCAGCGCTGCCCTCGGCGATGGCGCGTCCCGGGTAGGCAGTGCTGGGCGGGGTGTCCCGGTCGGGGTTCGGGGCATGGGCTGCCAGTTGCAAGCTCAGCGCCTCCACCGCCGTCCATGTGTCGGCATCGGCAATGCCGGTCTGCTCCAGCCCTAATAGCTGCTGGGCGCTGCGGGTGGCGGTGGCAGTCTCGTCGGTATAACGGTCGGCAAGGGGCGGAGCTTCCACGCTGGAAAAATAATAGGCGATGCGCTGCAAAAGCAGATTGTAATACAATACGGTCTCGCCGCTGCTGCCCACCGTCAGCGGGGTGCCGGGGTAGGGCAGACGCTTTAAGGTGACCACCGGGCCGGAAGAGCGCAGCTGGCTGGCGCGGCCATAGAGGGAGTTCCATGTGGTACGCCCCACTATGCCGTCCACGGTAAGCCCCGCAAACCGCTGGTACGCCCGCACCGCCCGCTCGGTATCCGCGCCAAACTTTCCGTCAATGCTTACCGGCGGAATGCTGCTCTCGTAGGCGCTCATGAGGTAGAGGTAAAATTGCAGTTCCCGCACTGCCGTACCGGTGGAGCCGCTGCGCAGCACGCCCGGGTATTCGCCGGGGCGCAGGGAGGAGGAAAGCAGCCGGTTGGCAATATCGTTGTACACCTCGTACAGCTTTTGCCATGTGGTGCGCCCCACCACCCCGTCTGCCGTCAGCCCGAAGTACCGCTGGAACCGTCGCACAGCCGCCGCCGTGCCTGCGCCGAATTTTGCGTCCACGGTCACGTTTTCAAGGCTTGTGTACACGGTGCGGGCGATCTTCAGCCAGAACTGCACCAGCCGCACATTCTGCCCGGAGGAACCCTCCCGCAGTGGCGTGCCGGGGTAGGCGTTGGGGGTGCCATTGTCGGACTGGATGCTTAAAAACTCGTCATACAGCTCTTTCCATGTGGCCTGCCCCACTATGCCGTCTACGGTAAGGCCGTATTTGCGCTGGAAGGCGCGCACCGCATTGGCGGTGGCAGTGCCGTATACGCCGTCCACCGTTACGGAGGGGATGGAGCTGTCGTACTGCGCCAGCGTGTTCAGCCAGAACTGTACCTGCTCTACCGCGCTGCCGGAAGCGCCGGTGCTCAGCACCGTGCCGTTCCATGTGCCGTTGGACAGGGTGCCGGTGGAAGTCTCGCCCTCACTGGTCAGCTCGGCGAGGTCCTTTACCGATACATAGATGTAGCTGATCTTGTACCATGTCTGCCGCCCCACCACGCCGTCGGCGGTCAGGTTGAACTGTTTCTGGAATGCCCGCACCGTGGCGGCCATCCGGCTGCCGAATACACCGTCCACCGTCAGTTTGCCAAGGAAGGGATAGTCCTTGGCGATGCGGTTCAGCTGCCGTTGCAGGGTGAACACCGCCGCGCCGCGGCTGCCCTGTCGCAGCGGCGTGCCGGGATAGCTTTGCGGAATGGAGCGGATGTTTTTGGTGCGCACGATCTCGATGCTGCTGCCGTAGTAGTAGCGTAAAATTTGCAGCGCGCTGCGCCCGTTGTTGGCAAGTGTCACCGTACCCCACTGCTTGAGCCCGGGACAGGTGACCGACTTGCCGTCGCAGTATTCGGAATAATAGGGGTTCACCGTGCCGCTTTTGCGCAGGTAGGTGTTGAAGATATCGTCCGTGATGCGTACCATCACCTCGAACACCGTGCGCCCATGGACGTAGTACTGGTCGTAGCTGGTGGAGTTGGTGATGTTGAAGGTGTAGCCCTTGCTGGGGTACCATTCGGTATAGATGCGGTTCAGCGCCAGCGAGATCTGGCAGTGGATGTTCGCCCGCAGTGCCTGCTCCGGCCAAGTAGGGTACACCTCACTGGAAGCAACGTTTGCGATATAATCCCGGAAGGACACCGTCACGTTGCGGGCGGCAGCTGCCGGTTTGCCCAGATGCACTGTGATATTTTTTGGGATGACGACCTGCTCCAGCACCCGGGGCGTGCAGTTTTCCCGCGGCTGCGGGCCGCTGTCGCCGCTGCCCGCAAACAAAGCGTGCGGCGGGATGATGATGGGCGCGTCCGGGATGTCCCGGTCTTCCTCGGTGTCGGGCAGCATCTGGGGCTGTGCCAGCGTTACCTGTCCGGCAAAGATCTGGATGCCCTCAATGCGCACGGTGCGGTAGCCGGGCTTTGCAGCAGTCAGGCTGACAATGGCGTAGGGGCGGGTGGTGTTGTCCTCGTCCAGCGAGAGGGCGCAGGCGGGGGCTTCAATGGGGATATCGGCGGCGCTGCCGGTGGCATCAGTGATGCGGTGCAGGGTAAAGCCGTCCCCCTGCACCGCAACGGTCACCCCCTCCACGGGGGCAGACTGGCGTGCCGCAAAGGTCTGGATGCGGAGAGTTCCGGTGTTTTTCATGGAGATACGCTCCTTTACTGGTAAAAGTATGCTTCTGCCCCCAGCGTATTCCGTCCGGCGCCCGGGCGTGCATGGCAATGCCCGCAGTAAACAAAAAAGCCGCCCGGAGGCGGCAGGGAATTACAGAAATCAAATTTTCTCTAAAGGCTTCCCCCGGTCGGGGGAAGCTGTCACCGCAGGTGACTGATGAGGGCGCAAACGAGTAGTGGCTTACGGGAGATTACCCCTCATCCGGCTGCTCTGGGACGAACTCTAAAAGTTGACTTCCGCGGCAGGGGAGAATAGCTTATTTGGCGTTGTCCTTGGCAAGGGCAGCGTCAATATTTTTTTGCAGGGCGGCAAGGTTTTCTTCCTTGTCGATGCCGCCCAGCAGGGGCTGACCCACAACGTTGCCGTCCCGGTCAAAGACGTAGGTGGTGGGGAAAGCCATGATGTTCAGCGCGAACTTGCCGGCATCGCTGCCGGAGGCAAAGTAGATGTTGCGGTAGTTTGCGCCCGTTGCAGCCAGCAGCTTTTTGGCGGTTTCGATGCCCTGCTGGTTGCCGTCCAAGGTCTCGGTGTTGATGCCGACTACCTCGCCGCCCTGTGCCTTGACCTTCTCGTTCAGGGCGTTCAGGTCGTCCAGTTCCTCCACGCAGGGCTTGCAGCCGTTGAACCAGAAGTTCACCACCGTAAAGGCGTTGCCCGCAAACAGGCTGTTGTCCACCGGGTTGCCCTCCAGATCGCTGCCCTCAAACTGAGGGAAGGCAGTGCCCTGTGCGGCAGCACTGGAAGAGGTGTCCTCTGCGGGGGCAAGGGCAGCGATCTGATTTTCGATATCCCGAATTTTTTCTGCATCGGCGGTCAGGGTCTTGTACTCCTCGTCCGAGAACTGGTCTTTTGTCTTTTCCACGGCGCTCAGTAGAAAATCGCCGTAGTTCGTGCTGAGGGTTGTCTCGGTCACGTTTTTGTCCATGGAAGCGAACACCTTCTCCCACAGGGCATCGTTTGCAGAAAGGATCTCGTTTTCCTCTGCCAGCAGCTGCTCCTCGGTCTTGGTTTCCGCAGCCGCAGAGGAAGCGGAAGAAGATGCAGAGGATGCAGAGGACGCGCCCTGCCCGCAGGCGGCAAGGCTGAAGGCCAGCACAAGGCTGAGCGAAAGTGCAGTTACACGGTTGAATTTCATGGTTTTACTCCTTTGTTGTTTCGGTGTTGGACTTGTCTCCCAGCCCGAATTTATACTGAATGGCGTCCGTGGGGCAGGCTTTCATACACATCCCGCAGCGGATACATTCGGCGTGGTTGGGGGTCTTAGTAATGTCTACGTCCATCTTGCAAGCCTTTGCGCAGGCGCCGCAGGAGACGCATTTGTGGGTGTCTACGCGCATCTGGAACAGCGAGACCTTGTTCAGCA
>ERZ1106963.2674-NODE-2674-length-16954-cov-4.561513_pt1 | contig 16954 bp, 10 predicted proteins | sample MGYA00403681_ERZ1106963 | MGnify/ENA primary metagenome ERZ1106963 (study PRJEB35170, sample SAMEA104062407) | human gut metagenome | biome: human gut; feature: human-associated habitat; material: faeces | place: Denmark | collected 2012-05-03 ...
CTGGCGTTGGTGCGGCTGGTTCTGCTGGCATTAAGTGACCCGCGTATCCAGCCAATGACCTTCCTGGGCGTGGCTGTTTCCGGTTCCCGTCCGTATCTGGCCACGCTGGGAGCGGCCTTGGCGTGGCCAGATCAGGGTGGGCGCTGTGAGCGGCTGTGGGCGAAGCCATCTGGTATCCATACGGGACTTGCGCTAAAATAAATCGGTTAATGTTTTTACGACTAAGAAAGCGAGAGTGCGCAATGCCCACCGGTCGAGTTCGTTGGTTTGACGCCGCTAAGGGGTACGGCTTCATCGCCAGTGAGAAAGGCGAGGATGTGTTCCTGCCTGCGGCCGCTTTGCCCGCTGGAACCACCACGTTGCGTAAGAATGCCAAGGTGGAATATGCCGTGATCGCAGGCCGTAGGGGCCCGCAGGCCATGGATGTGAAGCTGATCGCGTCTGGACCGTCGATGGTCAAGGCCAACCGCCCGAAGCCGGACGACATGGCCGCGATTTGCGAAGACCTTATCAAGATGTTGGATTCTGCAGGCAATACGCTGCGTCGCCACCATTACCCGGCTCCTGCTGAGAGCCGTAAGCTGGCGACGTTGCTGCGTGCAGTGGCCGACAATTTCGACGTACAGGACTGATTGAGGACTGATATATGACCGAAGCTGCAGAAGCTCTTGATCCGCAGATGCCGCATGAGCCGTTTGAGCAGGCGGAACTGCCGGGGCAGCCGGATCCGCGCGATATTGCCCGTGCGGTGGCCATGGATGTGGCCGATGAACCCGAGCAGGTGGGCGATGTTGTCAATGCCATCGAGCTTGGCGACAATGTGACGGATTTCCGCTTGGCTGCGGATGTGCGCGGATACGAGGGATGGCAGTGGTCGGTCACGTTGTATCACGATGCTGAGGTGGGCACGTGGACGGTGAATGAGTCGTCGTTGGTGCCCACGGATGATGCTTTGGTGCCGCCCGCTTGGGTGCCGTGGAAGGATAGGTTGGAGCCTACTGATTTGGCGCCGACTGATTCCATTGGTACCGATCCTGACGATCCGCGTCTTGAGGGCGGGTTCCGTAAGACCGAGCCGGTTGCCGGTGCGACTGCGGGCGAAGACGGGAAGTCGGCTGAAACGGCTGAGCAGGCTGAGAAGTCGGCTGAAACGGCTGAGCAGGCCGAACCAGCCGAGCCGGTTGCCGAAAAGACGCAGGATTGCGCTGAAAATGCCGAGAATGCCGAGTCTACCGATTCCTCCGAGACTGCCGAATCCACGGAAGCTACGGAATCTACGGAAACCGCTGAAACTCAGGAAACCGCTGTAACCGAGGCGACTGAGGAAACCGCTGAAGCCGCCAAGGCCGAAGCGCAGGCCCAGCAGACCGACGAGATCGTCGAGGAATTCGCGCTGTCCCGCCGCCACGTGCTATCCCCGAAGGGGCGCGCCCAGGTGGCGAAGCGTTGGTATGAGGGCCCGCGCGGCCCGAAGGCGCTGTCCACCAAAACCGCGGACGGCAACCTGTGCTCCACGTGTGGCTTCTTCGTGCCGTTGAAGGGTGAACTGAATCTCATGTTCGGCGTGTGCGCGAATAAGTGGAGCCCGGATGATGGCCGCGTGGTGTCGGTTGACCATGGGTGCGGCGAACATTCCGAGATCGAGCCGCCGGAGCCGAGCCACTTGTGGGTGCAGTCGAAGCCCGCATATGACGATTTCCATATTGATGTGATTGCGCAGAAGCCGCGTGATGAGCGTGGTGCGGTCGAAGCGATCGAGCAGTTGGATGACGATTCGCAGGATTCGGATGAGGCTACGGAAGAGGATATTCTGGCCAACACCGAGCCGGACACCGGTGATGATGAGCCGAACGAGACCCAGCCTGCTGGCGTGGAGGCTTCCGCCGAGTTGGAGGCTGTGATTGCCGTTGGCGAAGGCGATGGCGATTCGGACGAGAATGAGGGCGAGGAGTCTGCGGAGGCTGAGGAGTCCGCAGAGACCGCTGAATCTGCTGAGGGTGCTGAGGGCGAGGTATCTGCTGAGCCTATTGAGCTTACTGGGCCCGTTGAGACTGAAGAAACTGCTGAGACCGGAGAGCCGTGCGACGCCGGGGAGTCGGTGAAACCGGAAGAGCCGGAAGAGTCTGTGGTGTCTGCCGAATCGGGCGAGTCCGGGGATGCCGGCGAATCCGAGGAATCTGCTGAGGCCGCGGAGGCTGAGGAGGCTGCGGAGGCCGTTGCCCAATCGACTGAGTCTGCTGAACCGGCTGAAGCGGCTGAAGATGCCGAACCGGTCGAACCGGCTGCGGCTGAAGATGCTGAGCCAGCCGAAGCTGCTGAGCCTGACGAGCCGGGCGAATCTGACAAGCTGAATAAGTAAATACTGCGAACAAGTAATACTGCGCGTAACGGTGGTTTGTCTCTGCCTGCTGGCGTGTGGGGATTGGCGTTGTTTGTGGCATGTGGCGTAGTGGGTCGCACTGAATCGTGATGATTCGGTGCGACCTTTTGCATAGGCATAGGCATAGGCATAGGCAGGTTGCATAGGCAGGTTGCTGGGCAGGCGTTGCATGAGTGGCGGGCAGGCGTTGCATAGGTATGCGGCTATGCGGCGCGGCTGTAGAGCGTAGATGGTGTGGCCGGGTGTGGGCTGGGGGAGTGTGCTGCAACACGGGGGAGTGCGAACCTGTTGCGGGAGGTGAAGGGTGGTGTGTGACGGGGGGATTGGTGGGGGATGGAGGATAGGTGATGACAACGCTCTCATTTGGTGGTAAAAAAGTCGCTATAAAAAATAGGTGAAACGTCAATAGTTGTTGGATGCGAGTGATGAATATATAGACAAATAGGTACAATTTATCTATTGTTTTTCCGGCGAACCCAAGAAAAATAACACTGCTAAACAGCTTTATAAGGCGGTAAAAACCGCGAATTTCCAACGAAAACACATTGTTGTGCCGTTGTGGGGCGGGGGTGGGTGCAAGCAATAAACCAGGATGCAGGGTAAATCCGCTAAACTTGCCGGTTGGTCGATTTGCACAATGCAAACGAACGCTATATTCTCGTATTTAGGTTTGTGAATAACTGAATTCAGCGTTCCCTAATGACGTGAAAAGTTCACCGGCGAAGGGGTAAGAAGGGGGGACGATGACATTCAGTACATAGAGCTATTTGAGGAGCATGAAACGATGAGGCATCAGGTGGAACGGCTGAAGCACGTAGCGCTGAAGCACGGGGTAAAACCGGCCCGTGCGCTCACCGCAACCCTCGTCGCCGTCGGCATGATGGCCACCATAGCCGTAACCTCCCCCATCCCCGCTTACAATGCCAAGGCAGAGGAGCCCGCTGATGGAAAAACCTGCACTCCGGCTTCTGTTGGCCTGGGTGATGACATGAGTGTCACAGGCACTGATACCGGCGTCGCTACATATGTTGGCGGAGATATGTATGTGGGGGGAAAGCCGTCTGATGCTAGTGCGCTGAACAATGCTGCTGGTCCGACCGGCACCTATGCCGTTGAAGCCGAAGGTTTGACGGTTGTGAACGGCAGCTTGGCCATGAATCCACAGAAGGAAGCTTGGAAACTGTGGAATACGGGCAGTGCCGGTGGCAAGTCATATGTCTCCCGTGGTTTCCGATGGGGTGTTGTCGGTTTTGGTTCTCAGTTCCGTCCTGCTGATGGTAAGACCGTGTTGGCGGTTGGCGGCAACACCGGCACATCTGTGATGAACAGCAAAGTCGGCGCTTGGACTGCTCCGGGATGGCTTGGCAAGACGAGTTCCTCCGACACCACTGATCATGGCTACAAGGCATCCTTGGCTGGCGCACCCACACAAGTGTGGGGCAAGACGGGCGTTGACTCTGTTCGCGGTTTGAGTGGCAGCGATAACACAACCAGCCAACCGCCGGTTCTTGGCATCGATTCCAGCTTGGTGACTTGGAATCAAGGCGGTCTGTCCAATGTGAACGGAACGGACTACTCCGCGTACAAGAGCAAAATCTCGAAGCTTTCTGCGGATTTGAACACCGGAACAAAGTTGCCGGCAACCGGTACCGTCACTGAGGGGAATGCCCCCTCAGCTGGTGCCTCCTACACGATTTACAAATACGACTATCAAAAGAACAAGGGAAAGGGCAACTCCTTCACGTTCTATGACAAGCTGGAGAAGGAAAAGCTGATCACCTTCACCAGCACCGACACCAGCAAGAGCATGCAGGTGTTCAACCTACCCGCCTCTTCCTTAAATTTAAACGGAACCGATTACACGGGCATCGATTTCAAGTTCGTCAACGTGCCGGATAACGCTTCCGTTGTGGTTAACGTGACTGGCGCGAACGGGCAGACCATCGACTTCCACAATGGTTGGCGATTCTGGTGGAATAACAATAATATCGCCAACGATTTCGTCACGGCTGCATCTGGGGATACTACGCAAGCAGCGAAGAACACGAATTACGCGAAGCGCGCGCAGCAGATCATGTGGAATTTCGCCGATGCGTCGAATGTGGTGATTCGCGGTGGTCAGGCTACGGGCTGGATTCAGGTCACTGACCACAACACGAACACCAGCACCAATCACGGCGCATGGGGCAGTGCGCATGACATGCGGGCCACGGATGACCCTTCTGCCGCGTGGATGGGCAGCATTCTCGTTCCTAACGGTAGCCTCCAGAGCCATGTCTCTACTAATGGTCGCGTGTGGGTCGGCGGCGATTTCGAAATGCTGAACAACGAGACTGTGAAGAGAGTCGATGGCCAAAGCTCGGATGGGCATAACGTCGGAGACGAGTTCGTCAACGAGTCCGGCGAGAAGACCACATCCATTCTGGATATGGACCAGGAGCGTCATAATCTGCCATGGAACGGCTCGTACTCCACCTCCTGCGCCGCAATCGCGTGGGACAAGGTGGATGACACCGCTGGGCACAATGCTCTCGGCGGAACCAGCTGGACTGTGTACGGCAAGAAGGAAGATGCGGTAAACGGCACAAACGCTCTCGCCACCATCGCCGATGGCGGTTGGAACGATGATGCCGATGCGGAAGGTTCGTTCCAGCTGGGCAACCTCGCCAAGAACGGCACCTATTTCCTGAAGGAATCGGGTACGGCTGAAGGTTATGCGCAGAACACCAATATTTACCAGATCAATACTGGTAACAGCACTACCGAGGCTGCGACAAACATCTCCAACGTTTTCGACAGTGCCGGTGGTGCAATCAGCACGGATGCAGACAAACTGTTGACCGACGGCAAGATCATCAATAAGAAGACCGGTTCGGCGATCGAATGGCAGAAGGTCGATGGCACCGACAACAGCACGTTGCTGGCTGGTTCAACGTGGACGCTCTCCAAGATGAACGGCAATACTACTGAGCAGTCTTGGAACATTACTGATGACCAGTCCGGCACAGAGGTCAAGTCCGTCAAGATCTTTGATGCGAATAATAACGAAGTGGTTTCCGCGTCGTTTACGAACAGCACTGCGCAGCAATTCCACGCGGTGGCCTATGACCAGAACGGTACGCCCATTGACAATGCGAAGTTGACGTGGTCGTCTGCCGACAGCGCCGTGGCTGCAGTGAGCGAAAACGGTTTGGTCACTCCGACCGGCAACGGCAATACCACTATTACCGTGAAGTCGGCTGATGGTAAGGTCACCGCATCGTTCACTGTCGAAGTTTCCGGCGTGACCGTAGAGACTTCCGTGTTGATTAACGGCTATACCGATGATCAGGAAATCAGTCTTGAGAAGGGCAAGACCCTCAAGCTGACTGCTTCCGTGGCTCCTCAAGGCAATACTGTTGAATGGTCCACTTCCAATGCGGATAACTCCAATGCGGATAACGTCTTGTTGAGCACCACCACCGGCACAAGCGTCACGTTGACCGCGAATAAGGTGACTTCTTCGCCGGTGACGATTACGGCGAAAGAAACTCGTACGGGCAAGACCGTCACCCTGAAGGTGAACGTGACCGCCAAGCAGTACCTCACGCTCTACTTCCAAGCACAGAACAACTGGCCCGCGAATAATGTCAAGGTGCATTACCAGACCACGAACGACACTGTTTGGACGGACATCAGCATGACGCAAATGGATGGCTCTTGCAATGGTTATGCATATGCGAATATTCCGTTGACCGGCAACAATGCGATTGACTCGACCAGCCAGTTCGGATTTAAATACATCAATGGAAACGGTTGGTATGGTGCAGGCAAGGGAAATGTTCCGAAGGATGGTGACAACTTCAAGTTCACCAACGGAAACGAACTCCCCGAAGTTGTAGTGATTTCCGCGGGCCCGTCGTACTCGACCACCGTCCCTTCGGGTTGCGCAGTCACATCCGCCTCGGCTTATCGGAGCCGTCGTGTTGCCGCCCGCAGCGGCGAGCATCGCGCGGTCGCCTCCGTGTTGCGGACCCAAAGCAATGTGGTGAACGTGGTGGGAAACAGCACTGTTTCCAGCAAGAAGGATGAAGATACCAAGGCCGGCAAGTTCAAGGTCTCCGATCTCGCAGACGGTACGTACCATCTGCAGGAAACTGTGGCTCCGAACGGCTATGAGGTCAGCGGCGCAATATACACCATCACCATCACGAATGGTGTTGCAACGTGGAACCCCGCGCTAGATGGTTACAAGCTGCCGAACACCCGCAAGACCGGTACGGTCAAGTGGAACAAGGTGAGTTCCGAGTATAACGACGAGATGCTAAGTGGTTCCGAATGGAAGCTGACCAAGACGAAGAGCTTCTCATGGGACAACGGTACCGCCAAGTACACGACGGTCACAGACCCGACCCCGCAAACCATCAAGGATTGCGTGAATGGCGAAAGTGACATCCCTAACTGCTCCGCCCAGTCTGGCCAATACGTTGACCTGAATGGTGAGAAGGGCAAGTTCGAGCTTCATGGCTTGGCATGGGGCGAGTATCAGCTCGTCGAAACCAAGGCTCCTGACGGATTCAACCTCGACAGCACCCCGCACACGTTCCGCTTCGGACCCGTTGAAGGTTCCGATGTGAACGGCAAGTGGTACACGTCCAGCGGTTTCAACGCGAACACCACCGGCGCATACAACGCGAATACGGCATTCACCGTTGACGGTGGATCCATTACCAACACCCCTGGTGTCGTCCTGCCTGGCACGGGCGGCGAAGGGTTGAACAAGATGTACGCTGCGGGATTCCTCGCAGCGGCGATTGCCGTGGCCGGTCTGGCCTTGAGCCTCAGGAGGCGGCAATCATGATTATCGACTCTGTGAGAGGGGAGGACGGCCCGTAGCTGTTCTATGAACGCCCTCTCCTCAAGGGCTGAAAACTTAACATCAGAGAAGATATAACCAACAAAGTAAAGGAAAAAGAATGAATAAGGTACTCAAGGGCCTTGTTGCCGTGGTCTCCACCGCGGCCATGGCCATCGCCGGTTTCGCCGGCGCAGCCAGCGCCACTGCGGCTGGCACCAACTACGACATCACCGTGCCGTCGACCGATACGCACACCTACTCCGTGTATCAGGTCTTCACTGGCGACCTGAGCAATGGTACGCTGAGCAATATCAAGGCCGGCCAAAACTTCAACAAGAACAATACGGCGAGCAAGTCCGCTGCCGATGCTGCTGCTGAGATTGCTCAGGGTACTTATGCTAACAACACGGAAAAGCTGGCAGCCATCACTCCGTACGTTGATTTGACTGGTACTGCCTTTGGCGAGGTTTCCGCCAATACGGCTTTGTCCGCTCCTGCTGGCTACTACCTGCTTAAGGATAAGGACGCTGTGACTGGCGACGACGCGGCAACGCTGTTCATTGTCCAGGTCAACGGCCCGGTGACTGTGAACCGTAAGGCCGACAAGCCGACCTTCGAAAAGAAGGTCAAGGACGTCAACGACTCCACTGGTGATAAGAGCGACTGGCAGGATTCCGCCGATTACGATGTGAACGACAAAGTGCCGTTCCAGCTGACCGCCACCCTGCCGACGAACGAAGCAGACTTCGCAGCTTACAAGACCTACAAGCTGGTCTTCCACGATCAGCAGTCCGCTGGACTGACCTTCAATAAGGATTCCGTGGTCGTCAAGTACGGCGACCAGACTCTTGGCACTGACTCCTACACTCTTGAGACTCCCACCACCGATAACGACACCTTCGACATCACCATCACTGACGCGAAGACCGTCAAGGACGCTGATGGCAGCGCAATCACCGTTGCCGCCGGTGGCAAGTTCACCGTCGAATACACGTCCACGCTGAACGAGAACGCTGTGATCGGCGCTGCGGGCAACCCGAACGAGGCTTCCCTTGAGTTCTCCAACAACCCGAATGTTGGCGGCGAAGGCAACACCGGTAAGACCCCGACCGACAAGGTCATCGTGTTCACCTACCAGCTGGACATCAACAAGACCTTCAACGGCGGCACCCCGGATGACAACGATCTGCCGGAGTTCACGCTCTACAAGTTCGATAGTGCAACGAACAATTACACCACCAACGTTGGCAAGGTGGACATCACCAAGACCGCGGATGGCAAGTACACCGCTTCCTTCAAGCGTGTCGATGACGGCAAGTACAAGCTCGTGGAAACCAAGACTCCGGCAGGCTTCAACACCGCTGCTGACACGACTTTCGAAATCACCGCTGACCATGATGTCGAGTCTGACAACCCGCAGCTTACGGTGCTCAAGATCAACACCACTGCCGGCAATACCACTACCGGTACGGTCACCGCCGATGTTGTGAACCAGAAGGGCTCCAACCTGCCGTCCACCGGTGGCATGGGCACCACCGTGCTGTACGCTGCTGGCGCTGCCATCGTTCTGGTTGCCGCCTTCGGCATCGCCTTCGCTGTCCGTCGTCGCAACGCTCGCTGAGCGTAGCCACGGCCAGCCAAGAAAATAAACGTGGGTCAAGCGCGATGCTTCAATAGTGGTCGTTCAATGGGTGAAGATTTGGGCCTGCTATTGCGGCACCCGCTTGATTCCACCCCACGGCAAAAGCCAAAATAACTTAATACGCACATGACCCGGATCCGGCTACGCACCGGATCCGGCCGTCAGTGCCCAACCGCACCAAACTACACACAACACACGTTGTACCCGCCTATCAAGGCATCACAGCGCACGTTGTGCCCAACCACGTCGCCCAACACAACATATGTTGAGCCGTATGCCCTGAACTTGTCCTTATGTTACGAATGGCCAGCAAACGCGCCGAATACGGTTGCCAGCTGTCCGCATCCTAAGGACCCTGACCAGGAAAACTAGGGAACTTCCGACGAGGGGAAAGAAATGACAAGCCACAACGAGAGGGCAGAGATGAACAACAGAACGGCAAAGCACCGCATCATCATGGCGTTGTGCTGCATGTTCGCACTCATGCTCGCAACCATCGGCTTGAGTGCGCCCGCCGCCACCGCCGCCACCGCCGCGGAAGGCAGCCTCACCGTCACCTACCAATACCAGGAAGCCGCGCTCAACAACGCCGACATCAACCTGTACCGCCTGGCCGACTGGTCCGCCAAAGGCGGCTACACGCCCACCGGCGACTTCGCCAACCACACCACATACCCGGTGGATTGGGATATTCTCAACGCCGATCAGCAAACCCTGCGCGACTTCGCCAACACCATGGCCGGGTACATCGCCGTAAACAAGCCCGCCGCGGAAAACACGCTCAAAACCGATAGCGCCGGTGTTGCCACCTTCAACCAACTGAAGGACGGCCTCTACCTCGCGGTCGTCGCCCCCTACCAGGGCAACGTGCTCACCTGCCAGACCGCCGCCATGCTCGTCGCCCTGCCGAACGTGCACAAGGATGCCGACGAACAGCGCACCCTCAGCATCGAACCGAAAGCCGACTGCGCGGTCCCGCCCACCACCACCATCAGCGTGAACAAGGTGTGGAAAGACAAGGATCAGTCCAAGCGCCCCGAAAGCGTGACGATGAACCTGCTGCAAGACGGCAAAATCTACGATTCCATCATGCTCAACAACGCCAACGACTGGAAATACACGTGGAAGGGCTTGCAAACCAAGCACGAGTACACCGTGGTCGAGGCGAACGTGCCGGGCAACTACACCGCGCTCGTCGACCGTGAAAACAACGATTACACGGTAACCAACACCGCCAAGACCGGATCGGCGAAAACCGGTGCGAGCGTTGCCATCATCGCCGTGATCGTAGTCGTACTGGCCGCTGCAGGCATTGCAATCACCGTCGTGGTACGCAAGAAGAACACCACGAAAAACGCCGCAACACAAACCTCCCCGGACGATAGCGAGTGATGTTCGACTCGAATGAGAAACATACCGGCAAACGCCGGAAAGAACGCCAGATAACGGATAGCGACGCCGAAAGCGTCGCATCCGAAGGCGCCGCGAACCCCGAAACCGACGCAACAGCCCCCGAAACCGACGCGCAGCAATCGGAAACGATGACCCGCGTCGCACGTCGCAAAAAACGCAACAAAGACAACCTCGGCCTGAACCTCCTCATCGGCTTCCTTGTCATCGTGCTTATCGGCGGACTTGGCCTCATCGCCTACCCATCCGTGGCCGACTGGTGGAACCGAATGCACCAGTCCTACGCCGTCGCCGGGTACGTGGCCAAAACCAACGACATGAGTAAAGCGGAGAAGAAGAAACTCCTCGACGCCGCGCACGCCTACAACCTCAAACTCGCCGCCACCAGCGACCGCTGGCACATGAACGACGAACAGAAGCACGAATACAACGAGACGCTCGACGTGACCGGCACCGGCATCATGGGCTACGTGACCATACCGCGCATCAAAGTGAAACTGCCGATCTACCACGGCACCGATGAAGGCGTGCTGCAGGTTGCCACCGGGCATTTGGCAGGCACCTCACTGCCGGTCGGCGGGCCGACCACGCACGCGGTGATCTCCGGCCATACCGGCCTGCCGTCCGCGCGACTATTCACTGGCTTGGATGAGCTGAAAAAAGGCGACACTTTCGCATTCCACGTACTTGACGACACCTACACGTACCAGGTCGATCAGATCAAAGTGGTCCTGCCGGACAACCTGAGCGCATTGAACATCCGCACTTCGCTCGACTTCGCCACGCTCATCACCTGCACGCCCTACGGTGTGAACTCGCATCGACTGCTCGTGCGCGGGCATCGTATTCCGAACCCGACCACGCCGGACAACACGCAATACGATGATCCGACCACCATGGTGTTCACCACGATCATCGTGGCATTGCTGGTGATCGCGGCCCTGATCGCGCTCGGCGCCTGGTTCGTGCGCAGCCGCAGCGCCCGCGAATCCACCGGATCGCACAACTCCGGGCGCGCCTACCGCAAGTCACGCCCCAAGCATCGTAGTCCCGAGCATCGTAGTCCCACGCATCGTAGCAAACGCTAGGTGAGTGGAGCGTCCAAGGGGTCGAGGTGGCCTGTCTGGATTGTTTGGACTGGGTGGCCTGTCTGGATTGTCTGAACTGTCTGGATTGTCTGAACTGTCTGGATTGTCTGAACTGTCTGGATTGTTTGGACTGGTGGCTTAGGCGGTTTAGATGGTTTAGGCGGCTTGGAACCGGTTGATCCTGCCTGATCATCGGATTATTCGGTCTCGCTTTGGCCTCGTTTTGGTCCCTTGATTCGTTTTCTGCGGGGTTAGTGACAACTACTGCGGGGTTGATGACAACTTCCGTGACGAATGTGACAGAAATTGTCATTTTTATCACGGAAGTTGTCACTAACCCTGCAGTAATTCAATCCGTCCGCCGCTAACCACCCCAATCGGCTGTGAAAGTCCACATTTGGGATTGGCTGGTTTGCTGTTCTGTGATGGCTGGCTGTGAAAGTCCACATTCGTGGTTGACAGCTTCCGTAGGTGGTTTGGCTGTGAGAGCCCCCATTCGGAGGTGTCGGGAATGGCGGTTTTCCGTGGTTTGCCGTGACGGTTGTGCTGTGATGTGGTGGTTGCGGCGATAACTGTGACTGGTGTTACGACAACGCGAGGTGATCGTGACAGCAACTGTGACCGAGGTGACAGATTCCGTCACTCCCGTCACGGTTTCCGCAATCTCGTCACGGTTTCCGCACTCTCGTCACGGTTTCCGCACTCCCGTCACAGTGTTTGTAATCCAGTCACAGTTGTCGCCGCTTGGCCGCAGTCATTGTCATTCCAGTCACAGTTGCTGTCACTTGGTCACAGTTATCGCCCGCAGCTCCAAGCATCACAGCCGTTCGTTTCCGCTTATTCCGCTTATTCCGCCCCCTATTCCGTACCCTCACCGCGTGTCGACCACAACCCCCGATTCGAGTGGATAATCGCAACCCAATCCCTCTACGGTAAATCCATGACCATGCGCCTGCACATCAAGCAACAAGTACGCCAAGCTCACCAAGCGCGCCAGTGCTACACACCTCGCTCAAATACCGAACGCGTCACCGTACGCCGAATGGCAGAGAGCTGCGAACTTGTTACCCCTCACCGTGGCATGTATGCGGAACCCGAATATTGGAGCATGCTCAACCACATCAGCAAAGTGCAACACATCGGTAGCACGTTGTGCCGCGAAAAGCCTGGAACTATCATCGCCGGCATATCGGCAGCCGCGGTTTGGGGACTCGACCATTCCGCGTATCTTCATAAGAGCGGCGTCATCACCATCGCAAAGCCATACGGCAATCCCAATCGAGCCACGCATTCGCAGCTGCGCCGTATCTACCTTCCGGCACGGCACATGAACCACGTCACCATGCACAACAACACGCAGGTCACCGATCCCACGCGCACGCTTTTCGACTGCGGGCGAACGGAAGCGTTCCATGACGCATTCCCCGTATTCGAATCGGCGATTCGGCAAAATTCTGTTGACAGTACTGCGTTTCTGGAGTATTGCAGTCAAGCCTACGTTGGGCGCAACCGGCATTTGCCGGCATTCGTCATGAGCAAGGCGCGAGGATTGAGCGAAAACGGTGGCGAGTCGTTTGCTCTGGCCGTCATCTTTGAGCTTGGTTTCCCTTGGCCGGAGCAGCAAGTGGAATTCACGTGCATAGGGCCGGATAGCGCACGGAAGGTGAGACGCGTGGATTTTGCGTGGTATTTGCCGGACGGGCGGATTGTGGTCGGTGAACTGGACGGTCAGCAAAAGTACGTGGATCCCAGCATGACGGGCGGGCGTTCGATTGCCGCGATTGTTGAGGACGAACGTGAGCGATCGCAGATGTTGTATCGATGCGGTGTCAGCGCCGTTGTTCGTTTTACTTTCGATGACGTGGTACGGCGCGTGCCGTTGGAACGGAAGCTACGCGAGGCCGGGATTCCCTGCGGTGCGCCGCCTGTATTGCCGCAGCCGCATGGACGCGATGACAACAAGGTGGTAGGTGGCATGTGGGGCAGGCGGGGCAAGTGGACAGATGATGTGGGGGCGGATGCAGGCGGGGCGAACAGGTACGCATGAGCACCGACGGAAATGCACCTGGACTCGCCGTACCGCATCGTGCCGTCAATTCACGTTTTGTTCGCGCCGATTCAGTAATCCGACGCGGTGAATACGCGGTGAATCCAGCTGTGGGTGCTATACGGCAACCCGGCGAATACGTGGCGAATACGTGGCGAATAAGCGATGTGGTGGTTGCGGCGACAACTGTGACTGGTGTTGCAACAACGCGAGGTGATCGTGACAACAACTGTGATCGGGGTGACGGATTCCGTCACTCCCATCACGGTTGTTGTGATTCCGTCACGGTTTGTGGTGTGACGGGGTGCTGTGGTGTGACGGTTGTGATCTGGTTTACCGTGACTGCTGTGGCCTGGTTTACCGTGACTGCTGTGGCCTGGTTTACCGTGACGGTTGTGCTGTGATGTGGTGGTTGCGGCAACGACTGTGACTGGTGTTGCAACAACGCGAGGTGATCGTGACAGCAACTGTGACTGCGGTGACGGATTCCGTCACCCCAGTCGCAGTCATTGTCATCTGGTCACAGTTGTCGCCGCTGAGCCGCAGTTTCCGTAATTCCGTCACGGTTGCTGTAATCCCGTCACAGTTACTGCCGGCAACCGACGCTCAGTGCACCACGGTGATCGGGCACTCGGCAAAATTGATGATCTGGCGGCTCACCGACCCAAGGAAATGCGCGTCCATACCGGTCAGGCCACGCGACCCAACCACCACATGGCTCGCATAACGCGACGCCGCGATCAAACCCTTCGACGCCGGAATGTGGAACGCGTTCGCCACCACATCCACATCGCTCGGAATACCAGCCTTCGCGATCAGCTCGTTCAACACCTGCTCCGCGAACGCCTGGCCTTCCTCAGTGCTCGGCACCGTGGTCTCATGGCCCGGAACCGCACCCAGGTCACGCAGCTGCCAGCAGAACATCACATGCAACGGCAAATCATGAACACGCGCATGCCGCACCGCAAAATCCAACGCCCGCAGCGACGTAGACGACCCGTCCACGCCAACCACCACCGGGCGTTGCGCCGGCTTGGCGGGCGAAGCACCCTGCGTGTAATGCACCGTCACATTCGACGGGGTAAGCGAATTCGCAATCTCGTCGGCAACGGTCTCATCCTCACTGCCCGCAATACGCACCACCGTAACCGGCACTTGCGCCGTTTCCGCCAGCGATGCGGACAATGAACCCATGAACCAGCGGGCCACGCGGCCCAACGAACGCCTGCCCACCACAATCTGCTGCGCGTCCTTGCCGATCTGCAACAGTGCGGACGTGCCCGAAGCGCGCACGGAAGTCATCTTCAAGCGTTCCGGGTCAAAATCGATGCCGTCGCTGGCCTGCTCGACCCAGGAGCGCAGTTCGTCCGCGATCTCATGGCGTACGTGCGCCCAGGATTCGTCGCTATCCGGCTCGTCGGAATTCGTGTCCCACGAGTGCGTCCAGCCGAACACGGCATTGATGCTCTGCCCGGTAAGCGAAGCCTCGCGCATGGCCCACTTCAATGCGGCGAACGATTCATCGGAACCATCTACGCCGACCACAATGTCGGCCAGGGGAGTGGTTGCATTGGTTGCAGTTGCAGTAGTTTCGTCCACCATGGGTTGCCTCCTTCAGCGGCACGGTTCTCAGCGCCATCACCGGCGCACCTGCTTCAAGCATACTGTGCAAACCGCGTATGGCGTTGAGCGCAACAGGTTTGCGGCAGTTTGCGACGGGAATGCGGCAGTTTGCGGCAGGAATGCGACGGGAATGCGGCAGGAATGCGGCAGGAATGCGACGGGAACGCGGCAGGAACGCGATAGTTGGCGGCAGCATACGCCCGCAAAACTGCCCCTGAACCCCCAATCGCACGATTTCACTGAATTTCATCGAATTTCGCCTACGTTCTGAGCGGAAAGTGAGGAATATCACCGTAAACGTCACTGTGAATCGGTAAAGTGGGGCGCAGTGTAACTTGAGGAAGGACAAGCATGTTCGAACGGTTTACAGACCGTGCACGGCGCGTGATTGTGTTGGCGCAGGAAGAGGCACGGTCCCTTCAGCACAACTACATCGGCACCGAACACCTGTTGCTCGGCCTGATTCGCGAAGGTGAAGGCGTGGCTGCCAAGGCGCTCGCTTCCAAGGGTGTGGAGCTTGAGGCCACCCGCAAGCAGGTCATCGAAATGATCGGCAAGGGCAACGCCTCGTCCAACGGCCACATTCCGTTCACTTCGCACGCCAAGCAAGTGTTGGAACTCAGCCTGCGTGAAGCCCTGCAGCTCGGCCACAGCTACATCGGCACGGAGCATATTCTGCTCGGCCTGATTCGCGAAGGTGAAGGCGTCGGCACGCAGGTGCTCATCAAGATGGAAGTGAATCTGGGCGAACTGCGTTCGGCCACCATCGACATGATCCGCGGCAATGCGGGCGGCGACGAAAAGGGCGAACTGGCGAACGCCGGTGGCGTGGCAGACAAGACCAACAAGTCCGGTTCCGCCATTCTCGACCAGTTCGGTCGTAACCTTACCGCCGAAGCCGCCGCAGGCAAGCTGGACCCGGTGATTGGCCGCACGCAGGAGATCGAGCGTGTGATGGTCGTGCTGAGCCGCCGCACCAAGAACAATCCGGTGCTGATCGGCGAGCCGGGCGTGGGCAAGACCGCTGTGGTCGAAGGCCTGGCGGAGAAGATCAACGCGGGTGACGTGCCGGAAACCCTGAAAGGCAAGCAGGTGTATTCGCTTGACCTGGGTTCCATGGTGGCTGGTTCGCGTTACCGTGGCGACTTTGAGGAACGCCTGAAGAAGGTGCTCAAGGAGATCAAGACGCGCGGCGACATCGTGCTGTTCATCGACGAGATTCATACGATTGTGGGCGCGGGTTCTGCCGATGGCGCGCTGGGCGCGTCCGACATGCTTAAGCCGATGCTGGCTCGTGGCGAACTTCAGACCATTGGCGCCACCACCACCGACGAATACCGCAAGTACATCGAAAAGGATGCCGCGCTGGAACGTCGTTTCCAGCCGATCCAGGTGCACGAGCCGACCATCGCCGAAACCATTGAGATTCTGAAGGGCCTGCGCGAACGTTACGAGAACCACCATCGCGTGACCATCACTGATAGCGCCATCCAGGCTGCCGCGGAACTTTCGTCCCGCTACATTCAGGATCGCCGCCTGCCCGATAAGGCCATCGACCTGATCGACGAGGCCGGTGCACGCCTGCGTATCAAGCGTCTGACCATGCCGCCGGAGCTTAAGGAGCTTGAAGCCAAGGTGGCCAAGCTGAGCGCCGAAAAGGAACAGGCCGTTAAGGACCAGGACTTCGAGAAGGCCGCCGACATGCGCGACGACCTGGAAAAGCTGCAAACTGAGCTTAAAGACAGGCAGAAGGCTTGGCATGAGGGTGAAACCGACGCCAAGATGGTTGTGGACGAAGACGTGATCGCCGAAGTGGTGTCTTCCACCACGGGCATTCCGGTCGTCAAGCTTACGCAGGCGGAATCCAAGAAGCTGCTCAACATGGAAGCCGAACTGCACAAGCGCATCATCGGCCAGGACGAGGCGG
>ERZ1106963.2676-NODE-2676-length-16944-cov-8.096098_pt1 | contig 16944 bp, 17 predicted proteins | sample MGYA00403681_ERZ1106963 | MGnify/ENA primary metagenome ERZ1106963 (study PRJEB35170, sample SAMEA104062407) | human gut metagenome | biome: human gut; feature: human-associated habitat; material: faeces | place: Denmark | collected 2012-05-03 ...
TCGATGCCAACTTCATACGGTATTCTTTCATGTAAGAAGCGATGGGCATTCCATACTCCAGAAAGGAGAGAATAATGGCTTGTAGAAAACAGCACATAAGGTGACCGTGAAAGTGGAAGAAAAAGAAAGCGGAAAAGGGATAACGAATGGACTGACCATGACCGTGACCGTAGACGGCAAGACTGGAACCTGGGGATTCGTGAAGGGTGATCCGGTGGAATACCAGGTAACAGTAGAGAACACAGGGGATCTGGAGCTTACCATGGACGTGACGGATGTGGTGAAGACGCCAGTCAGACCGAAGATAGGCTATGAGATCGCGAAATCCCGTATTGACGCGCCGGAGAAACCAGGGACCAATCCAAAAAAATACGGATTCAAGCGTGGAGACACAGTTACCTATACCCTGACTGTGAAGAATACAGGAACAGCAGATCTGACTATGGACGTGAAGGACGAATTTGCAGACAGCAAATATTTCACAGATCTGACCTACACCGAGGTGAAAGCAGGAAAAGACAGCGCCGCTTCTGATGTGGCCTGGAACAATAATGCAGGCGGAGGCGCGACAGCGACAGCGCCTAACATCACAGTGACCGCAAAGGTGGCGCAGGATACGCCGGAGAAGCTTTCGGATACTACAGAGTATCGCAAGGATCCGCAGTCCAAAGGATATCTGAATACCATGACTGCCATCAATGTAAAAGGAACTTATACAGACAAGGACGATAAGGGAAACGATAAGTCCGTCGTGGTTACAGAGAAGGAGTTCCCAACGGAGCTGGCAGATAAGAAGGATACCTGCACGACTCCGGTACAGGTACCGGGCACTCTGGGCACCCCGGGCACTCCGGGCACTCCGGATTCTCCGGGCACTCCGAATTCTCCATCGGGCAGCACCAATGAACACAAAGGCGGAAGGACTGGTAAGACAACCAAGGTACAGGTAGCCGCTCCGAAGACTGGCGATAGCGCAAATCTTATATTATATGGCGGCATAGCGATGGTGAGCCTTGTTCTTCTTCTGGGGGTTCTGATTATATTCCTGGTGAAAAGAAGACATAAATAGTTAGGAAGAAAGGGAGGACAGACAGATTTAGGTGTTTGTCCTTCTTTGTTAAAAATTGGAAAGCTGATAGGGATCAAGATTCACAGCTGATGGGCCACGCTAAAGAAATTATCAAAATAGATGAGTATGGGGAAAAGAACAAATGTTCCGGATTCCCTATACTTTTTTATATCCATGTTTGATGCATTTTCAAAAAGTGTCTGTGTTATATTCCCCTGGCATCGGATTTACAGCCAAATCTTTTAACCGATATGACACAAAGTCAGCTTCTGCATCATCCAATTCATCTATTAACCGTCTCCTTCACCTTATACTTTCCTTGCAAAGAAATCCATTCAGGATTATGTATTTACGGATGGTTCGGCAGAACAGAGTATTGAGAGAAGATTTGCTGAAGATTTGGATGCAGCAGAAGAAGTATGTGTATATGCAAAACTTCCAAGAACCTTTCAAATTCCTACTCCAGTAGGAAATTACTCACCTAACTGGGCAATCGCTTTTTATGAGGGAACTGTTAAGCATATTTTCTTTGTAGCTGAAACCAAAGGTACAATGGAAACACTTAATCTTAGACCGATAGAGCAGGCGAAGATTTCTTGTCTTCGGGTATTCGTAAAGTACGATATGATGTTCCTCAATCTCAACTTTTGCCGGAACAAAACAATACTGTCTGGATATCATATCCGGCAGTATGACGAGTATGATATAGACGCACTGATGAAAATATGGTTAGACACGAATATTCAAGCACATAATTTTATATCGTCTGATTATTGGCGTTCAAATTATGATATGAAAGTGCCCTTTTGGGACTTATTTTGTGTTATTCCACAAAAAATGGGAATTATAAAGATTTTATTCTTTACTACGGAGGTGTATTGTAAAAAATTATTTTGCTATACTGACAATATCAACAGAAAAGATGAATCACTCACAACTGGATGAGTGTTAGAAGGAGAAAAAGATGTTAACAGTATTATTTACTATTTGTATGATTTGGTTTGTTGGAAAATTTTTTATATTTGGCTTAAAAGCATCCTGGGGAATCCTGAAATTACTTTGTACGGTTATTTTCTTTCCGGTGATATTGATTGGAATGGTGGTAGGCGGATTAATGTATATAGCTTTTCCGCTATTGATCATTGGTGGGATTATCGGACTTGTAACGTCACATTCATAAAAAGTCAGAGAGGTGTTTTTGATGGGATATGATATTGAAAAAGAAAAAAGAGAAGCAATTGAAGCCGGACGCAGAGCCTTAAATAGTCTTAGTGCAGCAAAAGAGAATCTGAACAGTGCAAAAAACTGGGGTCTGGTAGATATGTTTGGTGGAGGGTTTTTCAGTACGATGCTGAAACATTCTAAAATGGATCATGCAAAGCAGAATATGGATCAGGCAAAGTATGACCTCCGTAATTTCAGCAGGGAATTAAATGATGTAAATATGGCATGTGATCTACACATCGATACCGGAGATTTTCTTTCATTTGCAGATTATTTTTTCGATGGATTTGTGGTGGACTGGATGGTCCAGGATCGAATCAATACTGCAAAAAGACAGGTAGAAGAAGCTATTCGAAGAACGGAAAGTATCGTCAATCAATTACAGCGTATGTAAAGAGAACGGCAATGAATCAGAAGTGATTCGTTGCCGTTCGTGCGATTTATGGATTATTTTAATTTTTCTTTTTCAGTATTTAGAAGTTCAAGATTGAGACCCTGTTCACTGGCCGTCTTATCTACCCAAAGATTCAGAGAGTCTATGGCTAAAGAAATTGCATCCAGTTTTTTACTGATAAAAGCAAAATCCCTCATCTCATCATCACTGATCTTGCCGTCACGAGCGATTTGGATCAGCCGACTGGTAAGAGGGTTGATTTCATTTAGACCGGCAATGGTTTCTAGGATGATATTTGACAAGTCAGTTACTTCTACTTCTGGAACATAGCGGTGGCCTATTTCACATTTGTGTGAGCAATAATAATTGCAGAGATCCGGTCTCTTATAAGCATCAGCCATTTGAATGATATCATAAGGTGTAGGCTCCTGTGTTTCGTATTCGAATTTTTCGATTTTAGAATCCGAGACAGCCTTCATTTTATCACTTGCTTCTGCCCTTGTAAGCCCTGCGGCTTCCCGGCAAAGCTGGTAAATTGTTTTGTTTTCTCTGGTAGATTGTTTACCCATGAGAATTTCCTCCCTGTATATCGCAAAACATGAGGATTATCAGGTGTTAAGTCCACATGCTGTGCGTGTGTTTTCTCTATGGATCTTATTATACTGGAAGCATCAAGAAACAACAAGAGATAACAGGAAGGATTGTGGAAAGGAGACAAGCCACGAAATAGATGCTGTAGTGAGCGTGGATGTCACTGCACACAACCTGATTGAAGTGTCTTAATATCCTCTTCCGGGGTAGTAATAGGTCCAATGCCATAATTTTCTACCAGAAAGTTCAGAATGTTAGGTGATAAGAACGCTGGAAGAGAAGGACCAAGACGGATGTTTTTGATACCCAGATGCAAAAGTGTTAACAGGATGCAGACGGCTTTTTGTTCATACCAGGAAAGAACGAAGGAAAGCGGAAGCTCATTAACAGAGCATTCAAATGCATCCGCAAGTGCGACAGCAACCTGGATCGCACCATAAGCATCGTTGCACTGACCAATATCCATCAGTCGTGGCAGGCCACTGATTTCTCCCAGATCGAGATCATTGAAACGGAATTTCCCACATGCAAGAGTGAGGATCACACTGTCAGAAGGTGCCTGTTTTACAAATTCTGTATAATAATTTCGACCTGGCTTAGCACCATCACAGCCGGCAACCAGGAAGAAATGGCTGATATCGCCTGATTTTACAGCTTTTATTACAGTATCTGCATGGGACAGGATGGCTGCATGACCAAAACCAGTTGTTACTTTCGTACCACCGTTGATACCTGTGAGGATTTGATCTTCTTTGTAACCACCCAGTTCCAGTGCTTTTTCAATAACTGGTGTAAAATCTTTTTTCTCATCGATATGAACAGTGCCTGGGAAAGCAACCATTTCTGTTGTAAACACTCTGTCAGCATAGCTGCTTTTTGGAGGCATCAGGCAGTTGGTAGTGTAAAGGATCGGAGCGGGAAGATGATCAAATTCTTTCTGTTGATTCTGCCATGCGGTTCCGAAATTTCCTTTTAGATGAGGAAATTTCTTTAAGAATGGATAGGCATGGGCTGGGAGCATTTCACCATGAGTATAGATGTTGATTCCTTTTCCGCTTGTCTGTTCAAGTAAAAGCTGCAGATCCTTCAGATCATGACCAGTTACTACAATAAATGGCCCTTTTTCTACGGTAAGTGTAACTTCTGTCGGTTCTGGTGTTCCATAGGTTTCAGTATTTGCCTCGTCAAGAAGTGCCATACACTTCAAATTGATCTCTCCTACTTTGAGAACTGTAGAAAGCAGTGTTTCTGTGTTCTCTTCATAACCGATCTTAAATAATGCTTCGCAGAAGAACAGATTCACTTCATCATCTTCATGACCCAGAACAGCTGCATGATAGGCGTATGCAGCCATTCCGCGAATGCCAAAGAGAATGAGAGACTTCAGAGATCGGGTATCTTCATCTGCATTCCATAGTTGCTGCATATCATATTCATCTGTTTTACCACACGGAGACTGACATTTGCTGCAATCAGGAGCCAGCCTTTCTTTCTCTGCTCTGACTTTTTGTATCATATTTTTAATTGAAGCATTATCAAAATTGACATTTGTAACTGTAGTAAACAGTCCTTCAATTATGACTTGACTAGTTTTTTTGGAAACATTTGTTGTGCTGTCAACAGCTCTTGCCAGACCGATCAACGCACCTGTCAGTTCATCCTGTAATTTTGCTGTATCTGCCGTTTTTCCACAGACACCAGAATTTCCTGTACATCCACTGCATCCGATCGTCTGTTCACACTGAAAACAAAACATATTCTTATCCATTACTATATTCTCCTTTTATTCTAAGATCTTTTTTATCATTTCCATCCTCTGTCAATAGTATACAACTTGGGTTTCTGTAAAAAATATAGTATAATAATTGCAACATGTATGTTTGATTTCCAACAGGAGGGATCATTTTGAAAAAATATTTGCCTATTTTAAAAAACAGTCCTTTTTTTAAAGGCCTTACGGATAATGAGATACTATCGATATTACATTGCGTAAATGCAACGACAATTTACAGAAAACGGGCTTCTTATATTTTCAGAGCTGGAGACTCTACCGAAGTTATGGGACTTGTGGTGTCGGGTTGCGTTCTTGTTATGCAGGAAGATCTGTGGGGACACCGGAATATTCTGTCAAAATGCCATGCCGGTGATTTTTTTGGCGAGCCATATGCAGCAAGTCCGGGAGCTGTTTTGAATGTCAGCGTGGCAGCAGATGAGGATTGTGAAATCATTTTTTTAAATGTTCAGAGACTTTTGGCTTCCTGTCCAACTGCATGCGAACATCATCAGAAGTTGATCCGTAACCTGGTCAGTGTCTTGGCCAATAAGATATTGATCCTAAACGACAAGATCACACATGTTGGTAAGCGAACGACCAGAGATAAACTGTTGTCTTATTTGTCAGCAGAATCTATCAGACAGTCATCGTTGTCTTTTGACATTCCTTTTGATCGACAGCAATTGGCAGATTATCTTTGTATTGATCGTGCAGCAATGTCTACGGAGATATCAAAATTACAAAAAGATGGTTTTATAAAAACGAATCGAAAGCATTTTGAGTTGATCGTTAGTGTTTTTAGATAACAAAAAGAAACTTATGGAGGAATATGATAATGTCAAAAGATGAATATTTGATCACAGATGCGCCCCTTAAAGCGCTGACTGTTTTTGCAATGCCCATGATCCTCGGCAGCTTCTTTCAACAAGTGTATAATATGGCTGATTCGATCATAGTCGGTCAGTTTGTAGGCTCTTCTGCACTTGCAGCTGTTGGTGCCTGTGCTGCCCTCACAAATGTATTTATTTGTGTAGCATTGGGTGCGGGTGTAGGTGCGGGTGTGCTTGTGAGCCGCTATTTTGGAGCTAGAGATTATGGCAAAATGAAAACGATCGTGTCAACATCATTGATCAGTTTTCTGGTCTTAAGTATATTTTTGGGTGTCTTTGGTTTTTGTTTTTCTCATTTGATGATGAGTGTATTACAAACACCTGCTGATATACTGAATGAAGCGGTATTGTATCTAAGAGTTTATTTTGTGGGATTTCCATTTTTGTTTATGTATAATATTCTTTCAACAATGTTTACTTCGATCGGTGAATCGAAAATACCGTTGGCTCTTTTAATATTCTCATCGATGTTAAATATATTGATGGATCTTTGGATGGTAGCTGGACTTGGACTCGGTGTGTTCGGTGCAGCCCTCGCAACTCTCATTGCACAGGGGATTTCCGCAGTGTTGTCACTTTTGATCTTCTTGTGCCGGATGCGTCGATATGAAAGTCGCTTTGACTGGTTTGACAGACAGGAGTTACATTCTATGCTTCAAATTGCTGTACCGTCAGTTCTTCAGCAGTCCACAGTGTCAATTGGCATGATGATCGTACAGGCAGTCGTGAATCCATTCGGTACACAGGCACTTGCAGGATATTCAGCAACGATGAGAGTAGAAAATGTTTTTTCATTGATATTTGTATCCATTGGTAATGCAGTTTCGCCGTATGTTTCTCAGAATCTTGGTGCAAAGAAGATTGAACGTATCAAAAAGGGATACCATGCTGCATTGGTGTTAGATATATGTTTCGCAATCCTTGCTTTCATGATCATCGAATCCGTGCATACCCAGATTTCTTCACTGTTCCTAGGGAAAGATGGAACTGCTTTAGCATATCAGGTGTCTGGAAATTATATGAGATGGCTCGGTTATTTCTTCACCTTCATGGGAATCAAGATGGCAACAGATGGAGTCCTTCGCGGTCTTGGAATCATGCGTCCATTTCTTGTTGCTAATATGGTAAATCTTGCGATCCGCTTGTCAGTTGCTTTGATTTTTGCACCGCGTTTTGGTATTGCATTTGTCTGGCTCGCTGTACCAGCTGGCTGGTTTGCCAACTTTCTGATCTCCTATGGGGCACTCAGAAAATCATGGCCAAGTGATAATTGTAATTGCGTAATCAATACGAATGAGTTATTATAATAACAGATAGGTTTTTAAACCAGCAGCGAAAGCTTCTGAAGCCATACGAAGAAGGTTCAACGGACCTTTCTGCCGACAGACGGCAGGAAAACGGGATATTCATCATTTATTAGAATTCTGAAAATCGCGATTATATCATAAGATACAAAAACGACGCAGACAGTAAAATCGCATACTTTTAAAATGAATGGGCAGTCCCTCAGGTAGGGACTGTCTATTTTTCTGTTGAATTAAAGTAGCTGCAATAAAAATTGTAACTATTGATCCAGATTATTATACGAGAATATCGTACAAGGAGAGAATTTATGTTAGGAATCATCATTGACAGCATCAGTACTTTTATGTACAGTAAATTGCTAGTAATACTGTTGATCGGAGCGGGAATCTATTTTACGATCCGTACAAAACTGCCACAGATGAGATTATTTAAAGATGCCTGCAAAGCCGTTGTAGAAAAGCCAGAAGATGAAAATGGAGTATCATCATTTCAGGCATTAATGGTATCGACTGCATCTCGAGTTGGAACCGGAAATATTATTGGAGTCTCATCCGCTATCTGTATTGGAGGATTTGGTTCTGTATTCTGGATGTGGGTGATCGCAATCATTGGAAGTGCATCCGCACTGATCGAAAGTACGTTAGCACAGATTTATAAGAAAAAAGGAAAAGACGGAGAATGCTACGGAGGACCTGCGTATTACATTGAAGCAGCACTTCACTGCAGACCATTAGCCATTGTATTTTGTATCTCCATGATCGCAACTTATGCATTTGGGTTTAACATGCTTGCATCCTATAACCTACAGTCTACATTTTCAGGATTCTCATTCTATGATACAAAATGGACTCCATGGATCATCGGAGGAATTCTTGCATTAATTACAGGATGGTGCCTCTTAGGTGGAGGATCAAGAATCGTAAAAGTAACATCCACATTAGTTCCAGCCATGGGAGTTGCATATATCCTGATCGCAGTCATCGTTATGATCATCAACCACGCATATCTGCCAGTTGTATTTTCAAAGATCATCAGTGAAGCATTTGACTTTCAGGCAATCTTTGGAGCATTTGCAGGTTCCGCAATGATGCAGGGGATCAGGAGAGGGCTATACTCAAACGAAGCAGGAATCGGATCAGCACCAAACGCCTCCGCATCTGCACAGGTAAGCCATCCGATCAAACAGGGATTAGTACAGATGTTATCTGTATTTATTGATACACTGCTATTATGTACAGCAACAGCTATGATGTGTTTATCATCAGGAATCGCACCAGCCCAAGAACTGCAGGGAGCACCATGGGTACAGGCAGCACTCCATGAATCCTTAGGAAACTTCGGACCGCTCTTTATCACAGTAGCGATGGTGTTATTTGCATTTACAACACTACTTGGAAATTGCTTTTATTGTGATAACTTATTAAATTATATTCATAAAGGACAACCATCAAAGGGATTTATGAAAGGATTCCGTATTGTGTCATCATTGGTTGTATTTATCGGTGCTGGAATGGAAGTTTCTATGCTTTGGAATATTTCGGATGTGTTGATGGGAGTAATGGCACTGATCAATATTCCGGTAATCTTGATCTTGTCGAATACGGCACTTAAGGCACTTGCCGATTATGAGAAGCAGAAGAAAAACGGAGGGAATCCGGTATTTAGGGCTCGGGATATTGGGCTTGAATATGAGACGGATTACTGGGGATAAATTTTAGAAAGGATTTTATGGAAGGTTTAGGATGTTAGAGAGTTTTCTATTGTGTTGTGATTGTAGTCCTATGACAAAAACCTGCCAAGGTTAGGGAAGCTTTCACCTCTATAGTGGGAGAGAATGTCACTTCTATTAAAAGGAAGTGCATTTCTCATTTACAATTCATTATAATAGAACTATAATGAATCGGCAATAGAAAGCCGAAGGCGAAAGCTTAACTGGAAGAAAGAAGGAAGAAGAAATGTTAACAATACTATTTTTAATCTTTTTATTTGGAATTTTTGGAAAATTATTTTTCTTTGGAATACGAGCAGCATGGGGGATTTCAAAATTTATTTTAATGTTAGTATTTTTCCCAGTTATCTTAATTGGAATGTTAGTTATTGGACTCGTGAAAATTGCATTTCCATTACTGATCATCTTTGGAGTAGTCGCAATGTTTGGTATGGATCGCTAAAATCAAAATAAGAGGTTTTGAAAGGATGAGGTATTTTTATAGGACACCTCATCCTTTATTCTATAGAAAGAGAAAAACATAAATGAAATGGTAGCAAACGCTCCAACATTTTCGGTAGCCTTTAAACAATTTACAGATTGGTGTTTGAAAATCAAAGATGATGTGATGATCTATGCATGGAGCAATACCGATCATAGTCAGGTCATGAAGGAAATTCAGTTGAAACAATATAAGCTTTCAGAAGAAGAACATAAGCTGATGGAACATGGATGGACAGATTTTCAAAATGAATTTGATATCCATCTAGGATTTGAACGCCAGATTTCATTGAAACTTGCATTGGATATGGCAGGAATCGACTTTAACGGAAGACAGCATGATGCTCTTGATGATGCAAGAAATACAGCAAAACTTTTGCGTGTTTTTAAAGATGAAGAACTGTTTGATCAGACACTTCGTAAGATCGAAGAGGTTATGAAACCATCATCACTTGAAAATACACTGGGGAATTTGATTGATCTGTCTATGTTTATGACTACATAAAGGTATAAAGAAAAGTGCTGGTGTTTTTATGCCCCACCATATGTTATAAACTATAACCATCAAAGAGATAAAGTATAAAAAAGGAGAGTTTTATATGGCAAAGACATACTTCACATTAACAGGAACAAAACATTATTAGGGTACAGATTTTTTAGAGAAAGGGATGAAGATAACACTTGAAAAGGAACCTGATAACGAATATGACAAAGAAGCGATCCAGGTAAAGATGAAGGGAATGGGGAAGATCGGATATGTGGCGAACAGTCCATATACGATCATCGGAGACAGTATGAGTGCAGGAAGGATTTATGACAGAATTGATGATAAAGCGAAAGCTAAGGTTGTAATGGTAACAGAAGAAAAGATTCTGGAAGCATTAAGACAGATTGAGGAATAAAAGAATGGCATGGTAGCAACAAGAGAAATAGGATGTGTGCTATAATTATATTATCTTAAAATGAACGATAACAAGGAGAATAGCTGTCATGCCAAAAGGAAAGAATCAAAAGTTTAAATTATACCGCCTAGCACAGATTATGTCAGAACAAACAGACGAAGATCATTATATTACAATGCCAGAGATCATGTCAGCATTAGAAGAATATGAGATTACAGCTGACCGTAAGAGTATATATGCAGATTTAAAAGATCTGGAGAAACTAGGAATTGAGATAGAAGGGGAACGAATTGGAAGCGGATATCATTATCATGTGATCGGAAGAGATTTTGAATTACCAGAATTAAAACTTTTAGTAGATGCAATTCAGTCATCAAAGTTTATCACAGAGAGAAAAACCAATGCATTGATCAGGAAGTTAGAAAAGATGGTCAGCAAATATGATGCCCAGAAGTTACAGAGACAAGTTTATGTATCAGGACGTATTAAACCAATGAATGAAAGCATCTATTATACAGTGGATGCGATCCATAATGCGATTACAGAGAATAAGAAGATCAAATTCCAATATTATCAATGGAATGTAAAAAAAGAAATGGAGCTTCGGCATAACGGAGCATGGTATCACATTAGTCCATGGGGATTATCCTGGGATGATGAGAATTATTATCTGGTAGGATTTGATTCAGAAGCGGGGAAGATCAAGCATTACAGGGTAGACAAGATTTTAAAGATTCGAATGTCAAACGAGGAAAGAGAAGGAAAAGAGTATTTTCAGCAGTTGGATATGGCAGATTATACTAAGAAAAGCTTTGGAATGTTTGGCGGTAAGGAACAAACAATAAAATTATTAGTACATAATTCACTAGCAGGAGTTATTATCGACAGATTCGGAAAAGATATTATGATGATCCCAATAGATGAACAATATTTTACAGTGAATGTAGATGTTCATGTAAGTCGTCAGTTTTTGGGATGGGTGTTTTCTTTAGGGGAGAAGGTAAAACTTTTAGGATCAGATGAAGTGGTGGAAGAGATGAAAGCAGAAATCAGAAGATTAAATCAACAGTATCAAATTTAAATAGATCAATAGTGTGTGCGATCGGAAGAGACAGTTTTATGAAAGACTGTTTATTTTTTGTATTTAGAAAGCACATATCGACAAATATTTTTTAACTTCTGTCATATGATAAGCAACAGGAGGAAAAAGTATGGATATTTTAAAGAAAATACGTCCGGAAGAACAGGATTTTCTTGAGGATTTTCAGGAAATGGTTGTTTATCATATAAAACAGATGCAACAATGTTTACTTACAGCAGGAAAATTGTTTTGTGAGGAGGAAGAAGAAAAAAAGGAAACAAAAAGATGTGGGAGGAATGTACTTGAAAGTGTGATCCTCAAAGAGTGCGTTGGCTGCCGGGAGTATCAGAATTGTAAATTTACAATTGCAGATAAGGACAAACTTGGAAATATTATAGAAAAGCAGGGCGGTTTAAGTTATGCAGATCTTAAACAATGTCATCCGTGCAAGAATGGGCAGGATTTTATTGAAGAGGCTAATCAGATTTATGAAAGAGAACTTTTTATAAGAGGAATGAGACATCATATGGTACAGATGCGGAAGATCATTGGAAATCAATATATGAAAGCCGGGCAAGTTCTAGGTGATTTTTTTGATGGGAAAATGTCTTATATACATAAAGATGATCAGCTATGTAGTAAGATCAAAAAAGAATTTGAAAAGTATAATTTAAAAATATGGGATGTTTGTTTTTATGAAAATCCGCAAAAAGGAAGACAAATTTATCTGTATCTGAAGAAGAAAAGAGGAAGTGAAATCAGCACGAGGCAGGCAGCAGCATTATTAAGCAGAATATTAAAGAAAAAAATGATGCCGCTTCCGCAACAGAAAAAGCTTGTAAAAAATGGTTATGAAATGTATGGTTTTACGCCAGAAGAAAAATTTTACGTGATCAGTGGCATACGTACAGCTGCTTATAAGGATGAAGAGAAGAATGGGGATTGTTTTTCAATAGGAAAAATCAGAGAAGGAAGATACGTGGCAATGATCTCGGATGGAATGGGGACTGGAAATGAGGCGAATAAAGAAAGCAAGAAAATGATAGAAGTAATGGAAGATATGCTTGGCGCAGGAATAGAGGAAGAAGTGTGTATACAACTTTTGGATTCAATCATAGCATTTGAGACAGAAAAAGAAAAATATGCAACGCTGGATTTTTTTCAGCTTGATCTGTTTGCAGGAATAGGATCTTTTTTTAAGATTGGAGCATGTCCATGTTTGTTAAAAAGAAAAGATAAAGTGGAGATTTTGGTAGGGGAAAGAACTGTTGTAGGAATGGATCTGTTTCAAAGTAGGATTCCTTTTTGCCGCAAAAAAATGGAAAGTGAGGATCTTCTTGTAATGTTTAGTGATGGAGTATTAGACTGTATGCCACAAAATAACATTGAGACATTAGTATCGTTTCTTGAAGAAATGGATGTGGTGCGGCCACAGGCAGTCGCAGATCGATTGTTTGACAGGATTACGAATATGGAAGAATATAAAAAGAAAGATGATATCACAATCTTGGTGCTTGGAATATGGGATAGGTATTGAACAAAAAAACAAAGAATGATAAAGTAGAATTTATGGACAAAGTAAAGAAATTTATCAAAGAGAAAAAATTAATAAATTCTGGAGAACATATAATAGTAGGAGTTTCAGGAGGAGCTGATTCTGTCTGTTTATTAAGAATCTTATATTCTATGAAAGATAAACTGAATTTAAAGATCACGGCTGTCCACATCAATCACATGATCCGCGATGAAGCTGTGGATGATGAGAAATTTGTAGAAGATTTATGTGGAAAGCTTTCAATCCCATATATTTCATTTAAGATGGATGTAAAAATGATCGCACAGCGTGAGAAGAAAACTTTGGAAGAAGCAGGAAGAAAAGCGAGATATGATGTATTCTACAAGATAATGAAAAAATACCACGCTGATAAGATTGCAGTAGCTCATCATCAGAATGATCAGGCGGAAACATTTTTATATCGCTGCGCAAGAGGTACTGGAGTTTATGGAGCAGGTGCAATGAAAGAGAAAGATGGAGTGTTGATTCGCCCTCTATTGTGTGTAAAAAAACAAGAAATCGTAGAATATTTACAACAGATAGGACAAACATGGGTGGAAGATGCAAGCAATCAGGATGATGCATTTGCAAGAAATCAGATCCGTAACCAGATCATTCCCCGCCTTGAAAGTGTAAATGAACAGGCGGTAGAGCATATTGGATGGTTATGTGAGGATATTCAGGAAGTAAGTTCTTATCTTAGTATTCAGATCGAGATGGCATTTTCAAGGTGTATAAGTGTAATGGAAAATGGATTTAAGATTTGTTGTAATGAACTTGGTAAGGAAAATCCATGGATACAGAAGCAGGTTCTTAAGAAAGTGTTGGAGAAGACTGCGGGAAAGAAAAAAGATCTTGAACGTAGACATATAGAAGATCTGATGAGACTTTTGCATAATGAAACGGGAAAGAAGATATCATTGCCCTATAAGATGAAAGCTGAGAAAAGCTATCAGTATATTCTGGTACAAAAAGATGAGCTGTCAGATAAACAAGAAATAGAAGGAAAACTTTATTGCGAAGAGGTTACAGATTTAACAAATATCGTGGAAAATGATTGTATCAAAATCATTGATTATGATAGAATAGAAACAGATGTACAACTACGTTGCCGAAAGCCCGGAGATTTTTTTACATTTGGTGCAGAATATAAGCGAAAATCTCTAAGCAGGTATTTTATAGATGAGAAGATTCCAAGGCAGTTGCGGAATGAGATACCTTTAGTTGCAGATGGCAGCCATATTGTATGGATCGTTGGACGAAGAGTCAGCGAATATTATAAAATTACAAGATCAACCAAGCGTTATTTAAAGCTTGAGTTCAAAAGAGAAGGAGATGATTCCAATGGAGAATATCAGAGTAATGATTTCAGAGGAAGATGTAAACAAGAGAATCGCTGAGATGGGAGCACAGATCAGCAGGGATTATGCAGGAAAAGAAGTACATTTGATCGCAATTTTAAAAGGTAGTGTATTTTTTGCATGTGAATTAGCAAAGAGAATTACAGTGCCTGTGACGATTGATTTTATGTCAGTATCAAGTTATGGAAATTCCAGAGAATCTTCAGGAATCGTTAAGATCGCAAAAGACTTAGATGAGCCGATTTTAGATAAAGAAGTATTAGTGGTAGAGGATATCATTGACTCAGGAAAGACATTAAATCATTTAAAACCTATGCTTGAGAGCAGAAATCCTGCTTCACTTCATTTATGTACATTATTGAGTAAGCCAGATAGAAGAGAAGTTGAAGTACCAGTGAAATATATAGGATTCGAGGTACCAGATGAATTTGTTGTCGGATATGGACTAGATTATGCACAGAAATATCGTAACCTTCCTTATATTGGAGTAGTAGAGGAAGAGTAGAGAGGAGACTAAACGTTGAACCCGAAGAGAAGTAACAGTGGATTTTTTGTGATTCTGCTGATACTGGTTATGGCAGCATATTATTTTATCAGTGTATTCCAGCCGGGATCAGGGGATTACTCTTATCAGCAGTTGATGAGGGATGTGAAAGCAAACCATGTCACTGCAATAACTATTAAACAGAACAAGGAAGTACCAACAGGTACAGTTACAGCAGAGTTGGGCAAAGATAACTATAAGAGTTGTGAGGTTACAGATGTCAATGAAACGATCAAAGATATTAAGGCATCCAATAAATCTCTTGGTAATAAGATCGAGATCAAAGGCATTGATCACAGCGGAGATATGATTTCTAATCTGATTGGTGTTGTACTGCCAATCGGCGTTGTCATATTTTTTATGGTAATTATGATGCGTCAAAATGGTGGCGGCGGAGGCAAGATGATGGACTTTGGAAAGAGTCGTGCAAAGCTTGCAAATCCGAATGCGAAGAAAGTAACATTTAATGATGTTGCTGGACTTACAGAAGAGAAAGAAGAGTTAGAAGAAGTTGTAGAATTCTTAAAGAATCCAGGACGTTTTATAAAGATTGGAGCAAGAATACCAAAAGGTGTTTTACTTGTAGGCCCTCCAGGAACTGGTAAGACATTACTTGCTAAAGCAGTAGCAGGAGAAGCCAATGTTCCATTTTTCAGTATTTCAGGATCTGATTTCGTAGAGATGTTTGTCGGTGTTGGTGCAGCCCGTGTACGTGATTTATTTGCAGAAGCAAAGAAACACTCACCATGTATCGTATTTATCGATGAGATCGATGCAGTTGCAAGACGAAGAGGATCAGGACTTGGTGGTGGTCATGACGAACGTGAACAGACATTAAACCAGATGTTAGTTGAGATGGATGGTTTTGGAGTGAATGAAGGAATCATTATGATCGCTGCAACAAACCGTGTAGATATTCTTGACCCAGCAATCTTAAGACCAGGACGATTTGATCGTAAGGTTGGTGTTGGAAGACCAGATGTTAAGGGACGTGAAGAGATTCTTAAGATTCATTGCCGCGAAAAACCATTAGGAGATGATGTGGATCTTCATGAGATCGCAAGAACAACTGCAGGATTTGTTGGTGCAGATCTTGAGAATCTTATGAATGAAGCAGCCATTCAGGCAGCAAGAGATGACAGAGCATATATCATCAAGGAAGATATTGATAAATCATTTATTAAAGTCGGTATTGGAACAGAGAAGAAGAGCCGTGTCGTACCAGAGAGTGAGAGAAGGATCACAGCATATCATGAATCTGGACATGCGATTCTTTTCCATCTGTTACCAGATGTAGGCCCAGTATATACAGTATCTATCATTCCAACAGGAACAGGGGCAGCAGGATATACAATGCCGCTTCCAGAGAATGATAATGTATTCATGACAAAAGGAAAGCTGATCCAGGATATTATGGTAAGTCTTGGAGGACGAATTGCCGAAGAACTGATTCTGGATGATATCACAACCGGTGCATCTCAGGATATCAAACAGGTAACACAGTATGCCAGAGCAATGGTAACGAAGTTTGGTATGTCAGATGAACTTGGACTGATCAACTATGACAGTGGTGAAGGAGATGAAGTCTTCTTAGGTAAAGAAATCGGACAGCAGCGCCCATATGGTGAAGACACACAGACACTGATCGACCAGGAAGTGAAGAAGATCGTCAATAAATGCTATCAGGATGCGAAAGCAATGATCGAAGAACACATGGATGTACTCCATAAATGTGCAGCATTATTGTTAGAAAAAGAGCGTATCAACCGTGTAGAATTCGAAGCGTTATTTGATGCAGAAAATGCAACAGAAACCGAAGCATAAAAAATTTAAAAAAAATAAAAAAAGTACTTGCAATTTACCTGGCAATGCCGTATAATCTTTAATTGTCAGGTAAATGCTTGGTGGGATTCCCGAGTGGCCAAAGGGGGCAGACTGTAAATCTGTTGGCACCGCCTTCGAAGGTTCGAATCCTTCTCCATCCACTTAAATGCCGATGTGGCTCAATTGGCAGAGCAGCTGATTTGTAATCAGCAGGTTATCGG
>ERZ1106963.2685-NODE-2685-length-16890-cov-9.274012_pt1 | contig 16890 bp, 10 predicted proteins | sample MGYA00403681_ERZ1106963 | MGnify/ENA primary metagenome ERZ1106963 (study PRJEB35170, sample SAMEA104062407) | human gut metagenome | biome: human gut; feature: human-associated habitat; material: faeces | place: Denmark | collected 2012-05-03 ...
CTGTGCTTTTTCGAGATTCAGGATCTTCATGAACTCCTCGCCGGTGATGGTCTCCTTTTCGTAGAGGTACTTGGAGAGCTCATCGAGCTTGGAACGATGATCGTTGAGCAGCTTGACGGCCTTTTCATGCTCGCGCTTGACGAGCGCGACCACCAGCGCGTCGATCTTCGTCTGCGTTTCGGCAGAGCAGGCGAGCGAGGCGTCGCCGCCGAGGTACTGGTTCGTGACCGTCTCGAGCGCGACCATGTCGAAATCCTCGCTCATGCCGTAGCGCGTGATCATCGCGCGGGCGAGCTTGGTCGCCTGCTCGATGTCGTTCGACGCACCGGTCGTGACGGAGCCGAAGCGGACCTCCTCGGCGGCGCGGCCGCCGGTGAGCGTCGCGATCTTGTTCTCCATTTCCTCGCGCGTCATCAGGTAATGGTTGCCCTCCTCGACCTGCATCGTGTAGCCCAGCGCGCCCGAGGTGCGGGGGATAATGGTGATCTTCTGCACGGGGGCGGAGTGGCTTTGCAGCGCCGCGACGAGCGCGTGACCGGTCTCGTGGTAGGCGACGATCCATTTTTCGTGGTCGGTGAGGATGGCGTTCTTCTTCTGATAGCCTGCGATGACGACCTCAATGCTCTCCTCCAGATCGGACTCGGTGGCGAACCGGCGGCCCGCGCGCACGGCGCGCAGCGCGGCTTCGTTGACGATGTTCGCAAGCTCCGCGCCGGAAGCGCCGGAGGCCATGCGCGCGATCTTGTTGAAATCGACGTCCTCCGCGACCTTGATCTTCTTCGCGTGGACCTTCAAAATTTCCTCGCGGCCCTTGAGGTCGGGAAGCTCGACCGGCACACGGCGGTCGAAGCGGCCCGGGCGCGTGAGCGCGGGGTCGAGGGATTCGGGACGGTTGGTGGCGGCGAGGATGATGACGCCGTTGTTGCTCTCAAAGCCGTCCATTTCGGTCAAAAGCTGGTTGAGCGTCTGCTCGCGCTCGTCGTTGCCGCCGTACTGGCCGCCGCTGCGCTTCTGGCCGATGGCGTCGATCTCGTCGATGAAGACGATGCAGGGGGCCTTTTCCTTGGCCTGCTTGAAGAGGTCGCGCACCTTGCTCGCGCCCATGCCGACGAACATCTCCACGAACTCCGAGCCGGAGATGGAGAAGAACGGAACGTTCGATTCGCCTGCGACCGCCTTGGCGAGCATGGTCTTGCCGGTTCCCGGAGGGCCGACGAGCAATATGCCCTTGGGCATGGAAGCGCCGATCTCCTGATACTTGCTGGGGTCGTGCAGATAGTTGACGACCTCCTGCAGGTTTTCCTTGGCCTCGTCCTCGCCCGCAACATCGGAGAAGTGGATGCCCTCGGTGGACTGGACGTAGACCTTGACGTTGCTGCCGCCGCCCATGCCGAACATCATCGAGTTGCCGCCGCCGAGCTTGTCCGCCATCTTCTTGGACATATACTGCCCGAGGGCGATAAAGATCAGGATGGGGAGCACCCAGCCGAGAATGTCCACGAGCAGCGAGGTCTGCTCGATCTCCTCGCCCTTGAAGGAAACGCCCGCCTCCAAAAGCCGGGCGGAGAGGTCGTCGTCCGACACCATGGCGGTCTTGTAGATAACAGTCTCGTCCTTATCGGTAAAGAGAATGCGGTTGTCCTGTTCCTGAATTTCGACCTTGCCGACCTTGTCCTGCTCGACCATCTCGACAAAGGTGTTGTAGTCCACCTCCTTGATCTGGTGCTGCGCGAGCCACGGCATGGCAAAGAAATTGAAGAGAAATACCGCGAGCATGGCGACGGCGTAGTAGAAGATCAGAGGCTTTTTCGGGGTTTTGACTTCTTTCATAAGCGTCCCTCCAATATAGAATGGGACGGCTGCGCGGAGGGGCGAGCCCGCCTCGTCACAGCCGTGGAAAGGATACGGAAATCATAGTGGAAAAGCCAGCTTTTGTCAAGCGAGGAGGGAGAAGATTTACATATAATTCAATCTTTTGGCATGGAGCGGCGCTATCTTCTAAATAGTATCACGCTCGCGTGTCTTTTTGTTGCAATTTCGGACGAATGTGATACAATAAAAATGAAAAATAATAAGCAGTCCAAACAAAAAGTTTGGGAAGGGAGACCCCGCTATGGCGACATTTACCGTGAACGGACAGACCGTGCAGGCGGAGAAAAATCAAAAGCTCATCCGCTTCCTGCGCGACGAGCTGCGCCTCACCTCCGTCAAGGACGGATGCAGCGAGGGCGCGTGCGGCACCTGCCATGTCCTCATCGACGGCAAGGCGACGAAGGCCTGCGTTCCCTCGACGGACAAGCTGGAGGGAAAGACCATCCTTACGGTCGAGGGCCTTTCCGACTGGGAGAAGGACGTATATACCTACGCCTTCGGCAAGGCCGGCGCGGTGCAGTGCGGCTTCTGCATCCCGGGCATGGTCATCTCCGCCAAGGCGCTGCTGGACGCGAATCCCGCGCCGACGCGCGAGGAGGCGGCGTTCGCCATCCGCAACAACATCTGCCGCTGCACGGGCTATGTGAAGATCATCGACGGCATTCTGCTCGCGGCGGAGATCTTCCGCAACGGCAAGCTGCCGGAGGAGAAAAAGACAGGCTATGGCGTCGGTGAACGCGCTGTGCGCGTGGACGTGGCGGAAAAGGTGCAGGGCTACGGCAAGTATCCGGATGATCTGTATGTGGACGGTATGCTCTACGCCAGCGCCGTGCGCAGCAAATATCCTCGCGCGCGGGTGCTCGCCATCCATAAGGAGAAGGCGGAGGCCCTGCCCGGCGTGGTCGGCGTCTACACCGCGGAGGACATTCCGGGGGAGATCAAGGTCGGCCATCTGCAGCAGGACTGGGACGCGATGATCCCCGTCGGCAGGATCACCCACTACCTCGGCGACGCCATCTGCCTTGTGGCGGCGGAGACGAAGGAGGCTTTGGAGCAGGCAAAGGCGCTCGTCGAGATCGACTACGAGCCGCTCAAGCCGGTGTTCAGCCCGACCTATGCCTCCCAGCCCTTTGCGCCGCTCGTGCATGAGTCCGGCAACCTGCTGTGCGAAAAGCACGTCAGCCGCGGCAACGCCGATCAGGCCATCCGCGACGCGGACTATGTGCTGATGTATCACTACGAAACGCCGTACACGGAGCACGCCTTCCTCGAGCCGGAGTGCGCGGTCGCCTACCCCGACGAGGACGGGCTGACCATCCTCTCCACCGATCAGGGCGCTTACGACACGGCGCGGGAGGTCTCCCGTCTGCTGGGGCTTCCCAAGGAAAAGATCCATGTGACCAATATGCTCGTCGGCGGCGGCTTCGGCGGCAAGGAGGATATGACGGTGCAGCACCACGCGGCGCTCGTCGCCTATCTCACGGGCCGTCCGGTCAAGGTGAAGCTCAGCCGAAAGGAAAGTATGCTCGTCCACCCGAAGCGGCACCCGATGAAGGTGACCATCACCATGGGCTGCAATCGTGACGGCCTCATTCAGGGCGTCAAGGCCGAGGTGGTCGCCGACACCGGCGCGTATGCCTCGCTCGGCGGCCCGGTGCTCGAGCGTGCCTGCACGCACGCGGCGGGCCCCTATCACTACGAGAATTTTGAGATCACCGGCAAGGCGTACTATACGAACAATCCGCCCGCGGGCGCGTTCCGCGGCTTCGGCGTGACGCAGACCTGCTACGCCATGGAAATGACGCTCACGAAGATGGCGCACGAGCTGGGCATCTCCCCGTGGGAGATCCGCTACCGCAACGCCATCCGCCCCGGGCAGACGCTGCCGAACGGGCAGATCGCGCCGCCGTCCACCGGTCTTGTGGAAACGCTCGAGGCGGTGAAGGACATCTGCGAGCAGAATAAGAACGTCGGCATCGCCTGCGCGATGAAGAACGCGGGCGTCGGCGTGGGCATTCCCGATACGGGCCGCTGCATCGTGGCGGTCAAGGACGGTAAGCTCCATATCCGCTCCGGCGCATCCTGCATCGGACAGGGACTTGGCACGGTGCTGACGCAGATCGTCTGCACCATGCTGCACTGTGAGCGCGAGGATGTCGTCTACGAGGCCGCCAACACGGTGAACGCGCCGGACTCCGGCACGACCTCCGGCTCGCGCCAGACGCTCGTGACCGGCGAAGCCTGCCGGCGGGCCTGTCAGAAGCTGCTCGCGGCGGCGGGCGCCGATGTGAGGGTGTCCGATTATTCCGGCATCGCGCACCGGCAGGGCATGGAATCGCTGCCCGGCGGCAACAGCAGCGGCACGGTCGGCACCGAGCTGCCCGAGGGGGCGAGCGTGGACTGGAAAGCGCTCGAGGGGCAGGAGTTCTACGGCGAATACCTCGCCAAGACCGACCCACTGGGCGCGCAGGACGTTGCCAATCCCATCAGCCACGTCGCCTACGGCTACGCCACCCATGTGTGTGTGCTCAACGACGACGGAACGATCCGCGAGATCGACGCGGCGCACTTCGTCGGCAAGGCGATCAATCCGCTCTCCTGCGAGGGGCAGATCGAGGGCGGCATCACCATGGCGCTCGGCTTCACGCTGACGGAGCACTATCCGCTCTACGACTGCATCCCCAGCGCAAGGTTCGGCACGCTGGGCCTGTTCCGCGCCGATCAGGTGCCGCCCATCCACAGCATTCTGGTGGAGAAGGAGGGGCAGGACATGGCCTTCGGCGCCATCGGCATCGGCGAGATCACGACCATCCCGACGGCTCCCGCCGTGGCGGGCGCGTACTTCGCGCTCGACGGCGAGATGCGCACCAGCCTTCCGCTGATGAAAACGCCGTATGAGCGGCCCAAGATGCCGCGCTATTGGTGGTAAGCCGTATGAAAAATGTTCTGATCATCTACACCGGCGGGACCATCGGCATGACGCGCACGGAGAACGGCTACGCCCCGCAGAGCGGACAGTTCCGCCGCGCGATGGAAGCCATTCCCGACCTGTACGCCGAGCAGATGCCCCGTTGGGATATGCTCGAAATGGACCCGCTGCTCGACTCCTCCAACATGACGGTGCATGAGTGGAACAAGATCGCGCAGCTCGTTGCCGACCATTACGACGCCTACGACGGCTTTGTGGTGCTCCACGGCACGGACACGATGGCCTATACCGCCTCCGCGCTTTCCTTTATGCTTGAGGGACTGGCAAAGCCGGTCATTCTTACCGGCTCGCAGATCCCCATGTGCGAGATCCGCAGCGACGGGCGCGACAATCTCATCACCTCGCTGCTCATCGCGGGCGCGGGGGAGGTGCATGAGGTCTGCCTGTACTTCGGCGGGAAGCTCCTGCGCGGCAACCGCGCGACCAAGTTCTCCGCCGACGGGCTGATCGCCTTCCTTTCACCGAACTACCCGAGCCTTGCCGATGCGGGCATCACCATCCGCTACAACGAAAGCGCCCTCCTGCCGAAGCCGAAAGGCGCTTTGAAGCTGCAATTATTGGAGAATATTCCCATCGGGGTGCTGAAGGTCTTCCCGGGCATTCAGTTCTCGCTCTTTGAGCAGATCATGACCGAGCGGCTGCGCGGCATCGTCATCGAGACCTTCGGCGCGGGAAACATTCCCGGGGACGGCGGCGCGCTGCTGCCGATCATCGAAAAGGCGTTTCACAACGGCACGGTGCTGACGGTCTGCTCGCAATGTCCGCAAGGGGCGGTGGCGCTCGGCGCTTACGAGACCTCGAACGCCCTGAAAAGAGCGGGCGCGGTCAGCGGGCTGGACATGACGACCGAGGCCGCCGTCGCCAAGCTCTACTATCTCTTTTCCTGCGGCTATGAGAAGGAGCGCGTCAAGACGCTGATGGAGCAGGACCTCCGCGGCGAAATGACGGCGCCGTAGCTCACGCGAGAGTGTCGCGCAGCGCGGCGAGCGCCATCGGCGTGTCCACGTCGCGCAGTTCATCGGGGGAAATCTCAAAGAGCGTCAGCGCGTCCTCGTGGCGGCGGATAACGGCGCTGCCGCCGCGGTCGCCCTCGAGCGCCGTCAGCTCGGGGAAGAAGCGGGCGGGGAAGATGCACGGATTGCCGCGCACGCCGCCGTGTCCCATCGCGACGATGCGGTCGGGGTGCCGGCGGAAAAATTCGACCTCCGCACGCACGCTCTCGCGCCGCAGCAGCGGCTGGTCGGCGACCTGATAGAGAATGGCGTCACAGTCTGCCATCGCCTCGGTGCCGAGCCTGACGGTGTGGCTCGCGCCCCACTCGGGGAAGGGGTTGACAAGGACGGTAAAGCCGAAGCGCCTGGCAAGCACGAGGACCTCGTCGTACTGCGTGACGACGGTCACGCGGGCAAACTCCTCGCGGGGGACGGTCTCGAGCGCGTGCTCGATGAGCATTTTGCCGTCCACCTTGGCGGCGAGCTTGTTGGAGCCGAAGCGGCTGGCGTTTCCGGCCGCCATGATAAGGCAGCCGATCCTGGGCGGATGGTTCATGGAGTTCATCTCTCTTTCTCGGTTATGGTTACTTTATCATAAGCAGTCTCCCCAATGCAACCGGAAAATACACGCGCTATTCTGAAAGTAGGACTACGGCGTCTCTGTACAAACGGGGCGTTTGGTGTTAAAATCACAGCAAGAAAATGGGCTGATTCGCTGAAAACAGCTTGTTAGAATATCTTGCTTTTGTAAGAATTCCTAAAAATGTTCAAAATTTACCGAAGGAAGCGTCCCGGCAGGCGGGAACGCTGAAGGAGGTCTTTTATGTCGGAAGGATACAGCAGCAAGCCGATGCAGGCGACGAAGATCGGTGATCGCATCGTCCGTGTGGACGCGGTGCAGAAGGCGAGGGGCGAGGCGGTCTACGTCTGCGATATGACGCTGCCCGATATGCAGTACGCCTACATGGTGCGCTCCACCATCGCCCGCGGAAGGATCAAGGCCATTCATGTGCCGGAGCTGCCGGAGGGGTACTATTTCATCTCCGCGAAGGATATTCCCGCGCAGGGCAAGAACGAGCTGTGGATGATCGCCAAGGACTGGCGCTGCTTCGCCGAGGACTATGTCCTCTACGTCGGCGAGACGATCGGCCTGGTGGTCGGCCCCGACCGCAGCGTTCTCAAGCGGATCAAGGCGCAGATCAAAATCGACTACGAGGAGCAGACGCCCGCCGTCACCATTGACGACGGTATCCACTGCGTCGGCGGCCCCATGTTCCCGGAGAAGAACAGCAACGTCATGTGCGAGCTGTTCTGCGAGAAGGGCCGGCCGATGGACGAGGTGTTCGCCGAGGCGGACGAGGTCTTTGAGGAGACCATCGAAACGCCCTATCAGGAGCACGTCCATCTGGAGACCAACAGCGCCATCGCGGACATGGAGGACGGCAAGTTCGTCTTCTATGCCTCCGCCCAGTGCCCGTTCTACATCCGCAAGTCCATCGCGGGACTGCTGGACATTCCCTATGACGATATCATCGTCCGCCAGTGCACGACCGGCGGCGCGTTCGGCGGCAAGGAGCATTTCCCCGACGTGCTCTGCGGCGCTCTGCTGGTGGCGGAGAACAAGATCCGCAAGCCCATCAAGATGGTCTTTGACCGCGAGGAGGACACGCAGTTCTCCGTCAAGCGCCATCCGTCCAAGTGCATCTACAAGACCGCGGTGAAGGACGGAAAAATCACCGGTGTGTACGGTCACATCTACTATAACTGCGGCGCGTACCTCTCCTCGTCCTACGTCGTGCTCCAGCGCGGCGTGTTCCACGGCAACGGCGTCTACACCTTTGACAATACCTATCTCAAGGGCGAGGGCATCGGCACGAATATGTTCCCGTCCTGCGCATTCCGCGGCTTCGGCGCGCCGCAGACGCTCTTTGCCATCGAGACGCATCTGGACCATCTGGCGCACCACCTCGGCGTCGATCCGCTGGAATTCAAGATGCAGTACCTCGCCAAGAAGGGCGACGAGACCACGACCAACGGTCACATCATTGAGGAGGTCAAGCTCCCTGAGATGCTGGACGTCATCACCCGCGAGTCCGATTACTGGCGCAAGGCCAAGGAATACAAGCCCGGCTGCGGCAGGGGCATCGGCATCGCGCTCTATAACCACGGCGGCGCGTTCACCGGCAACGGCGAGCAGGCCATCATCAAGGCGCACGCGCGGCTGGTCAAGACCGGCGACCGCGTGAGCATTCAGGTCGGCTCCACCGAAATGGGGCAGGGCTTCAAAACGAGCCTGCGCAAGATCTGCGCCGCCACGCTCGGCGTGAGCATCGATCAGATCGAGTATCTCGATCCCGACACCTCCAAGGTCGTGGACTCCGGCCCGACCGCAGCCTCCCGCTCCACCATGGTCGTCGGCCGCCTTGTCGAGCGCGCCGCGCAGGAGATGAAGGAGCGCTGGAGCGAGGGCGACTTCACCACCGAGGTCGAGTACGAGCATCCCGACGGCTACCCGTGGGATCAGGCGACCTTCCGCGGCGACGCCTACCTTGGCTACGGCTGGGGCGTTGCCTGCGTTGAGGTCGAGGTGGACAAGCTGACGAACGAGGTCAAGACGCTTGGCGTCTGGTCCTCTCACGAGATCGGCAAGGCCATCGACGAGCTGATCGTCCACGGTCAGATCAACGGCGGCATCCTCCAGTCCCTCGGCTACGGCTCGATGGAAAAGCTGGAGGTCAAGGGCGGCCGCTTCAAGCAGAAGAGTATGTCCGACTATGTGATCCCCACCTCGATGGATTTCCCGAAGCAGTTCTACCACATTCAGGAAAATCCCTATCCCTGGGGCCCCTACGGCGCTAAGGGCATGGGCGAGCTGGTGTTCAACGGCGCTTCCGCGGCCTATGTGGACGCGGTCGAGCGCGCGCTCAACACACGCTTTACATCCATTCCCATCCCGCCGGAAGCGATTGAGGAGGCTATGAAACATGTACACTGAGATTCGTTTTACATTGAACGGCGAGCAGAAGCTCTACCAGGGCGACCCGCTGAGAAGACTGCTCGACGTGCTGCGTGAGGACTACGGCCTCACCGGCAGCAAGGAAGGCTGCGGCGAGGGCGAGTGCGGAGCCTGCGCCATCATCAAAAACGGCGAGCTGGTCACGAGCTGCATCATCCCCGTCGGCGCGGTCAACGGCTGCGAGCTTTTGACCATCGAGGGCATCCGCGACACGGAAAAGGGCAAGTGCATCATCGACGCCTACGCCGAGGGCGGCGCGGTGCAGTGCGGCTTCTGCATCCCCGGCATGGTCATGGCGACCTATGTGCTGCTGAGCAGGAATCCCGACCCCACCGAGGAAGAGATCCGCGTCGGCATCAGCGGCAACATCTGCCGCTGCACCGGCTATGACCTGATCGTCGAGTGCATCCGACTCGCGGCGAAGAAAGGAGCGGCCTTATGGAACAGGTAAAGTGCTTCATTCCCGAAACGCTTGAGGAGGCGCTGCGTATCCGCAAGGAAACCGGTGCGACCGTCCTCGCCGGCGGCTCCGACCTGATGGTCGCGAACAGCATGGGCGCGGGCGTGACGCCCGCGTTCAAGGGCGACGTTCTCATCATCACCAATCTCAAGGAGCTCAAGGGCATCCGCGCGCTGCCGGACGGCAGCGTGGAGATCGGCGCGTGCACGACCTCGGCGGAGATCGCCCGCTCGCCCATCGCGCCCGAGCTTTTGAAGGACGCCGCGTCCCGCATGGGCGCGATCGCCCTGCGCAACAGCGCGACCATCGGCGGCAACATCGGCAACGCGTCCCCCAAGGGCGATATGCCCCAGCCGCTTATTCTGATGGACGCGGAGGTGGTGCTCACGAGCGTGGACGGCGAGCGCCGTATGCTCGTGGACGACTACATCATTGCCACCAAAAAGACCGCGCTGCGCGAGGACGAGATCATCACGAAGGTCATCATCCCCAAGCAGGACTTCACCCACACTTTCTTCCGCAAGATCGGTATGCGCCGTGCGAACGCCATCTCCAAGCTGACGCTTTCCGCCGCCGCCACCGTCCGCGACGGCGTGGTGGTCGACTTCCGCGCGTCCTCCGGCGCAGCGGGCCCCAAGGTCGCCCGCTCCCGTAAAGCGGAGGAGCTGCTGATCGGCAAAAAGGTCAGCGAGCTTCACACCTGTAAGGAAGAATTCCTTGACGCATGGAATACGGTCATCAGCCCGCACGCCATGCCCGAATACCGCAGAAACACCACGCGCAGAATGCTCGCGTTCTTCATCGACGCGCTCGAAGCCGGCCATGCGCCCGGCCGCGTGGATATTCAGGAATAAAAGGGAGGCAATGCCATGATCTACCATCCCCGGACCCCGCAGGAGGCCGTGAACCTCCGCAAGGAGCACGCCGACACGGCGGTCTATCTTGCCGGCGGCACCGATGACCTCCGCCTCGGCGGCGCTGCCGAGGGCAAGGACCTCATCGACATCACCGGCTTTGACTTCAACACCATCACCGAGAAGGACGGCAAGGTCTATATCGGTGCGCTCTGCACCCTGCAGGACGTGATCGAGAGCGAGCTTGTCCCGGCATTTATTAGGGAGGCCGCCGGCTTCTGCGCCTCCTTTGCCAAGCGAAACAGTGCGACGGTCGGTGGCAACCTCGGCCTGCGCCGCTCCGACAGCTATCTTGCCGCCGCGCTGACTGCGGCGGACGCGGTGCTCAAATCCATCACGCCGCACGGCGAGCAGGACAAGCCCGTCGGCGAATACCTGCAAAGCGACTGCAAGCGTCTGATCGAGTATGTCGTGGTCGATAAAGACCGTACCGGCTCCGTCAAGCGCTTCGGCAACACCTCGTCGAGCCACGCGACGCTCATCGCCGCCGAGAGCGGCGGCATCTACGCGCTGAGCGTGCAGGGCAGCGGCCTTATCTACGGCACGATGCCGGACATTGCCGAGCAGGTCACCTATGTCGACGACCTGACCGGCAGCGCCGCCTATAAGAAGTATCTGGCGGGCATTGTTTTCACACTCGGGAGGTAAGGGCGATGGAACTGAAATGCAAGATCAACGGCGAAGAGGTGACCCTCCGCGCCGAACCCACCGCAAGACTGCGTGATGTTTTGTACCGTGCCGGTTACCGCAGCGTCCGCGACAGCGACGACGCCGAGGGCTTTGCCGGCAGCGATACCATCGTCTTCAACGGCAAGCTCAAATATGCGAACTTCATCCTGTTCTATCAGGCTGAGGGCGCGGAGATCCGCACCGCCGAGAGCCTGCTGAACGGGCGCGAGCTCAACAACGTGCAGAAGGCCATGGTCGCCGCGGGTATCGTGCAGAGCGCGTACAACGCGCCCGCTGCCGCGCTCATTCTGACCTGGCTGCTCGAGCAGAAGCCGAACCCCACCCGCGAAGAGATCAAGGATGTGCTGACGAGCATCTTTATCCGCGATGCGGGCTATGAGCATTATTATCTCGCCGTCAAGCTCGCGACCGAGCTGCGCGACTTCGGCGAATTTCGCAGCGAGATCGCGCCGTCCTTCCGACCCAACCTTGAGGTCGTCGGCAAGCCCTGCGGCAAGATCGACGGCGCGGCGCTGGTCTCCGGCGAGCCGGTGTTTGTCGAGGACAAGGTGCCCGAGAATGCATGGTGCCTGCACGTCCTCCGCAGCCCCTTTGCCAGCGCCTACATCAAGTCCATCGACACGAGCGAGGCGGAGAAGCTGCCCGGCGTCGCCGCCATCCTTACCGCGTACAATACGCCGGAGACGCACTATATGCAGGCCGGTCAGGGCAATCCCGAGCCGTCTCCGCATGACCGGCGGCTCTTCAACAGGAAGGTCCGCCACGTCGGCGACCGCGTCGCGGGCATCATCGCCCGCACGCCGGAGATCGCCGATCAGGCCGCCGCGCTCATCAAGGTCGAGTATGAGCCGCAGGGCGCGGTCTACACGGTCGAGGAGGCCATGGCGGAGGGCGCGCCGCTCGTCCACAACGGCGAGGTCATCTACAACGCGGGCGCGCCCGCGGACCTCGCGGAGTACAATAAGCTCGCGGGCGACGAGCGCGAGGGCAAGGTCGTCTACCAGTTCCCGCTGGGCGCGGACATCCATAAGAACATCGCCGCCTCCAACAAGGGCGGCATCGGCGATATGGAAAAGGGCTTCGCCGAGGCGGACGCCATTGTGGAGCGCACCTACCAGACCAGCCAGATCCAGCACACGCCGCTCGAGCCGCACGTCTGCTATGCGCACATCGAGAGCGGGCGTCTGGTGCTCAACTGCGCCACGCAGGTGCCGTACCATGTGCGCCGCATCGTCAGCTGGGTGTGCGGCATTCCGGAAAATAAGATCCACGTCATCAAGGAGCGTGTCGGCGGCGGCTACGGAAGCAAGCAGGACATTCTGGTGGAGGATCTGACCGGCTACGCCGCATGGGTCACCGGCAAGCCCGTCTACTACCGCAACACCCGCGCCGAGGAGTTCTACGCCAACTCCACTCGTCACCCCATGCGCGTGAAGGTGAAGATGGGCGGCAAGAAGGACGGCACGATCACCGCGCTCTTTATGGAGGTCTGCGCCAACACCGGCCCGTTCGGCAACCATTGCCTGACCGTTCCGATGAACAGCTGCTCCAAGACGCTGCCGCTCTTTGCCGTGGACAACATGGCGTATGATCTGAAGGTCTTTTACACCAACACGCCGCCCGCAGGCGCGTATCAGGGCTACGGTACGCCGAAGGGCACCTATGGCATCATGATGGCGATGGCGGAGCTGGCGGACAAGCTGGGCGTGGACTACCGCACGATGGTGGAAAAGAACCACGTCAGCGAGGGCTATATGCTTGAGATCCTCAAGGGTCTCGGCGAGGGCCGCGAGGGCAACGTCGTTCCCGTCGGCTCCTGCGGTCTGGACGAGGCCATTGCCAAGGGCTGCGACATGATCGAGTGGGGCAAAAAGGAAGTCTCCGACGATCCCGACTGGAAGATCGGCAAGGGCTTTGCCATGATCATGCAGGGCAGCGGTCTGCCCGGCTTGGACCATGCCGAGGCCATCGCCAAGCTGGAGACGGACGGAACAGTCATTCTCAACAGCGGCGGCGCGGACCTTGGCACGGGTCTCGACACCATCTCCGCCAAGGCGGTGAAGGAAGTCCTCAAGCTCCCGATGGAGAAGATCACGGTCGTGTCCGGCGATACCGACTCCTGCGTGTTTGATACCGGCGCTTACGCCTCCTCCGGCACGTTCTTCAGCGGCAACGCCTCGCTGCTGGCGGCGAAAAAGCTCAAGGAGAAGATCTTGGCAGAGGCCGCTTTGCAGATGAACGAAAAGGTCGAGGATCTGGACGTTCGCGCACCCGGCGAGGTCTATTCCAAGACGAGCGGCAAGGCGCTCACCTACGGCGAGCTGTCCCACGCGGCGATCGCGGGCGACGGCCGCGGGCAGATGGTCGCGCACGGCAGCTACGTCACCACCGCATCCTCCGTGCCCTACGGCGCGCACTTCGCACAGGTGGCGGTCAACGTCAGGACCGGCGAGATCAAGGTGCAGAAGTTCTACGCCCTGCAGGACGCGGGCACGCCCATCAATCCCGAGATCGCGCTGTGCCAGATGTACGGCGCCGCGATGAAGTCCATCGGTCACACCCTCTATGAGGATATGAAGCTGGACGAGAACGGCAAGTGCATCAACGCGAATCTGACGGATTACGGCGCGCCGATGATCGGCGAAGCGCCCGAGGATTTCAAGTCCGTGCTGATCGACGTCAACGACGACTTCGGTCCCTTCGGCGCGAAGTCCATCTCCGAGATCGCCTGCAACGGCGCGGCGCCCGCCATCGGCATCGCCATTCACGACGCCTGCGGCGTTTGGATGCGCTCCTGGCCGATGACGCCGGAGAAGCTGCTGCACGAGCTTGGCAGGATCTGAACGACTCGCATCGTAAAAAAGGATTGAACCGAAAACAAAATGGTGCTATACTTTCTATAGCACCATTTTGTTTTGCGATAAAGGAGGAGTCCTTATGGTCATTACCGTTGGAAGACAGTACGGAAGCGGCGGCCGCGAGATCGGCACGGCGCTGGCGAACAAGCTCGGCATCGTCTACTATGACGATCTGCTGCTCAAGAAGGCGGCGGAGGAAAGCGGCCTTTGTGAGGAGCTGTTCCACAGCTTCGACGAGCGCCCCAAGAGCTTTCTTTATTCCATTGCGATGGACCCGTATTCCTTCACCATGCACCATGTGACGCCCAAGGGCAGCATCGAGCAGCAGGTGTATCTTGCGACCTATGACACCATCAAGAAGCTCGCGGACAAGGGCCCCTGCGTTCTCATCGGCCGCTGCGCGGACTACGCGCTCAAGGACCGTGACGATGTGATCAACATCTTCGTTTCCGCGCCGCTCGAAAGCCGCATCAAGCGTGTGGCCGCGCGCAACAACATCTCCGAGGCGGAGGCGAAGGAGCGCATCAAGAAGACGGACAAATCCCGCGCGTCGTACTATAACTACTATTCCTCGAAGGACTGGGGCGAAGCCAAGAGCTACGACCTGTGCATCGACTCGTCGCTTCTCGGCATTGAGGGGACGGTCGCGCTGCTCGAAGAGCTGGTGAAGCTCAAGGGCATGAAGTAAAAACAGAAAATGAAAAAGGGAGCTTTGCGCTGCGGCGCAAAGCTCCCTTTTACGCAATAATGTTACTTGTCATCTTCCAGCTTTTCCAGACCTGCGCGCAGCGCGTTGAAGGCAGCGGGCAGGGAGGAGATGCTGTTTTCGGCGCGCCGAAGCTCGCCGGTCACATTGATGCAGGTGTTGCCGAGCGTCGAAAGCACGCTGTCGCAATGGGCGCGGCAGTCGCCGATCATGGCGGCAAGCCGCTCGTGGACGCCGCGCTCATACTCCTCGGCGCGCTGGTGCGCGTCGAGCTCAATGCCGGCAAGGTGCTCCTTGATGGTGGAATACTGCTCGGCCATAGGGCGGAGCTTATCATTCTCCGCGCGCAGGGAAGCGTTCTCCGCGCGCAGCGCTTCGGCCTCAGCACGCAGCGCGGTCAGCTCATCATTGGCTGTATCCAGCGCGGCACGCAGGGTGTCGCGCTCCGCCGCGGCGTCGCTGTGCTCTTGGGTGAGGCGGTCGTTTTCGCCGCGCAGGGTGCTGACCTGCGTGCGCAGCTCCTGCTCCTGTGCGCAGAGCTTGTCGATGTCGCCCTCGAGCGACTCGATGCGGGCGGTGCTCTCCGCCGAGGTCTTTTTGATATAGTCAATGACGTCCTCACGGTTAAAGCCGCCGAACAGGGAACCCTTAAAGGTATTGTTTTCCATCCTGAATCCCACCTTATTCATACTCTTTCGATAGTGTAGCACAGTTTTCGCCCGATGACAAGCAGAAAAAGAGCAGCCTTAGCCGGCTGCTCCGTTTTCTTTTTTGCCTGACTTCACGGTCTTTTTCCTGCGCTTGCGGTGGACGACGCGAACGATGAAGAAAGCCGCCGCGGCGATCAGCGCGAGAAAGATCGCCCAGAGCCACCAGACGGCCGCCGTGGTCAGCACGGCGAGCTGCACGTTCTCACCCTCCGCGGTGAAGAGCAGGTAGCTGCCCATCGAGGTCGTCTCGACCGGCTGCCAGCTTCCGTCGGACCGGCGGACAAAGACGGCGCAGTGATCCATGCTCACCTCCTCGGGCGGGAGATAGCGGATCGTGTGCTCGGCCAGCGCGTCGCGCGGGAAGGAAAGCTCCCACTGCTCGGCAACGGAGCGGTAGACGGTCATGGCGGGCAGCGTCCGCTCGGAGAGGAAGGAGAAATAATTTTTAAGCGCGGTGCGGCGGTTATCCGCAAGCTGCGGGAACGCGCCGGGATCGGGCGTCTGCGCGGCGGCGGTGAGTGAGTCCGTTTCGTTAAATTCACCCTCGACGAAGAAAATGCTGCGGCCGTCCGCGCGCTGCGCGTCGCTTTGGAGGGAGGCGCGGTAGGCGGTGTACTCAGCGGTGACGACGGTATCAAAGCGCAGGTCGGTCAGGTCGGTGCGGTCCCAGACCGGATAGCTCCCGCTTTGCTCTGTCAGACTGGGGAAGACGGAGAAATCGAAGGAGTCGCCGTAGTCAAAGCGCAGCGTTTTGAGCGTTCTGCCGTCGCAGACAAAGCGCAGCGTAAAGCTGAGAAAGTCCTCGGGTACACCGTCAAGCGCACAGAGGGTAGCGTAGTCCATCGGCTCCGCCTGCCCGGATAAGCTGCGGCGGTCGATGCCGCGCAGCACGTCGGAGACGAAATAATTGCCGCGGAAGACACCGAGGTCACGCCCGGAGATCGCACCGGAAAACTGGTCACAGTCCTCAACGACAACGAGGCTGCGGCAATCTGTCACCGTGCAGCTGGAGCCGGCTGACGAGGAGGTGTCCTCGCTGCCGGAGCCGACGATGCCGCCCACGCTGCTCTTGCCGGAAAGCGTGAGCTTTGCCCAGCTGGAGCGGATGCCGGCGGAGGACAGTCCCGCGATGCCGCCGACATAGCTGCCGGTCTCGCTTCTTGCGCTGCCGTAGGCTTCGCAGGAGAGCACGATGCCGAGGTCCATCTCGCCGACGATGCCGCCGATGCAGTCTTTTTTGCCGCTGATGCTGCCGCGGTTGACGCAGTGCTGCACGACCGCCTTCGTCTCGTATACGCGGTCAAACACGGAGGAGGACTCCTTTTGATCGCCCTCGGGGTCCAGCTCGTATTCAATGGCCATGGCGCCGGCGATGCCGCCGACATTCAGGTCGGCGTCCACGGCGCCGTAGTTCGTGCAGCCGCGGACCTTGCCGAAGGTCACGGCGTCGATGTTCTCGTCGGAGGTATCCTCAAAAATATCCGAGGCGTCGGCGTCGGTCATATCCACAAAGATGTCAAGGCACAGATTGACGACTGCGTTCATCTGATCGTTCACCGCGCGCAGGTCGGCGGTGAGCGTCGAGCCGTCAGCAGAGAGCCCGTCGCTGAGCGCATCCAGCTCATCCATCGTGCTGCGCAGATTGGTGAAAAGGCTGTCCAGCGTGTCCTGATAGCCGTCGCC
>ERZ1106963.2711-NODE-2711-length-16698-cov-5.961666_pt1 | contig 16698 bp, 10 predicted proteins | sample MGYA00403681_ERZ1106963 | MGnify/ENA primary metagenome ERZ1106963 (study PRJEB35170, sample SAMEA104062407) | human gut metagenome | biome: human gut; feature: human-associated habitat; material: faeces | place: Denmark | collected 2012-05-03 ...
GAGTAAATGAATAATCAACTTATAAGAGGAAACTTGTTCTTGTTTTCTAAGCCGGAGCCTGAGTCAAAACAGTTTGAAAAGGGTGAGCGGTTTTTTCTTAATCAGGCAGGAACGACTGAAAGTCTATTTATTGTTTTGCGGGTAACAAAAGAAAATCAACTTATTTTAGCAAGGGCTTTTCCTACCCAACAGAAAAACACCTGTAAAGTTATTATAGGAAGAAAGGAATATTGGGTGCGCTTTTCTAACCTGCTTTTTGCTGAACGAAAATGGCTGTCTGATATAACGATTTATCAAGGTCGCTGTTCGTATGGTAACATATCGAAAATTTATTCTTGCTACAACAATTGGAAAGAGCAAATAAAGAAACAAGCAAGAGAAAAAGCGATAAGGAAAAGAGAGGAAAAAATTGCTTTGAGAAAGGCAAGAAAAGAAAGATTAGAGCGTGAAAGATTAGCGCTGTATGATGGCAAAAAACAAGACGATATTCGTGTGCCAAGTTATTTATCGAATTATGCAAGACATCCATTTCAGGGCGGAGCAATGTGTCCACGATAAATCATTACATAGCCATTCATTTTAATTCAAGTGAATGGCTAAATCTATGAAAGGAGGTAAAGCCGGAGATGTCAAACTGCAAGACGATTGCGGTATGCAATCAAAAAGGCGGCGTGGGCAAGACCACGACTACGGTTAATTTAGGCGTCGGACTTGCTATGCAAGGGAAAAAGGTGCTTCTGATTGACGCTGATCCGCAGGGCGATTTAACGACCTGCCTCGGCTGGAGGGATAGCGACAGCCTTTCCGTAACGCTGACAGAGAAGTTACAGGCGATCATATCGGAACAGGAGCAAAATCCCTTTGACGGTATTCTGCACCATAAAGAAAAAGTAGACCTTGTACCGTCCAATCTCAGTCTATCGTCATTGGAAATGACGCTTGTAACAGCGATGAGCCGAGAGAGCGTCCTGAAGAATTATCTGAGCCTTGTAAAAGACAAGTACGATTATGTCCTTATTGACTGTATGCCGAGCTTGGGTATGATTACCTTTAACGCTCTTACGGCGGCTGACAGCGTGATTATCCCCGTTCAGGCGCAGTATCTTCCCGCTAAGGGAATGACGCAGCTTTTGGGGACGATTGCGAAAGTAAGGAAACACACAAACGCCGATTTGAAAATCGACGGTATTCTTCTGACGCTTGTGGATGGAAGGACAAATCTTGCGAAAAGCACAGTGGAAGCACTCAGGGAAAATTTCGGCAGCCATATCAGGATATATAGATCAATGATTCCGGCAGCCGTAAAAGCCGCAGAGGTATCTTCTAAAGGCACAAGTATCTACGCCTATGAGCCGAACAGTCCGGTGTCTAAGGCTTACGCCGGTTTCACAAAGGAGGTGTTAGCCGATGGCAGGCAGAAAGAGCGACTTCACGCTGCCCACGAACACGCTCGATGAGCTGTTTTCCTCTCAGGAGGAAAGGGACGAAGCGAAGCTGTCTAAAATCAGGGATATTCCGCTTGAGGAAATCGACGATTTCCCCGACCACCCGTTTAAGGTGCGGGAAGATGAGGATATGTTTCAGCTTGTGGAAAGTATCAAAGAGCGTGGCGTGATTACTCCCGCTACCGTAAGGCAGAAGGAGGACGGCAGATACGAGCTTATTTCAGGACACAGGCGAAAAAGGGCTTGCGAGCTTGCCGGATTTGAAACGCTCAGATGTGAGGTGGTAGACCTCGACCGTGATGAAGCGACGATTTTAATGGTCGAAAGCAACTTCCAACGGTCGCAGATACTTCCCTCGGAAAAAGCCCACGCATATAAAATGCGGCTGGACGCTATGAAAAGACAGGCAGGCAGACCGAGAAAAGAAAATTCATCCCCAGTGGGGATTGATTTACGAGGTAAGCAATCGCTTGATTTAATGAGCGAGGAATGTGGCGATAGTCGAAATCAAATACACAGATATATCCGTCTTACAAACCTTGTTCCTGAATTGCTCGAATTTGTAGACGAGGGCAGGATTAAAATGCGCCCCGCCGTTGAACTGTCCTATCTGAACGAGGACTGCCAGAGGGATTTGGTGGACGAAATCGACTTGAACGATTGTACCCCATCCCACGATCAGGCAATCCGTATGCGGAAATTTTTCGAGGAAGGCAAGCTGACAACAGAAGCGATTTCTGCGATTATGAGCGAGGAAAAGCCGAATCAGCGTGAGAAGATTGTTTTGCGTGGGGACAGGGTGCGAAGCCTGATCCCGAAAAATATCCCCATCAACCAAACGGAGGAGTATGTCTGCAAAGCGCTGGAGCATTACAACAAGTTTTTGCGAAACCGTGCCGAGCGTGACAGCAGATAAGGCGGAGTATGTTTTCTGCTCCCCCTTCCTCACACTCCAACCCCTAAAACTACCTGACTACCCGAAAGAAAAAACTATCTCACTTACTTAAAGCTATCTTGTATAACTAAATCTATCTCAAAGAAACGCACAATTCCAAAAACAAGGAGGAACGGCTTATGATTTAAGATTACCCCTTGTTTCGCACCTTTGTCTGTAACGCTGTTTCGCATTACAATAGCGGCAGAAAAACAAAGGAGTGAAACGCAATGAAATCAAAAACGATTGCTTTTTTAACGGCTCTTTTACTGATGATCGTGCTTACAGGCTGCAACAATGCCCCGCCAAATGAAGATAAGACGCAGCCGTTTTCTTTTTCGGAGAGTAATCAAAGCACTCCCGAATCAGAAGCGCCTGCGGTAAATGAGATCAAAGAGGTTGAAACAACGCCTGAAACCTTGCAGGAATCAGAGCCGGATAAGCAGAAAGAAACGATGGAAAAGGATACGGTCAGTTCCGAACAGCCGCAGACTGATTCTGATAACAGGCAGACGGTGCAACCCGCCGAGCTGCCAAACGAAGCGGACAAGACCGATAATCCTATTTCCACACCACAGCCGAGCGTTCCTGAGCAGACAGAAAGCAAAGCGCCCGAGCCGCCTAAGACAGAAGAAGCGCCGGGCGAAACGAAACCCGACTTTGACATTGATTATTGGATTTCCTTTGCAAAAGATTATGCTGAGAGCGTTGGGCTTCAGTTAGACAGTGAAGCAATTTACTGTTGGGATAACCCCATTCGTGCCGGAGCGCACTGCAAATATCTTGAAAGGGATATTCACAGTCGCTTAGATCGGTACAAGGCTGATGAAGAAATCACAGCCGTATGGATTTGGGCGGAGGAACTCTCCGACGGAATCTATGACTTATATATTGGCTATGCCTAAATTTTTAATATTCCATTTAGAGAACGCACCGAAAAAAAACGGTGCGTTTTTTCATTTTAAGGAGGATTTCAGATGAAAATTAAGAAACCAAAGCGCATTATGTCGCTGTTTCTTGCGGCGCTGATGTGCGTGACTTCTCTTGTGGGAATTGGTACGACAGCTTATGCCGCCGAAGAAACCGATGATGTATATCTCGTTTCGTTCCCCCGTGACGGGGACTCGAATTACAACGCCGAATGGGGACACAGCAACCTGAGCCTTATGAACGGCTGGAAAACAGGCACTTCCCGTTATACAACCGTCCGTGCGATGGGATCGTACAATGGAAATATCTGCTACTGCATTGAGATCGGCGTCCCGCAGCAGACCGGAGACAGCTTTACCAAAAAGGGCGAGGATTTTTGGGACAACTACCCTTCGTCCTATAACAGCACCATTTCTCCTGACGATATTAAACTGTTCATTGGTCGTATCTTCCAATACGGCTATACGGGAACAATCTCAACCTCGTGGCGTTCTCAGAACGAGGGCGGCGATAAGCTGGCTCACGCAGTCGCTACACAGCTTCTCATTTGGGAAACCGTGATCGGCGAGCGTGATGAAAACTTTAACAAGGTCAGCACAGGCGGCAAGGACGCTGTTCTGGATCAGATCAGCCCTAACCACCCTCTTTATGACAAAATTATGAGCTACTACAATTCAATGGCGGCAAGTGTGCAGAAGCATTCCAAGCTGCCGAGCTTCCTTTCCAAAACGCCGGGAAGCGCACAGGAGATCGAGCTTGAATGGGATGGCTCTAAGTACACGGTTACGCTGACGGATAGCAACAATGTCCTTTCGGGATATAAGTTCTCGTCCAATGATTCGGGCGTTCAGTTCTCCGTAAGCGGAAACAAATTGACGATTACTGCCGAGAAAGCGCCGAGCGACGGACTGACGATCACCGCAGAGAAAACAGCGCAGAGAAAAGGCGTTATCACTTGGACAGACGGTATCTATGGACCGGACGGCGGTGTGCAGGATACCGTAACCTATGCTCAGACGGTCAATGATCCGGTTAAGGGATTCCTTAAACTAAAGGTTTCTTACGGATCGGCGAAAATCGTCAAAACCAGTGAGGACGGTAAGGTTGACGGGATTTCCTTCCGTATTCAGGGCAATGGCATAGATAAAATCGTAAAGACAGAAAACGGCGGTCAGTTTCAGGTAGATAACCTAATGCCCGGAGTATATACCGTAACCGAGCAGAAATATGACCGCTACGAGCCGCAGGAGTCCCGCAGAGTAACCGTAGTTGCGGGGCAGGTTGCGACCGTCAATTTCAACAATACGCTGAAGCGTGGAGATATTGAGGTTATCAAATCCTCGGAGGATAACTTCAATGAGGGCGTGACCTTCCACCTTTACGGCACATCGCTCTCCGGTATTGCCGTTGATGAGTATGCTGTTACGGATAAAAACGGCGTAGCGACCTTTGAAGATGTGTTGATTAGCGGCTCAACGCCATACACCGTAGAGGAAGTGGATACCGCAATCCGCTATGTCATTCCCGAAGATCAGACCGCACCTGTCAAATGGAATGAGGTTACTACCCGCAATTTCACCAATATCCTGAAAAAGTTTACCGTTACTGTCACAAAGAGCGACGCTGAAACGGGAACAGCTCAGGGCAACGCCTCGCTTGCAGGTGCAAAATACGGGATTTTCAAGGGCGATCAGCTCATTGACGAATACTACACCGATAAAAACGGTCAGTTTGTCACAAAAGAATATATTTGCGACTCGGATTGGACAATCAAGGAGCTGGAGCCAAGTGAGGGGTATTTGCTTGATCCGACTGTCCATAAGGTCGGCGCAGAGCCGGAGCTTTATACCATTGAGCATAATCAGACCGCAAATGATGTAAACGAACAGGTCATCAAGGGCAATATTGCCATTATCAAACATACCGACAATGGTGACACACAGATTGAAACTCCCGAAGAAGGCGCTGTTTTTGAAGTGTATCTTAAATCAGCAGGCAGCTTTGCCAATGCAAAGGAATCCGAGCGTGATACGCTCATTTGTGATGAGAATGGTTTTGCACAGACAAAGGATATGCCTTACGGTATTTATACCGTTCATCAGGTATCCGGTTGGGAAGGCAGAGAACTGATGGACGATTTTGATGTGTTCATCGCAAAAGACTCGCAGACCTATCGCTATTTGATTAACAACAGCAATTTTGAAAGCTATATCCAAGTAGTCAAGGTAGACGCAGAAACGGGCAAGACCATTCCCTATGCGGGCGCAGGATTCCAGATTTATGATCCGTCCGTCAATCTTATCACGATGGAGTTTACTTATCCTACCCCGACAACCGTTGACACTTTCTATACCGACGCTAACGGCTCGCTCGTAACGCCGGAAAAACTGCCTTACGGTAAAGGGTACTCTATCGTTGAGGTGCAGAGTCCATATGGGTATGTTCTCGACAGCACACCCGTCTACTTTGATATAACGGAAGAAAATTCTTCTGAGGAAAGCGGGGTTACAGTGATAAAAGTTGAAAAAACCAATATGCCGCAGAAAGGCACAATTACCATTGAGAAAACGGGCGAAGTTTTCTTCGGTGTTTCTGTAAGCGGCGGAACAGATGAAAACGGGCAGGAACTTCCCGTTATTTATCAGCCGATCTACGAAACACAGGGGCTTCCCGATACAGTTTATGAAATCCGTGCCGCTGAAGATGTGGTAACGCCTGACGGTACGCTGAGGTACAGCAAAGGCGAGCTGGTTGATACGGTTACAACCGATAAAAGCGGCTTTGCAAAAAGCAAGGAACTATATCTCGGAAAATACGAGGTAAAAGAGGTCAAGGCAGGCTACGGAATGGTAATAAACAATGAAATCCATACCGTAGAACTGATTTACGCCGGGCAGAATGTAGCCGTAACCGAAACGGCGACTTCCTTTGTTAATGAAAGGCAGAAGGTTGAAATCAGTCTTGAAAAAGCGCTGGAAACAAACGAGCTGTTCGGTATCGGCAATAACGGTGAAATCAAAAATATCAGCTTCGGCTTGTTCGCCGATGAGGAACTTGTATCTGCAAGCGGAACTTCCATTCCGAAAGACGGTTTAATTGAAATCATCACCCTTGATGAAAACGGCAAGGCGACCGTCAAGACCGATCTGCCTTTGGGCAGCTATTATGTAAAAGAGCTTGCGACTGATGAGCATTACCAGCTTAGCGGTGAGAAATATCCCGTTGTATTTGAGTATGCGGGACAGGAAGCCGCAACGGTTGTGATTGCCGTAAATGACGGAGAGCCGATGGAAAACAAGCTGATTTACGGCTCGGTTTCCGGCAAAAAGGTTGACGAGAATGGCGAGGGACTCGGCGGTGCGCTCATTGGTCTGTTTAAGAGCAATGATGTTGAGTTTACCGAAGAAAATGCCCTGATGACCGCCGTATCCGGCGACGATGGCAGCTTCGCCTTTGAGAATGTGCCTTACGGAAACTGGTATATCCGTGAGATCAAGCAGCCGACCGGATTCGTGCTTGATGAAACCGTCTATGATGTGAATATCTCGGAAAATGAGCAAATCATTGAGATTGAAATCGTCAATAAGCTTGTGCGTGGCAATATCGCTCTTACAAAGGTGGACGCTGAATATACTGATACCAAACTGACGGGCGCTATTTTTGAGGTCTATAAGGACTCCAATGATAACGGCGAGCTGGATAAAGAGGACGAGCTGATCGGCACACTGACTGAAAAAGAAATCGGGCAGTATGAAATGAACGATTTGCTCTACGGGCGCTACTTCATTTTGGAATCAGCAAGCCCGGATTCGTATATCCGTGACGAGGGCGTGTACGAGGTATTTATCGACACGGACGGAAAGACCTATCAGGTGGAAAACACAGAGGGCAAAGGCTTTGCAAACGAGCCTATGCGTGGGAACTTAAAAATCGTGAAAACATCGTCTGACGGAAAGGTGGAAGGTTTTGCTTTCCGCATTACCGGAGCAAACGGATATGATGTTACCCTTGAAACAGATGAAAACGGCGAAATTTTCCTCGAAGGTCTGCGGATCGGCGAGTACAAGATTTCCGAAGTAAATAATTCTGTTTCCGCTATGTATATCCTGCCTGCTGACAAGGAAGCTGCGGTACAGGTAGGCTCTACCACGGTCGTTGAAATGCATAATGAGCTGAGAGATACGCCGAAAACTGGAGATAACAGCAAGCTCGGTCTTTGGATTGCTCTTGCGGGCGTATCGGTAGCAGGCATTGCGGCTTGCGGTATCATCGGCTTTAAGAAAAAGAAGAAGGAGGATAACTGATGGAACTGAAAGCGATTATCGGAATTGCTTTGGTCGTCTTTATCGTAGGCGGCTTTATCTTTTTGCAGATCCGTAACAGAAAGAAAAAGTAAGAACTTCTGCGGGGGCGGGGCTTAAAAACTCCGCCCCCTTTTTCTATTTTGGGAGGCTTAAATGAGAAACCTGAAAACGATTGAAAACCGAGTGCTTGCGGTGTTAAAGGAACACCCCGAAGCACGAAATGACGATATGAAGCTGTATCTGCTTGTCAGCAAGGCGTGTATCTATGATACCCACGGTATCAGCCATTTCGGCTTTGAAGATGTGATGAGCAATTACAAGGCTTACGGTATCCCCTGCTTTGAGAGTATCCGAAGGACAAGACAGAAGATTCAGGCGAAACACCCTGAACTCGGCTGCTCCCCCGAAGTACGCAGGGCAAGGCATAAAATGCAGCGTGTCTATTCTGACTACGCTAAAAACTAAGATGGGAGGTAAAAGAAAATGGCAGCGAAGAAAAACGCAAACACCGCTTTGCAGCAGAAAGTAAAGGTGCTGGCGAAGCTCTATGATTCCGGCTGTAAAACCGAAAAGGATTTGAGGGCGCTGAGCCTGCAAAGCATTTTGAAAATTCCCGATATATCCGTTTCCGATATGACGGTTATCACAGAGCTTCAGGAGCAGATCGCAAAAAACAGGCTCTTTTCCTATTTGGGAGGTGCTGAAGATGAGCAGCAGTCAGAGGAAAACACGATTTAGACAAAGGAAAGGAGCAGACAGAAATGGCTTTTACAATTCGAGCGCTTTATTCTGACGAGCAAAAATACACTTACAGGCAAAGTACGCAGATCGAGGGACAAACCGGAAGTATCGGCTATCTGCGTGGCGACTTCGGCGCAGGCGGCAAAGAGTTCTTTTCCTCTTGGTTTGACCACAGGCGGGATTTGAAAACAGATGAGTTCAAAAGCGCTCTGGACGAGGTTATCAACGCCCTTCGTTCCGAAGAATATGGGCTGTTAAAGAGCCGCACGGCTATGGCGCAGTATGCGGAGAAATATACCGACAGCGCTTTTCAGGGAAACTATACGACCGAGTACGGTTTTCGTGCCGATACCGAAAAACACGCTTTCCTGATACGGTGCAATCCTGCCCGTGGGGACTATAACTTTTACTGTTACTGCTATGTGCGGGAATGGCTCGACCGCCATATGGAAAAAGCGAGCCGTGGAATCCGCTTTATTACGCCGGATTACAAAGAAAAGTTCAAAATCCCCGATGGAGATAAAATTCGCATTATCCTGAGCGACGGAGAACAGCTTGACCGCACCTGCCGATATATTGACGACTATCATTTGGAAGTTGGCAGCAATCTCTATCACATCTGCGAGTTTGCCGAGCGGATGGAGCAAAACGGCAATACCGTGATCCCGCTCCGTTCTTCTCTGCCGGAGCAGTGTTATGTGTTTGTGCAGACGGAAAACTGCGTCGGCATTGTCAAAAAGGGTGAAAGTGGATTTTACCGCACGGATATTCAGGGCGGCAAGCCCAGTGAAACAAACGCCCTTGTGAATGAGATGAACGAACAACTCGGCTTGTCGAAAGGTCAGGCAGAAGCAATGAAGGCAGGCTCAATGTTCGGTTGGGATACCCCTGCCGCCGATCCGAAAAGTTATGATAAAAACGGTATTCCCGTAAAACCGAAACAGAAAGACTATGAAAGATAGGAGGTGCATAACCGATGGCACGAAAGTACGACCTGATTTCCGAGCTGTACCGCCGTACCGCACACGCTGTTGTGTCCGATGTTCAGAACTGGCAAGCCTTTTTGCGCTGCGCCTGCCGGAACTATCGTCTGCGCTTTGACGAGCAGCTTCTCATCTACGCCCAAAGACCGGACGCAACGGCAGTGCTGGAGATCGAGCGCTGGAACGATAAATTTGGGCGTTGGGTAAACCGTGGCGCTAAAGGTATCGCCGTATTTGAGGACGCCGACCGGAGCAGGCAGCGCTTAACCCATTACTTCGATATTTCCGATACCCACGCAAGCCGCTATTCCCGCCCCGTCCCGATTTGGGAGATGAAACCGGAATATACGGACGATGTGATCGAATCCCTTGAAAACACCTTCGGCGAGCTGGAAAACAGGGAAAGCCTTGCGGACGCAGTGCTGAGCGCCGCTAAAAACGCCGTGGAAGATAATATCCCCGATTATTTGGGCGATCTGATGTATGACGCAGATGACAGCTTTCTCTACGGTCTTTCGGAGGATATGATTACTGCTATGTATAAAAAGGCGGTAACAAACAGCGTAGCGTATATGATGATGACAAGGCTTGGAATAGATACCGAGCCGTTTTATGAAGCGGAGGATTTTTCCGTTATCACAAATTTCAATACGCCCGAAACCTTAAACGCCCTCGGTATTGCGTCAAGCGATATTGCGGAGATGGGGCTTGGGGAAATCTCCCGTACTGTTCTTGCTCTTGAAAGGCAAAATCGCATCATTGCGGACAGAGAAAAACCTGATTACAATAAGGCTGAAAATAAAATCGAAAGGAGTTTTGATGATGAACGAGCTGACATACACAATGCAGGGCGACTACAATCTGCCGGATTTGACAATGCCGCAGCAGCCGGAGGTAACTTTGGGCAGGTACGCTCAGATGAGGCGGAAATTTCTCAAAGAACATCACAAAATCCGTTACTACAATCTTCTGACGAGCTGCACTCTGACGGAGCATTTAGCAGAAACAGAGCAGACAGCGATGAAGCTGGAAGAAACCCTGATGAAGCAGATGGCGGCGCAGGAGGGCTTGACCGAGAGCCTGAAAGCGGCGGATATGATGAAGTGGGTGCAGGGAATGAACAATCTGAGGAACAGAGTGCAGGAGATCGTGAAAGCGGAGGTCATCTTCGCTTAGACTACTACGACCGAAACAACGAGGACAAGAGCCTGCCGTTTTTCGGCGGAGACGATACCATTCGTGAAATCCTCGGCACAACGCCCCACCTGAAAGCCTCAAAGGACGAAATTCGTGCTTTTTATGAAGGCAATCCCGATAACGCCGCCCGTATCGAATATATCAAGGGCATTTTCAATAACGACTATACCGAACTGATTTTGAGCGACGGGCGGCGAGTCGGGTACAAAACTTGGCAGAATGTGCTTCAGCTTTGGGAGGGAAATTATGCAGACCGAATAGCACAAGGCTTCTATGATTGGAGCGTGATCGCACAGCACTTTGAAGCAATGCGGCTGCTCGGCGAATTGCAGGATACAAGGAAGCCGTTACCGTCTATGGACGGACAACTGAATTTTTTGGATATGCAGGCAGAGGAAAAAACCTCTGCCTTTTCTTTTTCTCAGGAAATTATTGATACTGTACTTGCCCGTGGAAGCGGTGTATCTGAGGGAAAATTCCGTATCTATGAGCAGTTTGAAAAAAGTCTGTCCGCAAAGGAAAATGCCGATTTCTTAAAAGACGAATACGGTTGGGGCGGCGCTTATCCTGTTATTGTCGGCGCAGGAATTGACGAGCAGCACGACGGAAAAGGAATTTTGATCTCAAAAGGCATTGGGGACGATAAGCCGCATATCCGGCTGACTTGGACTCAGGTTGAGAAGCGGATAAAGGAATTGATACGCCTCGACCGTTATCTCAATCCAAAGGAAAAAGAGATTTACCCGCAGTGGCTTGAAAAGCAGGAGGAACGCCGAGCGGAACTTGCCGAAGAACAGAGAAACCGTGAAATCCTCTCCTCTGCTCCACCCGAACAGGAAACAGTGCAGGCAGCTGAAAGCGAGCCGCAGCAGGAAGCGCAGTATGACTATCATCTCGGCGATACGGTATATATGGGCGCTGACGAATATGAAATACTTGCCTTTGATGATAAACAGGTACGACTTTTTGACACGCAGTTTCCTCTGTTCAATAAGGAGATGGACAGGGCGGAATTTGACCGTCGAGTGCGGGAAAATCCGCTGAACGACCACCTGAAGGTCAAGGAGTTACTACCCGAAGAAAAGGCAGACGAAGCGCCAGCCTTTGACATTGGTATGGGGTATCTTGGAAACGGCCTTACCGTCTGGAACAGAGCCGTAGAAGAAAACGGCGATTATCAGACGATTGCTCATATCAGCAACGAGGGCGAAATCCACTACTATGTGGACGGTCTGCCTGAAGATGTGGTCGCAAGGATCGAACAGGCGGCGGCACAGGAACAGCAAAAAGCGTTATTCTCTGCCACTTATAAAATTGGCGACAAGGTTTATTTAGACGGAAAGCCGTTTGAAATCACACGAGTAGACGACTGGAATGTTACGCTTATGGATCGCTCTGTGCAAAATCCGCAGCCACGCTTGGAGCGCAAGGACAGCTTTATGCGCCTTGTTCAGCAGAATGAGAATAACAGTCGATTTGCGGCTTTCTACAATGAATACAGCGAAATCAAGAGTGATAATCCCGACAGCCTCGTGCTGTATCAGATGGGCGATTTCTTTGAAGCCTACGGAGAGGACGCACAGACCGTCAGCGAAGCTTTGGAGCTGAATTTGACTTCTCGCTCTATCGGGAATAACCAGCGAACGGGAATGTGCGGCTTTCCGGCAAACCGTTTAGAAACCTATGTAAATATGCTGCTTGACCGTGGCTTTGATGTGGCGGTTTCTTCCCTTGAAAACGGAGAGCGAAATACCCGAAACATCGTATCAAGCAATAAGGAAGATCCGGTGCAGTCGCAGCCAATCGGCAGGATTGATTATCTGCATACAGACGGTACAGTGCGGGAAAGCGTTGAATATACCAGCCTATACCAGTTTGAAAAAGACATTAAGGAGGAAACTTTCTACGGTGTTCCTTTTACTGTCGTTTTCTATAAGGATAAAGACGGGAACACTGTACCGCAGGATTTTATCGGCAGCCTTGATCCGCAACCAAAAGGCGTAGAAATCATTGATTCGCCCTATCTCGCAAATGACAGGGCGGCAGAAAATATGCTCCCGCCTGACGAGAGATTTTTCGTTATTGAAACCGATGACGGTTATGCCATTTGGGACGATTTGACGGAAGCTATCTATATAGACAATGAGGGCGTCAGGGAGGAATTTAAGAGCGAGTGGCAGGCAAATGATTACTTAGAACAGGTCAAGAAATCTGTTTCCGAACTGGATACGGCAAAAGCGCTCATAGATGAGTATTGCCGGGATGAGTTTGAACGGGAGGAAGGTGCGGATTATACCGACCTTTCCAATGTGGAGCTTGCTTATACAACAACCGAAGATGATAAGCACGAAATTCAGGCAAGAGTTAATCTTGTGGATTACCGACTTGAAACCCTTGCAGACGGAAATGTTATCAGGAGCGAACAGTTTTCTTCCCTCGAAGATATGATTGAAAGGAGCTTACAGAGCCTTTCCTTTAACGATCTTGTGTATCTGTCTGATGAGGAACTTGAAATGGCAGAACAAAATTCTGCTAAGCAGCCTACACCCGAAAAAAACGAGCCATTAACGCCTGCGTTTAGTCAGCAGAAACGCTCACGGATACAAACCTTTGATCTGCACCCCGATATACCTATGTCCGAAAGGCACACTTTTAACCTCGCTTTCCACGAAGTGCCGGAGGCAGGCAAAAAAGAACGCTTCCGCAGGAATATGGAGGCAATCAGAGTGCTGAAGGAATGTGAGTTTGATAACCGTTTTGCAACACCCGAAGAACAGGAGATACTATCACAGTATGTCGGTTGGGGCGGTATTCCAGAAGCATTTGATGAAAACAATTCCTCGTGGGCGGACGAGTTTATCGAGCTTTACACTGCCCTTTCTCCCGATGAGTATGAAAGCGCAAGGGCAAGTACGCTTACCGCTTTCTACACCCCGCCCGTTGTCATTTCCTCGATCTACAAGGCAATGGAACAGATGGGATTTAAGGAGGGCAATATCTTGGAGCCTTCCTGCGGTATCGGCAACTTTATCGGTATGCTGCCCAGTTCAATGCAGGACAGCAAAATTTACGGCGTGGAGATCGACAAAATCTCGGCAGGTATCGCACAGCAGCTTTATCAGAAAACCTCGATAGCGGCGCAGCCGTTTGAGGAAGCAAATATTCCCGACAGCTTCTTTGACGCTGTAATCGGCAATGTGCCTTTCGGGGATATTCGAGTCAATGACAGGAGGTATAACAAGCATAACTTTTTAATTCACGACTATTTTTTTGCAAAATCCTTAGATAAGCTCAGACCGGGCGGCGTGATGGCGCTTATAACGAGTAAAGGCACAATGGATAAGGAAAATCCAGCCGTGCGGAGATATATCGCACAACGAGCCGACCTGCTCGGCGCTATTCGCCTGCCGAACAACACCTTTAAGGGAAACGCCGGAACAGAGGTCGTTTCGGATATTTTGATATTACAGAAACGAGACAGACTTATTGACCTTGAGCCGGAGTGGGTACACCTGAACACCGATGAAAACGGCGTGAAGATGAACGCCTACTTCGTCGATCACCCTGAAATGGTATTGGGCGAATGGAAAACTGTATCCGGCAGATTCGGCGAGGAAGATACCGTTGTCCCTTATGAAAACGCCGACCTTGCAGAGCTTTTGAACGAAGCCATTTCTAATATCCACGCAGAGATTACAGATTACGAAGTGGACGAGGAATTGACCGAAGAAGATCATTCCATTCCCGCCGATCCCGAAGTCCGCAACTTTTCCTATACGGTTGTGGACGATAAAATCTATTACCGTGAAAATTCCCGAATGACGCCGGTGGAGTGTTCGGCTACGGCTGAAAACCGGATCAAGGGTATGATTGCCATACGGAATAGTGTTCGCAGCCTGATTGAAATGCAGACTGCCGATTATCCCGATTATGAAGTTGAAAAGGAACAGCAGAAGTTAAATGCGCTTTACGATACTTTTTCCAAGAAGTACGGACTGATCAATTCCCGTGCGAATGTGTCCGCTTTTTCGCAGGACAGTTCTTTTGCCCTGCTTTCCGCACTGGAGGTGCTGGACGAAAACGGGGAGCTTGAACGCAAGGCGGATATGTTCACGAAACGGACGATCAAGCCTCACACCCCTGTTACTTCTGTTGATACCGCCAGTGAAGCACTTGCTGTATCTATGGGCGAAAAAGCCTATGTGGATATGGAATATATGTGTTCTCTCACGGGCAAGACCGAAGAAGAAATCTATCAGGAATTAAAGGGCGTAATCTTCTTAAACCCGATGTACGGCTACGGAGGCAGTACCGAGCAAAAGTACCTGATGGCGGACGAATATCTCTCCGGAAATGTGCGGGAAAAGCTCGCTTGGGCGAAAAAATCCGCAGAAGTCTATCCCGAAGATTACAAAATCAATGTGGAAGCGCTGGAAAAGGTACAGCCGAAAGACCTGACTGCCAGTGAGATTTTCGTGCAGCTCGGTACGACTTGGCTGCCGGAAGAAATCGCACAGCAGTTTATGTACGAATTTTTGGATACGCCCAGATATGCACAGTGGAACATCAAAGTCCACTACTCAAAGCTGACGGGCGAATGGAATGTAGAGGGTAAATCCTATGACCGCAGCAATCTGAAAGCCTATAATACCTACGGCACAAAGCGAGTCAACGCCTACAAAATTATTGAAGATACGCTCAATATGAAAGATGTGCGTGTCTTTGACTATATGGAAGATGATGAGGGAAAAAAGAAAGCTGTCCTCAATAAAAAGGAAACCGCTATTGCCCAGTCGAAGCAGGAGCTTATCAAGCAGGGCTTTCAGGATTGGGTATGGCGTGATCCCGCAAGACGGGAAAAGCTGGTACGGCTGTATAACGACAGATTCAACAGTATCCGCCCCCGTGAGTATGATGGGAGCCATATCATTTTTAGTGGTATGAATCCTGAAATCGAGCTGCGGGAACATCAGAAAAATGCAGTCGCCCATATCTTGTACGGTGGAAACACCCTCTTAGCGCACGCCGTAGGCGCAGGCAAAACCTTTGAAATGACTGCCGCCGCTATGGAATCCAAGCGGCTCGGACTGTGCAATAAATCCCTCTTTGTCGTGCCGAATCATTTGACGGAGCAGTGGGCGGCGGAGTTCTTGCAGCTCTATCCTGCGGCAAATATCTTAGTCGCTACAAAGAAAGACTTTGAGATGAAAAACCGAAAACGCTTCTGCGGCAGGATTGCCACAGGCGATTATGACGCTGTGATTATCGGTCACTCGCAGTTTGAAAAAATCCCGATAAGCATTGAAAGACAGAGGGCTGTTTTAGAACAGCAACTTAGTGATATTATCGAAGGGATTGCGGATATAAAGAGAAACCGTGGCGACCGTTTTTCTGTCAAACAGCTTGAAAAGACAAAGCGCTCCCTGCAAACAAAGCTGGAAAAATTAAACGATCAATCAAGAAAGGATGATGTCGTAACCTTTGAAGAACTCGGTATAGACCGTCTCTTTATTGACGAGTCGCACTATTACAAGAATCTCTATCTCTACACAAAAATGCGGAATGTAGGTGGTATCGCCCAGACGGAAGCGCAGAAATCTTCCGACCTTTTTATGAAGTGCCGCTACCTTGATGAGATTACTGGAGGGCGTGGCGTTGTATTTGCGACGGGTACGCCGATCTCAAACAGTACGGTTGAGCTGTATACGATTCAACGGTATTTGCAGTACCGAACGCTGCAAGAACACGATTTACAGCACTTTGACGCTTGGGCGTCGATGTTCGGCGAGACGGTTACGGCGGTCGAGCTTACACCCGAGGGCTATAATTTAGTAGGACGATAAATAATGCGTTCCTAAATTGAAAATAGGTTATCAAAGTCGGTTTCAGAACTTCAAAAATTTTTTTGATTTTTTTGAAAAACAGTTCCGCTTTGTACCCCTATTTTCTCCTATTAGCAGAGGGAGTAATTCCTGTAATGCTAAATCGGATTACATAAAGAAAGGAGGATAAGAGAATGTCAAGGACTTCAAAGATTACAGCACTCTATGAGCGTTTATCAAGAGATGATGACCTTAATGGTGAGTCAAACTCAATCACCAACCAAAAGCAATACTTGGAAGATTACGCCCGAAGAAATGGCTTTACGAATATCCGCCATTTTA
>ERZ1106963.2717-NODE-2717-length-16678-cov-6.155086_pt1 | contig 16678 bp, 13 predicted proteins | sample MGYA00403681_ERZ1106963 | MGnify/ENA primary metagenome ERZ1106963 (study PRJEB35170, sample SAMEA104062407) | human gut metagenome | biome: human gut; feature: human-associated habitat; material: faeces | place: Denmark | collected 2012-05-03 ...
CATATTTTACGGTTTGCGGGAATTAAGCTTCAGTCTCTTCTTTCTTGAAAGCTGCCACAAACATATCTTTTACGAATAAATATCCGATACATCCGAATAAAGCGAGGAAGACAAAACCGACCAAGATAAGCGCCTTCTTCGGAGAAGATGCTTTCAAAGGTACGGTAGCCGGCTCAATTACTGTATACACCGGGGTTTCTTCCTGTACACGCAGTTTATCTTGCTCCAACTTCTGCGCCAACGTATTGTAAACATTAAACGTAAGAGTCATCTCATTCTTCAAACGCTCCTGCTCCGTACGGTAGCTGGAAGAGATAATATTACGGTTGGCATCCTCGAAAGCAGCGTACGCACGTTGCGCTTTATAATAAGCGTCACGTGACTCGCCAAATACCTTCTGGGTAAATTCCAAATCTTGCTTTACTTTCTGCGTACGATAATTCGTAATATAATTCTGGAGGTTTTCCAAAACGACCTTTGTCATCTGAGCGGAAATAACCGGGTCCTGCATCTGTACGGAAGCCGTGATAACCAAGGTCTTCTTGTCCACGGAAACAGAAACCCGCTCCTGCAAGGCCTTCACCACCTCTTCTTGATCCTTTGTCAAATGGTAAGGATTCAAGCCCTCAGACTCTTCCTCGTCACCGGAGATTAAACTCATTACCGCACCCAACGCCTTGAATGGAGCGGAGACAATATATCCCCACCAAGCCTTACGTTGATGTTCACTCATATAATCATACAATGTAGTGCTTAACTCCTTTTCCTTATCGGTAACCTCTACCGGAAACAATTCCAACAGAAACGGGGTACTCTGCACCACATCCGGATACAAATCCGGAGAGATCGCGTCCGCACCGGCAGCGGCATTCAGATTAATCCCAGCCATAGCAGCCAAACCGCCAAGACTAGATTTTTTTGCCGCATCCTGTGTCTCTGGTGCCAATTTCACCGTAGTTGTATATTCCTTGGGAATACTGAAAGCTACAATCAAACCTACTACCACCGCAATACCACAGCCTTTCAATAAGAACTTACGCTCTTTCCACAGTTTTTGCGCCAGTTCGATTAAATCGATCTCCTGCTCCTCAGGTAACTCTTGTCTTTTTATCTCGTTTATCGTATCCATGCCTGATTAGTTTTTAATCATGTTAACAATAGAGGTAATCATCGCGGCCATAGAGGTAGCGGAGCTACTGATACTCATGATCTCAGCCAAGCTTCGGCGCTCACGTTGCGTCTTCGTCGGAACTACGATCTCACAGCCCGGCTCCACTTTCGGATAACGCTTGAAAAAGATAGCGGTACGCTTCGTCGTAGCGACCTTACCATTCATATATATTACGATCGGATACTTACGTGCGATATCATTATAACCACCGGCTTGAGACAAGCAATCCATAACCGACATACCTTTCGTGTAAGTCACGCTGTTTGGGTAAGTCACGGCTCCGCTCATCTTCACCGTACTTTGCATCTGCGGGATATAAAGCTCATCGCCGTCACGAAGCACAACGTCATCGATACTACCCGGATTTGCCAACGCTTTCTCTAAATCAATACCTACGGAATAGTCCTTCACATTCATCAACGCTACACCGATGGAATCCCGGCTTTGCTTATTCGCCTCACTTAAAGCCAGAAGGGTCTCCATGCGTTTCAATTCATCTTCTGTCAACTGACGTTTCAAGCTAGCACCTTTTACATAAGACTCTGGGGTAACTCCTCCCGCTTTCGCGATAATATCACTCAAGCGAGCGTTCTTCGTAGCCAATACATAGCTACCGGCAAAAGTGATCTCGCCGTTCACCTTCACGACCTGTTGCTCATGATACCCCGGGGAGAAACGAACATAAACCTCATCGAACGGCTCCAATGTGAAGATCGTATCTCCCGCATTCAACTTGAAGTCCTCACTCAACGAGAAGTTATATACATCAGCGATCCGGTTGACATTCTGATTGGAACTAGGATCCTTCACACGACGGGCTACCTCTACATTAATAGAAGAAGCCGACTCTCTTAAACCACCTGCCATCATGATAGCGTCTTCTATTGTCAAATTATGACGATACGGAAGCACCGTATCCGGATAATTCACGGCTCCGCCAACCTTGATCGTATAAGGTTCGCGCAAATCGAATAGGGAAGGAATGCTTAATTGGTCTTCCGCTTGCAACTCCACATCTGGAGCGGTACCGTTCAAGATACCACGAATATCCACGGCGATCATCGTAGTCGTGAAATCCGGATTCAAACGGGTAATCAAGGCACGGCCGGCGAACTCGTCTCCTTTAAGACCCGCGGCCTGTTTTACCAATTGCTTTACCGTATGAACCGACGGACTTAACTCATATTCTCCCGGACGCCATACTGCTCCCGTCACGATCAAACGATTCTCATAAAAAGGAATAACGGAATCTACCAGCAAAGAATCGCCATCCTGCATCACGAAAGAAGCGAACTTATCTTCCGAAACCGTAGAGATCTGGTAACGACTATCTGATTTACGCTTCACTTGTACGTCCTTCGTATAAGCGTCGCCGGTAAATCCGCCGGCCATATCCAGCAATTGCTTCAAGGTCTCACCCTTGCGCAACTCGAAAATACGATTACGTTTCACCTTACCTCGAACCACCGCTAACTGGTCGTACGGGCCTACCATAATCATATCGTTCTCTTCCAAACGAACATTCGTTGTGTACTTTCCGTTCAATAAATAATCATATACGTCGAGATTAGCGATTTCCTTGCTATTGCGATATACCTTGATGCTACGCAAAGAACCGATCTTATTCACACCACCGGCGGCATACAACGCATTAAATAATGTGGCGAATGAAGGTAATGTATACGTACCGGGAGCGACTACCTCGCCGACAATATTCACCTTCATGCTACGAATCTGGCTCAAACTGACGGAAACAAAGGTATTCCCCTCTCCCGAACCAGACAGCGTAGACATAATCTGGCTCAACTCCTGACGCAGACGAGTCTCAGCGCCAGCGATCGTCAATCCACTGACCGACACCGGACCTAAATTTGGTACAAGGATCGTACCATCCGGAGAGATCTTTAATTTCAAGTTTAGCTCGGAATCTCCCCATACATTAATCAATAACTCATCACCAGCGGAAAGCACATAATCCTTAGGTGTAGGGATGTTTAAATCTGGGGCAAAAGATAAGTTCTTGTTTGAGAAGATTTCATGCCCGAATACGGTATTCTCCATGGCTGAAGCAGGAAGATTATTTCTACGTTGGGCTTCTAAGGATTGTCCTTCATCGATTACCGGCATTACCCGGTCGCTAACCTTCGCATCGGTAGCGGTAGCTTGAGATCCGACTGATCCCCCTTCTTGTTTCATACGCTTGGCTAATTCCTGCTGGATCTGCGTATCCGACATTCCAGCGGCTTTCGCCTTGTCAATCAAGTCTTGCGGAACCTGTGCATACACAGATCCCGACAGCAATAAGCAACATACGCATAGTACGTTCTTAAACGATAAATTCATACAGTCTATTATTGTTTTTTATTATATACCACTCCTGCTATAAGCGACTAACTTAAAAAAGCAGCTATTCTCTAGATTTTCAGCTGGCAAAGATAAAGAATCTTTTCAATATATGACTTAAAAAGTCACCGTTAATCCATCATATGAGTAATGTACATGCGGAGGCAACTCTTTTTCAATGACCGCATGCAACCCTATGCGATGACTCATATGGATTAAATAGGCCTCCTTGGGCTGGATACGGGATATATTCGCTAAGGCTTCCTCCAGACTCTCATGCGATTGATGCTCTCCTTTCCGAAGGGCATCAATAACCAATACATCAAGGTTTTCCAACTTAGCGTACTCTTCTTCCGGAAGATATTTAAGGTCGGTCAAGTAAGCCATATTGCCGATACGGAAACCTAAGATCGGCAGCTTAGCGTGCATTACACGGATCGGAGTGATCATGACACCGGCGGCCTCAAACGGTTTCGTCCCGATCGTATGCAAAACCAAATTAGGCACTCCCGGATATTTATGCTCCCGGAAGACATAAGGGATGCGAGTCTTTATCGCCTCCACGACATTGTCTTCCGCATAAATATCCACATCTTTATACCGGCCAAAAGGACGTAGATCATCTAAGCCACCTACATGATCGTAGTGCTCATGAGTTACTAAAACGGCGTCAAAATAGTAAATCTTATTGTTGATCTTTTTCCATTTGTTCTTCGGACACTTGCCGTTTGCATAAATATACTTCCAGCCGCTCCAGTATTTTACAAACCATCCGGTCTGTGCTTCTTTTACTTTCGGAATCAGTGCATAGCCTGTCTCAGCATGAACCTGTTTCCCAGAAAAGCCCCCCAGCATGCATATGCATAAAAATGTTACAACAATCTGCAGGTATTTTCTTTTTCTTTGCTTGCTCATATTTTCCTCCTTACATCTGTTGACGTAACCTTGTTTACTTTAACATATATTACATTTTTTTACAAGTCTGTTACGATTTTTTCTGTATTTTTGAATTTGAAGCCATACTTTGAAACACTCCAGGTTCACAAAAACACTATGCAAGAATTTTGAAAATTTTTTTGACAACAAAAAAGCAGGTATCTTCTTTTTGGAAGGTTACCTGCTCACGTGCGTTCGACTTGAATTTTCTGTTATTTTAATCCTTTTTCTGGATCAGATAATATGGCAATGCCACAAACAGAATACCGCCCAGCATATTGCCGGCTGTGACGATCAGAAGATTGTAAAGCACTCCCCCGATCGTGATAGCTGTACCCGGATCTAACAGACCAATCGTAAAAAAGGTCATATTGGCAACGCTGTGCTCATATCCGCTGGTAACAAAGGTCATCACACCCAAGATCGCCATCATGATCTTGCCAGTCTCTGTTTTCATTTTGATGCTGCACCACACCGCAAGACATACACAGATATTACAGAAGATCGCTTTTGCAAAAAGCTCCATCGGAGCTGCGGAGACTTTCGCCACTGCCGCATTTCTCAAGAACGTTCCAACTTCCTGTCCGTTCATCAGTCCGGTCATCATAAAGATTCCGGCTGTCACAACAGAACCGAGCAGATTTCCCAGATAGCAGACGATCCACACTTTGATCGTTTTCCCCCAGGAAACTTCTCCTTTTATAGATGCTGCACTCATTGTAAAATTATTTCCGGTAAACAGTTCCGCACCTGCCATAAACACAAAATTTAATCCTACTGCAAAAACAAGTCCGTTCAGCAATTTCGTTGCCGGACTTCCCGCTGCATTGAAATATCCTCCCACAACGCCCATCAGCACGCAGCCCAGTCCGACAAACATTCCTGCCAGGAAAGCAGCTGCCACATATCCAAGCGGATTCTTTTCCAGAAATTCCACTTTTTTCTTTGCAGCACCACAAACTGCCTGATACTCTTCTCGAAACATATACGCACCTCGCTTTTTCTTCTTATATTTACATTGAAAAGATGCCAGAGTCAAAAGGCTGGTATACCCATTGAACCCTGGCATCTGCTTGCTGGGAATCTTTCATCCCTGTCTTATGAAAAAATGCATATGACCTTTGCGATCATTTTGTTTTGATCAGAACAGTCCGGAAATCTTTCCTGTCTCATCTACGTCGATTCTCTCAGCCGCCGGAACTTTCGGCAGTCCAGGCATGGTCATAATATCACCGGTCAGTGCTACGATGAATCCTGCACCTGCGGAGATCTTCAGGTTACGAACAGTAATCTCAAAATCTTTCGGAGCACCCAGTTTTGTCTGGTCATCCGTTAAGCTATACTGTGTTTTTGCCATACAGATCGGGCAGTTGCCAAATCCCATATCTTCGAGCTGTTTTGCCTGTTTCTTTGCATTTGCTGTCAGGACAACTCTGCTTCCGCCGTAGATCTTCTGAACGATCTCATTCAGTTTATCTTCGATAGAACCTTCCAGTTCGTATGCATAAGTAAAGTCGTTTGGCTGATCACACAGACGGATCACTTCTTCTGCCAGAGCGATTCCGCCTTCGCCGCCTTTTGCCCATACTTCAGAGAGAACAACATTTACGCCCAGTTCTTTACATTTCTCTTCAACCAGTTTCAGTTCTGCTTCTGTATCGGTCGGGAATGCATTGATTGCAACAACGCAAGGCAGTTTGTATACGTTTGTGATATTGCTTACATGTTTCAGCAGGTTTGGCATACCTTTTTCCAGAGCTTCCAGATTTTCGTTGTTCAGGTCTGCTTTTGCAACGCCGCCGTTGTATTTCAGTGCACGAACGGTTGCTACGATAACAACTGCGTTTGGTTTCAGACCTGCCATACGGCACTTGATATCCAGGAATTTCTCAGCACCTAAGTCAGCACCGAATCCGGCTTCTGTGATGGTGTAATCAGCCAGTTTCAGACACATCTTGGTTGCTGTTACGGAGTTACATCCATGAGCAATGTTTGCGAACGGACCGCCGTGTACGATTGCCGGTGTTTTCTCCAGTGTCTGTACCAGGTTTGGTTTCAGTGCATCTTTCAGAAGAGCTGCCATAGCTCCCTGTGCATTCAGGTCACCTGCGGTAACCGGTTTCTGCTCTGCGATCTTTCCGTATGTATAGCCAATGATGATTTTAGACAGTCTTTCTTTCAGGTCTGTGATATCACGTGCCAGACACAGAACTGCCATGATCTCAGAAGCAACGGTGATGTCATAACCATCTTCTCTTGGCATTCCGTTTGTCTTTCCGCCAAGTCCGTCTACTACGTTTCTCAGCTGACGGTCGTTCATATCCACGCATCTCTTCCATGTGATCTTTCTCGGGTCAATGTTCAGTGCGTTGCCCTGGAAAATGTGGTTGTCGATCATGGCTGCCAGCAGGTTGTTTGCTGCACCGATCGCATGGAAGTCACCTGTGAAGTGGAGGTTGATATCTTCCATCGGAACTACCTGAGCATATCCGCCGCCGGCTGCTCCGCCTTTTACACCGAATACAGGTCCAAGTGACGGCTCACGAAGAGCTACCATAACTTTTTTACCAAGTCTTGACATTCCGTCTGCCAGACCTACAGATGTGGTTGTCTTTCCTTCTCCTGCCGGAGTCGGGTTGATTGCGGTAACCAGGATCAGCTTGCCGTCTTCGCCTTCTTTTTCTCTTAACAGATTGTAGTCAATTTTTGCTTTATAATTGCCGTACTGCTCCAGATATTTACGGTCAATACCTGCTTTGTCTGCAATTTCTGTGATTGGAGCCATCGTTGTCTCCTGTGCAATTTCAATGTCTGATTTGAATCCCATGATGTTCATTACTCCTTTCTTTATTAACCGCTTTTTGCGGTAATTAGCTGTTTTTGGGTAAAAAAATGCCGCACAAAAATAAAGGATAAAATATCCTGGTTCTTTGTGCAGTAGCGGAAGCGAGACCGTAACGCGGTATAACCTTCGTTCGTCGGAAGCCTCCCCCTCCAACGACACTTTACGTACGATATCTACTCTACTTATATGTAAAGCTTCTGAAAACTCTAAAAAAATCCAAAGCTTTTTTGTATATATTTACTATATCTCAACTGTCTGAAATTGTCAAGCAGATGAATAGAAAAAATTGTCTCTTTTCTGTAAAGAATGCGGCCAGTGAGACTCGAACTCACACGGTTGCCCACTGGCACCTAAAACCAGCGCGTCTGCCAATTCCGCCATGACCGCATGCTGTTTTATTATACAAAAGCAGGCACACCCTGTCAAGTGTGCCCGCCCGAAAAATCTGAAAACTTACGCTTATTTTTTGATTTTAACGCTCTTTACTGCTGAAAACTGACCAAGTGCTTTTTTGCCGTTTACTTTTTTGTAAGCTTTGATTTTATAGTAGTATGTTTTTCCTTTTTTCAGATTTTTGTTGGTAAAGGTAACCGTCTTTCCTTTGTTGATGGTTTTTACTGCTGCGTATTTTCCGTTTTTCTTTGTTGCACGGTATACAACATAACCATCTGCATTTTTAACCTTTTTCCATTTCAGGACTGCTTTTCTGCCTTTTGTGTTCTTGACAGAGTTCAGTTTTACTTTTGCTTTGTAAGCAGTCTGTGTCTGGTTGTTCTTATCATTGTTGATATCTGTTTTTGTTTCCGGTGTCTTTGTCTCGGTTTCTTTCTGTACTTTTACCAGATCTTTGATCGCATTCTGCAGATGAGCGATCGCTTCGTTTACTGTTGCCTGTGTATGCGGTGTTTTCAGCTCATCTTCTGCTTCTGCCAGCTCTGTCTCAAAAGATGCCCAGCTAGAAGCGGTGTAGTCTGCTTTTACCAGTTTCTTTGCTTCGTCTACCACTTTCTGCAGTTCTGTGGTATCTACTTTCTCATCACCTTTATTGTCAGATACGATGTTCTCAGATGTTGCCTGTACTTCAAAGGTATAATCCTGATATCCCAGTGCATATACGGTTACTTTCCAGTATCCGGTTCCGTCGGTTCCTTCCGGCAGCTGGCAGCGAAGGGATTTCGTCAGTCCAAGCTGAACACCCATGGATTTGTGCATCCAGTTGTCTGCTGCAAATTTTGTTCCGTAGGTTGCCAGTTTGTTTGTGTAAGTGCTGTCATTTCCATAGTAGTCCCAGCGAACTGTCTGCATATTTGCACCCAGATCACCATAAGCATCTCCTGTCAGGTCAACACGGATAAATGCACCGTAAGTCTCAGCATCATCTGCGGAACGTACCGTCTTTACAATCTTTGTCTCATCGACTGTTTTCTGTGCTTCATTTTTGATACCGGAATTGCTTCCTGTCTTTCTTGCCGCAAAAGAATAGGTTCCGTCTGCATTTTTTGTTGCAACTTTCAGACCATTGGTATCTGCAGTTACTTCTGCTGTCTTTGTATACGCTTTCAGTGCTTTCTCCGTATATCCGCCTTCAATTGCAGATGCATCTTCTGTTACGCTGTATTTCTTGCAGAAATCTGCATAATCTTCTGTTTTGACTGCAACCGGTACATATTTGATTCCTTTTACTTCATAATCCTCCATGGTTGCCGTTTTTGTCTCACCGTTTTCGGTGTAGGTGATCGTACCTTTATCAAACTGGATCTTGCTTCCGTCTGTCAGGACTGCATAGACAACTTTTTTCGTAGTATCCTGTCCATTTTCATCCTTTGCCGACACTTCTTCGGATGTCCAGTAAGAGATTTCATATGCTTTTCCATCGGTATCACGGATCACAGCATCACACTGGAAACTTCCGCGGTGCAGTCCGTGGTTTTTCGTTGCACGCGTTACAACGTCAAATGCACCTTTATCATATTCTCCTCTGGCATCCGCTTCTTCGGAGGAAGATTTCAGTGTACTTCCGCTTGCCAGATAAACATTTTCATTCTGCCAGTACTCTGCCCAGTCCAGACTTGCATAAACGTATTTGTAATCTGAATCTGCTGCATTGACCGGTGCTGCTGTCGGGCAGATACCGAGCATCATTGCTGCTGCGACTGCGATTGCCAGTGACTTTTTCATGTTGATGGTTCTTTTTTTCATGAGTATTCCTCCTCGAATAATAATTAGTTTGTTTTATTAAAAATTAGCATTTGCTAACCAATAACCTTAAAAATAATTCCGCCCGGCATAAAAGAGGGCTACTCCCTTTTGCCTATGCCAGATGGAACAGGTAAAGCACGCCAAGCAGCAGCAATGCTCTGAAAACCGTAAACCACACTTCATTGCCGCGAAGCTTCGGCACTCTCGTATGGATATTTCCTTTCGGGCAGATGTCCACGCACTTCTGACACTGGAAACATTCTCCCGGCGTCTCGATCGAACCGCTCTTTGTAAGTCCCAGTTCTGCTGGACAGTTTTTCGTGCATGCCCTGCATCCTTTGATGCAGTTTTCACGGTCTCTTGCCAGTGTCAGGAACGGCAGTGCCGGAAGCAGGGAAAAGACTGCACCCATCGGACAGAAAAAACGGCAGAAAAAGCGTTCCTGCACACACATGCCGATCATCAGAATGGTCAGCAGTACAATCCCGATGGCATATCCGCCAAGTTTGAAGTTTCCGGCACGGATCATGGAAAAAACTTCCCACGGACTGGTGCCCTTTGTTTTTGCATAAACGCCTGCATAACATAACAGGCTGATCATAGCCAGCACGATGTATTTCAGCAAATATAAATACTTTGTGATCTTCTCTGAAATACGGTACGGTTTTTTCCTGATTTTTTTACAGATCCACAGATAAATACCATGCAGTGCATCTCCGAAACTTCCAAATGCACAGGCAAATCCGCAGAAAAACCGACCGAACAGAATGGTATAAAGGCAGAGGACGCACAGAGCTGTGACAAAACTTGTCATGCTGATCGCATCTCCTTTGCCAATCTGCGTAAACAGATATTTTACACCGGAAAATGCAGCTGTAAAAGCGGATGGTACCAGCAGAAAGAAGATCAGCTGTATGATAGCTCTTACATAGCGATGTACTTGTTTTTGCTTTTTTCTGTCAAGTTTCTTGTTCATTTCTTATTCCGCCTTTTCAAGTGCCTGTGTAACTGCTTCCCGGATTCCGGTTGAACTGAAGGTTGCTCCGCTGATAGTATCCACGTCCGCCGACTGTGCATCTACGATATCCTCGATGATATCCTTTGCCATTTCAAGGTATGCACTGTCCTCTTTTTCTGCTTCTTTGACTTCAATACACGTGATCTCTCCGCTCTCGATCGTCACTTCCACAACGACCTTGCCGCCAAATCCCTGACCTTCCCCTTCGTAAGTGCCGTCCTTCCAGCCTCCGTCTGTATTCTTGGCATCTGCACCTTTTAAAGCCTCTGCCGCTGTATTTTCTGTTTTCTTTGCCTGCTGTTCCTTTAAAGCTGAAACGGTCATCTTGCTGCCCTCCAGCTCTGCGGTCAGCCTGGCGATCTCATCTCGCTGCTCCCGCATTGCAAGCACGGTATTGTAACCGCCGATCAGAAACAGTAGCAGCACAAGGCTGCACATTTTTATCCAGAATTTTTTCATCAGAATCTTCCTTACTTTTTACTCACTTTGTTGCACGATCTTTGCACTCTCAAGTGCCTGTCTGCAGGCTTCTAAAAGGGCACTGGATGAACAGGTCGCACCGGATACCACATCGATTTCGTCCAGGCTGTTCTTTGCCAGAACCTGTGCTACCACTCCCTGTGCTTTTCTTGTGCCTTCTGCCGCCCTCTTTATATAAAGAGCATCTGCAGCCACATAACCTGCTCCGCTTCCGGCAACGTTTGTGATCGCTGTGATCTTGTCATCTTTGATCGTGACGGTCGCAGTCAGTGTATAATCGTCAAACGCTCCTCCGCCAGAAGAAGTGCAGGTTGCCGAAGCGGTATAATCTCCGTCGGCATACACTCTTTCTTTTTCACTCTCCGATGAAGATTCACTTTCTGAGGGTTTCTCGGTTTCTGCTGGCTTCTGCGTCTCGGTTTCTGCCGGCTTTTCGGTTTCTTTCCCGTTAGTTGCCTCTTTTGCATGATTCAGGGCATCTTTGATCGCTTCCAGGATTCCCTTCGAGCTGTAAGTTGCTCCCGACACGGTATCTATTTTCCTAGTACTCTGTTTTTTCACAATCTGGTCTGCCACTGCTTTTGCCTTTTTGACAAATTCTTCCCCGTCTCCGTCTGTCTCTGTCACCAGGATTGAGGTGACTGTCTTATTCTGGATGACCACTGCAACGGTGATATCTCCCATATATCCTTCCCCGGTTCCATAGTAGATACCATCTTTATATGGAAACTTTCCAGTCACCTGTGGAGTGACAGTTCCGGATGTATCGTTATTCTTTTTCTCGGTTTCTTTCTTATTGTCCCCGCTTGTCTTTGTCGTTTTTGCCTGATCTACAGCATTTCGGATCGCCTCGATCAGACCGGCCGAACTGTAAGTTGCCCCGGACACGCCGTCTACGTTGGTGCTCTGTTTTTCGATCACCGTGCTGATCAGTGCGGATGCCTTCTGCATATAGCTGCTTCCGTCCTGATGTTCCACGATCTCGATACTTTTGATCTTGTTATCTTTGATCACAACTTTTACTTTCACCGTTCCGCCAAATCCGGTTCCGGTGCCATAGTAAGTGCCGTCTTTGCAGGTCTGATCTTTGTCTTCCGCCACCTGCGTGATCTTTCCACTTCCGGCTGCTGCCGATGCCCCGCCTGTGCCGCCCGCTGCCGGTGAAGTACTGGTATCCTTCTCTCCGGTCAATGCATTTTTCACGGCACTTATAATGCCTCTGGAACTATAGGTCGCACCGGATACCACATCCACATCCGTCTTCTGCCCGGAAAGGATCTTATCGATCACGCCCTTCGCTCTTCCAAAGAAAGCCGCATCTTCTCCTTCGGCACTCACGACATTGATTTCTGTGATCGTCTTGTCTTTTATTACGACCGAAACTTTAATCGTTCCGCCAAATCCCTGACCTTCCCCGGTATAAGTTCCATCTTCCAGATCAAAGTTTCCTTTTGCCGCTTTCTTTTTGCTTTCTGTTTTTGTGGCTTTCTTTGTTTTTTTCTTTATTTTGGACGTTTTCTGTCCTTTTTCTTCTGTGCTTTGTGTTGTTTCTTCCTGGAGTGTGATTTCTTCTGCTTTGGCTTCGTAAGTTGCCGGCGTATATCCCGCTAATGTTTTTCCCATGCATCCGGCCAGTACAATAACCGCCAGCATCGGTGCAAACGCTGATAATTTTTTCCAGTTCATCTTACCGCTCCTCCAGTCTTATGATTCTTGTCTTTTATCTCAGTCGAGAAGACTCCCACTTCTGCAAGTGAGTAATAACACTCCAAGTCTTTCTCAGTGGGAGTACAATCTCCGACTGAGATAAACGCTCCGCGAGGATGTGCAGTGATTCTGAGAAGAATATGTCAGCTTTCGCTGACCAGAATCACGCACCAAGTCTCACGTGCGTTCGACTTGAATGCTTTGTTATGATTTCTGTCTTTTTTACCGCATCATCCGGTGTAAACTGATCCGCAATGTTCTCTGTCACCGATACGGTTCCGTCTTTTTCTACCAGAATCGCGTCAAATTCTTCGCTGTGTGCCCGCCAGTATGCCACTGCTTTTTCTTTTCCCATCACAAAAAGTGACGTAGACAGACCATCTGCCAGCGTTCCGTCCGCACTGACGATCGTCACAGATGTCAGTCCACTGTCTGCCGGATATCCTGTTTTCGGATCCAGTATATGCTGATAGGTCTTGCCGTCCTGTTCAAAATAGCGTTCATAACCGCCGGACGTGATCACCGCACGATCCTGTGTCTCAAGGACACCAAGATAATTTTCCGTATCTTCTGGATTCTGAACGGCAACTCTCCATTTGCTTCCATCTGTTTTGATTCCAAGTACCTGTACGTTTCCGCCAAGGCTTACCATTCCGCTTGTGATGCCATGTTCACGGAAAATATCCATGATCCTTCCGGAAGTATAGCCCTTTGCGATTCCTCCGAAATCAATCTCCATTCCATCCTGTTCAAAGCTGACGGTCTGATCTTTCTCATTAAAATCAATTTTTGAAGAATCCGCCAGAGGCAGTAGTTTCTGCAGTGTTTCCTTATCCGGAACTTTATAATTGCCGTCTGTAAAGCCCCATTCCTGCATCAGTGGGTAAATACCGATCTCAAAACAGCCATCCGTACTTTTCCAGATCTCAAGTGCACGCTCAAGAAGATAAGAAGTATCTTCCGAAATGCTTCCTCCTCCATTCTGGTTCAGCTTATAGATCTCACTGTCCGTCTCTCCTGTCGAAAGCAGTGCATCCAGTCGCTCAATCTCTGCAATTGCATCCGAAACTGCACTTTCTGCATCTGCCCCATATGCAGTCACAGACATGTAAGTGTCCATCGCAAAAATATCCTGGCTCGCTGATTCTTCTGTGCCCGCTGTCTGCTCTGTTTTCTGCTGCTGTCCGCATCCTGCAGCCATTATACCGATCAGGATCACCATCAAAATTGCTGTGATCTTTTTTTTCATAAAATTTACCTGCCCTTTCTTTATTCGTCCAAGCAAATTAATGTTAGCTATTTCTAACTTTATCATCCTAGCATTACTGTTTTTTTGTGTCAATATTTTTCTTCTTATCAATCAATTTTTCTCATCAAATTACGGCGGAGGTTTTGTAAATGTACAAAGGAAGGTTATAGAAACTGTGTTATGAATACAGAACGCCATAATGCATGCCACTATCTTCCATAAATACTTTTGCTTTGCACATTTTCAAATGCTCCAGGCCTGCCCGGGGTCGCTTAAGCGGAATGTCACAAATTAATAATAAACCAAAAAAAGGCAGAGGCATAGTGGCATAAGAATATGTCATGTGCTCTGTCTTTTATGTTTGGCATGCAAAAATTTTTCGCTTAAGCGGCCCCTGGCTGGCCAGGAGCCTTTGGCAATGTGCAAAACCCTCCGCCTTTATTTTATCGTGATCGTCTGTGCCGTATCATAATATCCATCCTGATAAACACAGTAGATCTGATAGGTTCCTTTTTCCACTGTTGTAAGCGGGATCGGAATGCTCTCTGTACGCAGAAGATAGTCTTCTTCTCTGAGCTTCAGGAATGACTGATCATAAACATAGGATTTGTTCTCTCCTTTGAAAATAATCTGGGATACCTGACGGTTCCGCATCTCTGCAAACAGAATGCCTGCCGTCAGTTTAAAATTCAGTCCTTCGCTCAGCTGCTGTGTCGGTTCCGCGATCCTGGCAGTGGTTTCCATCAGCGGACGAAGTGTTCCTTTGATATAATCCTCCGGTTGCTGCATCGCTTCTGACATTGTCTCATAATTTGCTTTCAGTTCAATTGCACGGTAATAATTCTTGTTGATGTAATACTGATTGAGGATTTCACCGCTCTCATAATCAAACTCATAAGTCATACCTGTTTTGGCAGTGCCGCTTTTTACCGTTCCGCACATTCCAAAGATATGACCGCTGTCTGCATCGTAAATGGTATTCGATGTAACGTTCGCCTTCACAACCGGTAGTTTTTTCAGAAGTGAAACCGTCTTTTCTTTTTCATTCACTGCATAAACTGTTACAAATGATCCTTTTTCATGATCATAATAATCTGCTTCCGGGTTACGATGGTTGTCAAACATCGTGATCTCTACCGTATCCGGATTGCCGTCCAGATCCGTATCAATCTGATAAACGGTATGCTGTCTGTAATGCCACAGAAAATCTGAATCCGGTGTAAGCACATATTTCTCGTATTTCGTTCCTTTAAAGACTTCCGGATTTGCCAGAATCCAGACGATTTCATGTGTGGTCCAGTTTAACTTCACACCGGAATTCAAGTTTCGCGGACTGATCAGAATGGTATCATCCTCCGCCTGATAGGAAACGGTATTTAAATGTGCCCAGTCAATCACGTCTTCGGTATAATCATTTCCAAAAAGCTCCGTCATCTCCAGACTGTTGACGATCTCTCCGCTCTTTCGGTCAAGCTCAATGATCTTGTCATCCACATGATCCTGCAGGGTGCTGGTCAGAATCAGAAGATTTCCATCCGGCTCTTTTTCAATGATTTCATGGTGCGTTCCGTGCGGAACAAGGTACATCTGTACAGCCCGTCCGAGATAATCCATTTCATACAAAACAGCAGGGAATGATTTTGTCACAGAAGAAACGTATCCGTAATTGTCCTGCATGATATAATTTCCATTCGAAAGCTGAAACACACCGTAAGTGGATGTTCTGTGGTTCAGATACCAGCGGATATCTCCGTTTACATCATAAGCGAACGGATAATACACGCCCTGACCGGAAATAATCGTAAGACCATAGGCAGATTCTCCGGAACTTTTTTCAACCGATACCATGTCATCCATCTCTTCCGGCAGTCCGTCAGTCTGAACTTTCAGTTCCATCTCTTTAATCGTCTGATCGTTGTCATCTAAAAGTTCCAGTTTTACCGAATTCTCCGTTTTCGGGTAAAGACCGATGATCGGTACCCGATGTCCTTTTGCTTTCACAGTCACACCGGTGATATCTGCTTCTTTTGTCTTTCCTTTTACAGTAACCCGGACACGGCATTCCTCATCTGTCTGAAATACTGCAACACCGGTCAGCGGTGAGATCTGGTAAGGATCCATGATCACTTCCGGCTCTTCAAAGGTATATGCACCGGACTGGACTTCCGCCTCGATCTGCTGGTCGATCTGCCAGGAGGTATCAACCATACTGGATTCTTTTGTGATCGTCGTGTCAATTTTGTCTGCATAGGAATCCTCCATCTGGAAAGAGGTTTCTTCATTCAGATTTTCTTTTACCTTTACTTCCTGTCCGTAATATCCATAAACATCACCTGTTAATGGAATCTGCTTATCCAGCATACGATACAGCGTATTGCGGATTCCGATCCGTTTCCAGTATCCAAGACCTGCTGCCACAACAACCAGAACAGTCAGTCCAAGAAACATCCATTTCTTTTTCGCTTTCATACTTTTAAATTCCCTTTCTTAAGAAAATATTAAGTTATCACACTGGCACTTATGATAAAAAACAAATGTGAGAAAAATTTGATACTGTAACTCTTTTTTTGCAGATACAGTATCACTTTTTGCCCGCTTTCTCGCTCCGCACCAATGCCTCTGGCATTTCCTCGTTACTGCAACAAAAAAAAGATGCATTTCCATGCATCTTTCTCATGAGACATCGGGGATTCGAACCCCGGACAACTTGATTAAAAGTCAAGTGCTCTA
>ERZ1106963.2749-NODE-2749-length-16525-cov-3.470431_pt1 | contig 16525 bp, 8 predicted proteins | sample MGYA00403681_ERZ1106963 | MGnify/ENA primary metagenome ERZ1106963 (study PRJEB35170, sample SAMEA104062407) | human gut metagenome | biome: human gut; feature: human-associated habitat; material: faeces | place: Denmark | collected 2012-05-03 ...
CTTGTCTGCAACAAAATTATGCTCGAAAATCCACATACATTTCTTATGAAGACAGATTCTAAAAAATGCAGCACCGGAATGGAAGGAAAAAAGCCGCATTTTCTGTATGCCGCTTTGATATACTGCCGGATTTCCCATGGAACTTTCGGCCACCCCCCTATGGAAAGGAGCCATCATTTATGTGTGGTTTTGTAGGATTTACCAATCATATTGATAACTCAAACGTTGTCCTGGGCGAAATGCTGGATAAAATCAAGCACCGCGGCCCGGATGCAGAGGGTACTTATATTGACGAGAACATTGCGCTGGGGCACCGCCGTCTGAGCATCATTGATGTATCAGAGGCCGGCACGCAGCCGCTGTATAGTGAGGACAAAAATCTCGTCCTGGTCTTTAACGGCGAAATCTATAATTATCAGGACATCCGGGCACGGCTGATTGAGGCCGGCTACCACTTCTCCACACAGACGGACTCTGAGGTTTTGATCTACGGTTATCAGGAATACGGCGCTGCACTGCTCCAGCAGCTGCGGGGCATGTTCTCCTTTGTCATCTGGGATAAGCAAAAGAAGACTCTTTTCGGCGCACGGGATTTCTTCGGCATCAAGCCGCTCTACTATGCCCAGATGGACGATACCTTCCTCTTCGGCTCAGAAATCAAGAGCTTCCTTTGCCATCCGAAGTTCAAAAAGGCGCTGAACACCGCGGCACTGGAAAATTATCTCACCTTCCAGTACTCCCCCTGTGACGAGACCTTCTTCCAGGGCGTGTATAAGCTGCCGCCGGCACACTATTTCACCTATCAGGACGGCAAGTTTGAAATGAAGCGCTACTGGGATGTTCACTTCCACGCCGATGAAAAGCCGGATCTGGACACCTGGGTAAACCGGATTTCAGACACCTTCCACGACAGTGTGGAAGCCCACAAAATTGCAGACGTTGAAGTCGGCTCTTTCCTCTCCAGCGGCGTGGATTCCAGCTATGTGGCTGCAATCGCCAATGTAGATAAAACCTTTACCGTGGGCTTCGGCACAGAAGAGCGCTACAACGAAATCGGCTGGGCAAAGGGCTTTTCCGAAGCCATCGGCAAAAAAAACTACAACAAGGTAATCAGCCCGGAAGAATACTGGGAAAAGCTCCCCATGATTCAGTATCACATGGATGAACCGCTGGCAGACCCGGCTGCGATCGCCCTGTACTTTGTGTGCAATCTGGCATCACAGTCCCTGAAGGTGGTTCTGTCCGGTGAAGGCGCCGATGAAATCTTTGGCGGCTACAATGTGTACAGTGAACCGGGCGGATCTGCTTATGACAAGCTGCCCCGGGGGCTGCGCCGCGGCATCGGTCACATTGCAGAAAAAATGCCGGCACACCGGGGCAGAAACTTCCTGGTGCGAAAGGGTAAGGATCTGGAAGAGCGTTTTATCGGAAACGCCTACATGTTCACCCCGGAAGAGCGCAAGGCACTGCTGAAAATCCGCACCAACGCCCCGGATCCCATGGCACTGACCAAGCCTTTCTACGATAAGGTACAGGATCAGGATGATGTCACAAAGATGCAGTATCTGGATCTGCACATGTGGATGGCCGGAGATATTCTGCTGAAAGCAGACAAAATGAGCATGGCAAACTCCCTGGAGCTTCGTGTTCCGTTCCTGGATAAAGAGGTTATGGCACTGGCAGAACAAATTCCCACACGCTATCGTGTGACACGGGAAGCCACAACGGACGAAAAGACCCCGTATATCACCAAATATGCTATGCGTCTCGCTGCCAAAAAGGATACGCCGCCCCAGACTGCAAAAACTGCTGCCAAGAAAAAGCTGGGCTTCCCGGTTCCGATCCGTGTATGGCTGAAAGAAGATACCTATTATAATATGGTACGGGAATGCTTTGAAAGCGAGGAGGCAAACCGCTTCTTCCACACCGAAAAGCTGGTACACCTGCTGGATGAACACCGCGCCGGCAAGGCAGACAACAGCCGTAAGATCTGGACGCTGTATATCTTCCTGGTATGGTATAAGATCTACTTTCCGGAATGCTGCGGCGCATAAAGGAGCAACAGAAAATCTATGCCTAGTCACGTAACCTACGCCTATATCCGTCAGAACCCGGACATCCGGGAATATATCCGCCGGGCAGATATGTCCCTGGCCGCCATGGGGTACACAGAACACTCCTTTGCCCATGTGGAAAAAGCCGCCCACACTGCGGCTATGATTCTGGAGACGCTGAACTATTCTCCCCGTCAGCAGGAGCTGGCGAAAATCGCCGGATTTCTCCACGATATTGGCAATGTTGTAAACCGCACCGACCATGCACAAAGCGGTGCTGTTATGGCGTTTCGTCTCCTGGATCGGCTGGAAATGCCGGTGGATGAAATCTGCCCCATCATTTCCGCAATCGGGAACCACGATGAGGGCACGGCACAGCCGGTAGATCCCATTTCTGCCGCACTGATTATTGCTGACAAGAGCGATGTGCGCCGGAGCCGGGTGCGCAACACAGACTTTATGACATTTGACATTCATGACCGGGTAAATTATGCAGTGGAATACTCCAATCTGCATTTCAGCGATGATAAAAAAGCCATTGTCCTGGATCTGAATATTGATACGGAAATTTCTTCTGTTCTGGAATATTTTGAAATATTCATGGAACGAATGCTTTTGTGCAAGCGTGCCGCACTGTTTTTTGACCGCAAATTCAAGATGTACATTAACGGCAGCAACATCTTATAAAAAACCAGACCAATTTCCGTGCACAGGGAATATAGAAAACGACAAGTCCGCCGTCCAGGCGGTTTTGCCATAGATTTCCCGGCAGGCGTTATTTCCCGGCATTTTTTGCCGCCAAGCGCTTTCCGCCGGGCAAAAAAACGGAGGTATTGTATCATGATTTCACCTTATCCGCATCTGATTGACCTGAACGACTATCCGGTTTCCTGGTGGAAACAAGTCGTAGATCTGGGGGAACAGATCAAGAACCACCCGGAAATTTATGCCGGTGCATGCAGCAACAAAATTATGGCGACCCTGTTCTACGAGCCTTCTACTCGTACCCAGATGTCCTTCCAGAGCGCAATGCTGCGTCTGGGCGGCCGGCTCATCGGCTTTGACAATCCGGCAAATTCATCCGTATCCAAGGGTGAAACCTTAAAAGATACCACAAAAATTGTCAGCGGCTATGCCGATATTCTGGTAATGCGCCATCCGGTTGCCGGCGCTGCAAAGGCCGCTGCCCTGTCCGCAGACTGCCCGGTGATCAATGCCGGTGACAGCGGGCACCTCCACCCCACCCAGACACTGACAGACCTTCTCACCCTCCAGTGTGAAAAGGGCAGACTAGATCATCTGACCATTGGCCTGTGCGGTGACCTGATCAACGGCAGAACAGTTCACTCCCTTCTGAAGGCCATGTCCTGCTTCCCGGGAAATCGGTTTATCCTCATTTCCACACCGGAGCTGGGACTGCCCTCCTATGTAAAGGATATTCTGAACGCCAGCGGCTGTTCCTATGAGGAAGTCACCTCTCTGGAAGATGCCCTGCCTCAGTTGGATGTTCTGTACATGACACGGATTCAGCAGGAGCGTTTTTCCAGCCGCGAGGCTTATCTGGCACAGAAGGATACTTACATCCTCACCAGAAAGAAAATGCAGGCTGCGAAGAGTGATCTGATCGTACTCCATCCCCTGCCCCGTGTAGATGAAATCGAAGTGGATCTGGACGAAGATCCCCGTGCAATGTACTTCAAGCAGGCAAAATATGGCATGTATGTCCGCATGGCGCTGATTATCACAATGCTGAATCTGGATACCCACACCACACTGCTCCACGGAAAGACCTTCCCCGGCGCAGCCTGCAAGAATCCCAACTGCATTACCTGTACCGAAAGCTATCTGCCGAAGAGCTTTATTCCCATCGGCGACTCTCTGCTGGAATGCGAATTCTGCAATGAGCGGCTTTTGATGGAACACTAAGCAGAACGAACTGACTTTAGGAGACATTCCTTTTCAAGGCCTACTTTCTCCGGCCGCTGATTTTTGATCTGTAAACACAAACAGGGCTTACTGCACATCGTACGCAGTAAGCCCTGTTTTCATTTTATACGGATTCGGATTTGTCGGAATCCGTTTTTGTTTTTTCTGCCTGTTGTTTGGCTTCTTTCAGCTTTTTCAGGCTAGGCCGCATCACCAGATACGCCGTCACACCGCAGGATACTGTAAAAATGCACAGTACGCCAACGATCTTTTTGGCTTTTCCGGAGGATGCCGCTTTTTTTGTCTCATCTGTCTGCACAGATTCCGTTGTTTCTACCGCCTGTGCCACTGCCGGCATAGCAGCCGTACTCAAGCCGCACAGCATCAGCGTCAAAAGCACCAGAATCCTGCAAATCCACTTGTCTGCGGTTCGCATATCCCGATTAACCCAGCGGAGACGGCATTGTCGGCGGAGTCAGCGCGCTGTTGTGTTCCAGGTAGGAGTCATTCTTTACAACCTTGACGTTGTTATAAACATCCATACCTGTACCAGCCGGAATCAGCTTACCAATGATAACATTTTCCTTCAGGCCGTACAGATAGTCGCTCTTGCCGCGGATTGCAGCATCGGTGAGCGCCTTTGTGGTTTCCTGGAAGGAAGCTGCGGACAGGAAGCTGTCTGAGCTGGAGGATGCCTTGGTAATACCCTGGAGCATCGGCTCTACTGTTACCAGAGAAACCTCGGTTTCGCCGTTGTCGATGCGTTCCTGAAGCTCTTCGTTGATATCCATGATCTTCCGACGGTCTACCATTGTGCCCGGGAGCAGATAGCTGCTGCCGGAATCGTCTACCTTTACCTTGCGGAGCATCTGGCGTACAATAACTTCGATGTGCTTATCGTTGATATCTACACCCTGGAGACGATATACCTTCTGTACTTCGCTGATGATATAATCCTGTACCGCCTGTACACCCAGGATATTCAGGATATCGCCGGGGAACACGTTACCTTCTGTCATACGAGTACCCTTCTTGATGTACTCGCCTTCCCGTACACGGATTTTAAAGTTGTAGTGAATCGGATAGGATTCGGACTCGCCGGTTTCTTCGTTGGTAACAATAATGGTACGAGAAGTCTTGATTTCTTCGATGTGTACCACACCATCGATCCGGGACAGAACAGAAGCGTTCTTCGGATGACGGCTCTCGAACAGTTCCTCGACACGCGGCAGACCTTGTGTGATATCTTCAGCAGATGCGATACCACCTGTATGGAAGGTACGCATGGTCAGCTGTGTACCCGGTTCACCGATGGACTGTGCAGCGATTACGCCGACTGCTTCACCGACAGAAACCAGATTGCCGTGTGCCAGGTTTGCGCCATAGCACTTTGCGCAGACACCGCGCTTTGCACGGCACATGAGGACAGAACGAATCTTGATGCGCTCTACGCCGCAGTCCAGCACCTTCTGTGCATCTGCTTCTGTGAGCATCTTGTTCTTGGAGATTACCAGTTCGCCAGTCTGCGGATCCCGGAGATCGTCCACCAGATAACGTCCCTGGAGACGCTCTGCCAGCTTTTCGATCAGCTCGTTGCCGTTGCGGATTTCGTATACTTCCAGACCATCGGTTGCACCGCAGTCCTGTTCCCGGATGATAACATCCTGAGAAACGTCAACCAGACGACGGGTCAGATAACCAGAGTCGGCAGTACGCAGCGCAGTATCGGCCAGACCCTTACGGGCACCACGGGAGGAGATGAAGTATTCCAGAATGTTCAGGCCTTCACGATAATTGGAACGAATCGGCATTTCGATGGTCGCACCAGAAGTATTGGCGATCAGTCCGCGCATGCCGGCCAGCTGACGAATCTGTGAGATACTACCACGGGCACCGGAGTCCGCCATCATGAAGATGGGGTTGTACCGATCCAGACCGTTCTGCAGTGCAGTGGTAACGTCATTGGTTGCCTTGTTCCAGATTTCGATGAAACGCTTGGATTTTTCCGCAGCAGAGATATAACCGTATTCATACTGCTCTGTGATTTCGTCTACCTGTGCATCTGCAGCATTGACAATATCCCACTTTTCCTTCGGGATAATGGCATCACAGACGGCAACGGTGATTGCTGCCTTGGTAGAATATTTAAATCCGGTTGCCTTGATCTTATCCAGCACCTCGGAGGTTGTGGTTGTACCGTGAATCTTGATGCAGCGGTCAATGATCTGACCCAGCTGCTTCTTGCCAACCAGGAATGTGATTTCCAGGTCGAACTGCTTATCCGAATTGGTACGGTCTACATAGCCCAGATTCTGCGGAATATTTTCATTAAAGATCAGACGGCCAACGGTGCAGTCAATGATCTTGGAAACGCGCTTTTCGCCAATATCCTTGGTGATACGCACTTTGATTTTTGCGTGGATGGAAACGTCACCTTCCTGGTATGCCATGAGTGCTTCGTTGACATCCCGGAATACCTTTCCTTCGCCCTTTTCGCCGTCTTTTTCCATGGTCAGGTAATAGGAACCCAGAACCATATCCTGTGTCGGTACGGCAACCGGGCGGCCGTCAGACGGCTTCAACAGGTTGTTGGCAGCCAGCATCAGGAAACGTGCTTCTGCCTGTGCTTCTGCGGACAACGGCAGATGGACAGCCATCTGGTCACCATCGAAGTCTGCGTTAAAGGCAGAGCATACCAGCGGATGCAGCTTAAGGGCACGGCCTTCTACCAGCACCGGTTCAAATGCCTGGATACCCAGACGGTGCAGTGTGGGCGCACGGTTCAGCAGAACCGGATGGTCATGAATGACATTTTCCAGAGCATCCCATACTTCTGCGGAAGCACGGTCTACCATCTTTCTGGCGCTCTTGATATTGGCAATGACCTTTGTATCAACCAGACGCTTCAATACGAAGGGCTTGAACAGTTCCAGTGCCATTTCCTTCGGCAGACCGCACTGATAAATTTTCAGTTCCGGGCCAACGACGATTACAGAACGGCCGGAGTAGTCTACACGTTTTCCCAGCAGGTTCTGACGGAAACGCCCCTGTTTACCCTTCAGCATATCTGACAGAGACTTCAGCGCACGGTTGTTCGGGCCGGTAACCGGTCTGCCGTGACGGCCGTTGTCGATCAGAGCATCCACAGCTTCCTGGAGCATACGCTTTTCGTTGCGGACAATGATGTCCGGTGCGTCCAGTTCCAGCATCCGCTTCAGACGATTGTTCCGGTTGATTACCCGGCGGTACAGATCGTTCAGGTCAGATGTGGCATAACGGCCGCCGTCCAGCATTACCATCGGGCGCAGATCCGGCGGAATAACCGGAACTACATCCAGAATCATCCACTCCGGACGGTTGCCGGACTGGCGGAATGCCTCTACAATTTCCAGGCGCTTGAGGAGCTTGACACGCTTCTGTCCGGAAGACAGGCCTGCCAGTTCTGTTTTCAGCTGTGCTGCCAGTTCATCCAGGACGATCTGCTTGAGCAGCTTCTGAATGGCCTCTGCGCCCATTTCTGCAACAAATTCATCGCCGTACTTTTCCCGATAGGAAACATATTCCTTTTCGGTCAGCAGCTGCTTCGGCACCAGGTCTGTCGGGCCCGGATCCAGCACGATAAATTTGGTAAAGTACAGTACTTCTTCCAGACGCTTCTGTGAAATTTCCAGCATCTGTCCAATGCGGGACGGTGTACCCTTAAAGTACCAGATATGTGAAACCGGCGCAGCCAGTTCAATATGACCCATCCGTTCCCGGCGCACCTTTGCACGGGTAACTTCTACACCGCAGCGGTCGCAGATTTTGCCCTTAAAACGGATTTTCTTGAATTTTCCGCAGTGACACTCCCAGTCCTTTGTCGGGCCGAAGATACGCTCACAGTACAGGCCATCCCGTTCCGGTTTCTGTGTACGGTAGTTGATTGTTTCCGGACGTTCTACTGCACCATAAGACCACTCCCGGATCCGTTCCGGCGAAGCAAGCGAAATCTTAATGGATTCAAAAGTATTAAATTCCAAACCGTTACCTCCCATGAATCGCTGTAAGAAACTGTCTGCTGCCATGTGCAGACAATTCCTGTCCCAAAACAGGCATGGCCGCATAGCTGCCGCCGCCTGTCCGTTTTATTTTCCCTGTGTCAGAGCCACCCTTGGAGCAGCCGCCGGCACAGCGTTGATTTGCCTCTATACCGGAAGTGATCAGAGCAGATCGTCCGCACTGCCGTCTTCCAGATCCAGATCCAGCAGATCATCATCTGCGCTGCTGTCGATGTCATCACCCAGCAGATCGTCTTCATCATCCAGATCCGTATCCTCAAAGGAGAATCCGGCCTCTTCCATATCCTTATCCACGCCATCATAGTTCATGGTGTCCTCTGCGTCATCGGCAAAGGAAACCGGCTGCGGAATAATATTTTCATCATCATCGAAATTGGATTTCAGATCAATTTCTTCCTGGTTGCTGTCCAATGCGCGGACATCCAGACCCAGTGACTGCATTTCCTTAATGAGTACCTTAAAGGATTCCGGAATGCCCGGCTTCGGTACATTCTGACCCTTTACGATTGCTTCATAGGTGTTGACACGGCCGACAGTATCGTCGGACTTCACGGTCAGGATTTCCTGGAGGGTGTAAGCTGCGCCGTATGCTTCCAGCGCCCAAACTTCCATTTCGCCGAAACGCTGTCCGCCGAACTGAGCCTTACCGCCCAGAGGCTGCTGTGTTACCAGTGCATACGGGCCGACAGAACGTGCGTGAATCTTATCATCAACCAGGTGGTGGAGTTTCAGGTAGTACATATAGCCGACGGTAACGCGGTTATCGAACTTTTCACCGGTTCTGCCGTCATACAGTGTGAACTTTCCGTCTTCGTTCATTTCCAGTGCCTTCGGGTTAATGACCTTCTGCATCGGTTTCAGATCGAACGGATCATCCCGGTGGGATGCATTCTTTTCGTTTGCCTCCCGGAAGCATGCGCGGATGTCATCTTCGTGTGCACCGTCAAATACCGGTGTCATAATGTGCCAGCCCAGTGCCTTAGCAGCCATACCCAGGTGCACTTCCAGTACCTGTCCGATGTTCATACGAGAAGGTACGCCCAACGGGTTCAGGACAATATCCAGCGGTGTACCATCCGGCAGGAACGGCATATCTTCTTCCGGCAGAATCCGGGAAACAACACCCTTGTTTCCGTGACGGCCGGCCATCTTATCGCCGACAGAAATCTTACGCTTCTGTGCAATGTAGCAGCGTACCAGCTGGTTCACGCCCGGAGACAGCTCATCGCAGTTGTCACGGGTAAAGACCTTTACATCCACAATGATACCGGCTTCGCCGTGCGGTACCTTCAGGGAGTTGTCACGGACTTCTCTTGCCTTTTCGCCAAAGATTGCCCGGAGCAGACGTTCTTCAGCAGTCAGCTCGGTTTCACCCTTCGGAGTCACCTTTCCGACCAGGATATCGCCGGCGTGTACTTCTGCACCAATCCGGATAATACCGTTTTCATCCAGATCCTTCAGCGCATCATCACCCACATTGGGAATATCGCGGGTAATCTCTTCCGGTCCCAGCTTGGTATCCCGGCATTCGATTTCCAGCTCTTCAATGTGCACGGAAGTAAAGACATCTTCTCTTACCAGACGCTCATTCAGCAGAACCGCATCCTCGTAGTTATAACCTTCCCAGGTCATAAAGCCGATCAGTGCGTTTTTACCCAGGGAGATTTCACCATCTGCCGTAGCCGGGCCATCTGCCAGAACCTGTCCCTTGTGTACCCGTTCACCGGCATCCACGATAGGACGCTGGTTAACACAGGTAGACTGGTTGGAACGCTTATACTTCTGGAGTACATATTTATGTGTTTTGTGGTTATCATCCACCAGCACGATTTCATCTGCGGAAACAGAATCAATCACGCCGTCATATTCTGAGACAACGCAGACACCGGAGTCTACTGCTGCCTTATATTCCATACCGGTGCCGACAAACGGACGCTCTGTTTTCAGAAGCGGCACTGCCTGCCGCTGCATGTTGGAGCCCATCAGCGCACGGTTTGCGTCATCATTTTCCAGGAACGGAATCATGGAGGTTGCGACAGAAACTACCATCTTCGGGGAAACGTCCATGAAGTCAACCCGTTCTGCTTCAATTTCCAGGATCTGATCCCGGAAACGGCCTGCGACCTTTGCATTGGCAAAGTGGCCGTCTTCTGTCAGCGGTTCATTCGCCTGTGCTACGATATAGTTATCTTCCATATCCGCGGTCATGTAAACCACTTCGTCTGTTACACAGCCGGTTGCCTTGTCTACCTTCCGGTACGGTGCTTCAATAAAGCCGTACTGGTTAATCCGTGCGAAGGTTGCCAGGTAAGAGATCAGACCGATGTTCGGACCTTCCGGTGTCTCGATCGGGCACATTCTGCCGTAGTGGCTGTAGTGTACGTCACGCACCTCAAATCCGGCACGGTCACGGGACAAACCGCCGGGGCCCAATGCGGACAGACGGCGCTTGTGTGTCAGTTCCGCCAGCGGATTGTTCTGGTCCATGAACTGAGACAGCGGAGAGGAACCGAAGAATTCCTTGATCGCAGAGGTAACCGGACGAATGTTCACCAGTGCCTGGGGCGTTACCACGTCCATATCCTGTGCCTGGATGTTCATGCGTTCCCGAATCACACGTTCCATACGGGTAAAGCCGATCCGGAACTGATTCTGGAGCAGTTCGCCGACAGAACGGATACGGCGGTTGCCCAGGTGGTCGATATCATCAACGTTGCCCACACCGTCGCACAGGTTCAGGAAGTAGCTGATCGTTGCATAGATATCGTCCAGAATGATGTGCTTCGGCACCAGTTCATCTGCGCGCTTGCGGATTGCGGTGCGAAGTTCCTCTTCTTCCGTGCAGGAGTCCAGAATTTCCCGGAGTACGGAATACCGTACCTTTTCGCTGATGCCCAGTTCTTCGCAGTCAAACGGAACATAGCCGGAGATATCTACCATGCCGTTACCGATTACCTTGACTTCCTTTTCGATGAACCGGATTTCATTTTCGCCGGACTCAGTGACGAAGTATTCCTTGGTTTCTGCCTTAATGAAGGCTTCCTTTATGCCGGCCTCCTGAATTTTCAGAGCCTGGTCATAGGTCAGGACAACGCCTGCATCAAAGAGCAGTTCGCCGGTAGTTTCGTCAATCACCGGGCGGGACAGTTCCCGGCCGGAAAGACGGCTGGCAATGCCCAGCTTTTTATTATACTTATAGCGGCCGAACCGGCACAGGTCATACCGCTTTGCATCAAAGAAGAGGTTGTTCAGGTGTGTCAGGGAGCTTTCTACCGTAGGCGGTTCGCCCGGACGCAGCTTCTTGTATACATCGATCAGCGCATCTTCTGTATTCTTGGTGGTATCCTTCTGGAGAATCGTCTGGTTCAGACGTTCGTCATTGCCGAACATCTCTTCGATTTCTTCATCGCTGCCGATTCCCAGCGCACGGATAAATGCTGTAATCGGAATCTTCCGGTTTTTATCAATCCGCACATAAACAACATCGTTGGAATCCATTTCATATTCCAGCCATGCGCCGCGGTTCGGGATTACAGTTGCTTTAAACAGATCCTTACCGGTGCGGTCTTTTTCAGACGCATAATAAACGCCCGGAGAACGAACCAGCTGAGATACGATAACACGTTCTGCGCCATTGATGACAAACGTGCCGCTTTCCGTCATCAGCGGAAAGTCTCCCATGAAGATTTCGCTTTCCTTTACTTCACCGGTTTCCTTGTTCCAAAGAGTTGCCGTCACCCGGAGGGGGGCTGCATAGGTAACATCGCGTTCCTTGCACTCTGCAATGGAATATTTCGGGGTGTCATCAATCCGGTAGTCTGTGAAATTCAGTACCAGATTGCCGTTATAATCCGTTATGGAAGAAACGTCACGGAAAACTTCTTTCAGTCCTTTTTCCCGGAACCAGTTGTATGAGTTTTTCTGTACCTCAATCAGGTTCGGCATTTCCAGAACTTCATTGATCTTTCCGAAGTTCATACGAACGTTTTTCCCGCACTGTTTTGGCGTAACATGCACCATTGGCGAAAAACCTCCTTACTCTTTGTCAGACATGGATAAAATCCACCTGCCGGAGCAAAACTTTGTTTTTTCGAAAAATCTCGGTTTCCTCTTGACAGGCGTGGGTGGAATGTGGTATACTATTGTGCTGAAATATACAAAATCACATTACGATACATTTTATAATTATATGATATCCCCGCAGTTTTGTCAAGGGGATTTTTTTATTTTTGTAGAAAAAATATGCTGTCCGCTTATGGCAGTCTCCTTTTTATGCAGATTGCACAACAGCAAAAATTTCTGCTGCCCCTGTCAAAAAACAGAACCGAAAAAATTTTTTGTGGGGACGCGGCACTCTTTACATTTTTTCGGAATCATGCTATACTGATACATGGAAAATACACCGCGAAATGCGGTTTGAAACAAAGTGAGGAGACACCATGTTTGCCCAAATCAAAAGTCTGGGACTGTTCGGATTAAATGCCTTTCCGGTAGATGTTGAGGTCAGCATCAGCCGGGGCAGCCCGCAGTTTGAGATTGTCGGACTCCCGGACGCTTCTGTCCGGGAAAGCCGGGAACGCATCCGCTCTGCCATGCGCGCGGTATCCATTGCGCTGCCGCCCAGGCGGATTACCGTAAATTTAGCACCGGCAGATGTGAAAAAGATCGGTACCATGCACGATCTGGCAATTCTGCTGGGCATCCTGGCCGGAATGGAGCGTCTGGCGCCCCAGCCGGATTTCCGCTATTTTATCGGAGAGGTTTCACTTTCCGGCCACGTACGCCGCATTAACGGCGTTTTGCCGATGGCACTGCTTGCCGCACAGCGCGGCGCCAGGGAATTATACGTTCCGGCCGCCAATGCAGCAGAAGCAGCCGCTGCCGGGATTCCGGTCTACGGCGTGCAGAATGTGGCACAGCTTCTGGCGCACTTGCAGGGGATGCGGCAGATTCCGCGTCAGCCGGCAACTGTGTCGGAAAAAGATGTCGAAGAAGAGGAAGCCCCGGATTTTGCCGATGTAAAGGGACAGCAGAATGTCCGCTATGCCCTGGAAATCGCCGCTGCCGGCGGGCACAATGCCCTGATGATCGGCAGTCCCGGCAGCGGCAAAAGCATGCTGGCGAAGCGGATTCCGTCTATTTTGCCGGAAATGACACCGGCGGAAGCGATGGAAACCACACAGATCTACTCCATTGCCGGGCTTTTGGATCCCAAGCATCCGCTAATGCAGAAGCGGCCGTTCCGTGCGCCGCACCACACCATTTCCGGTGCCGGACTGGTAGGCGGCGGTACAATTCCCCATCCGGGGGAAATCTCGCTGGCGCACAACGGCCTCCTGTTCCTGGATGAACTGGCGGAATTTGACCACCGCACTCTGGAAATCATGCGGCAGCCGCTGGAGGATCGGCGCGTGACCATTACCCGGGCTTCCGGTACTGTCTCCTACCCCTGCTCCTTTATGCTGATCGGCGCTATGAATCCCTGTCCCTGCGGCTATTTCGGCCATCCGCGCCGAAAGTGCACGTGCAGTGAACGGCAGGTACACCAGTATCTCAACCGGATTTCCGGCCCGCTTCTGGATCGGTTTGATCTGCACATTGAGGTAGAACCGGTTTCCTTTGACGATCTCTCCGCAAAGGCAAAGTCCGAGTGCTCCGCCGACATCCGGAAACGGGTGCAGACCGCCCGGACACGGCAGCAGGAACGGTTTTCCGGCAGCAGCATCTCCTGCAACGCCGTCATTCCGGCCGGCCGGCTCCAGGAATTCTGTCCATTGCAGGACAACGCTGCCGTTTTGCTCCGGGCGGTTTTCGACAAGCTGGGGCTGAGTGCCCGTGCCTATGACCGCATTCTGAAAGTTGCGCGCACCATTGCCGACCTGGACGGCTGTGATATCATACAAAAGCAGCACATTGCCGCGGCTGCGCAGTTCCGGAGCCTGGACCGGAAATATTGGTCAGCCTCCTAACGAAAGGATTTTTCATGAACAGACAATACACGCCCTCTCTCCGGGGCAAAAAAAAGGAAAAGGAACCCAGCTGGTTCCTACAGTACTGGCGCGGCCTGGACAAGTCCCTGCTGCTGGCCGCCGTACTGTGTTCCGGTCTCAGCATTCTGCTGCTCTACTCCATCTGGCAAAACGGCATTTCCAGCGCAGTGGGAGCCAGCTACTACCGCACTCAGCTGCTCTCCTGCGGCTTGGGTCTGGCCTGTGTCATTACCCTGTCTATTGTGGATTATCATAAAATTGCACGACTCTGGTTTCTTTACGCGCCGATTGCGCTGGTGCTTACCCTGCTCTGTTTTACAGCACTGGGACACAAGCGCGCCGGCGCCGATGACCAGGCATGGCTGAACCTGGGATTTATCCAGTTCCAGCCGTCTGAAGTACTGAAGCTGGCCTTTATCCTCACCTTTGCGCTGCATCTGGCCAAAGATGAGGATAATATGAACAAGCCCCTGCACATGCTGCTCCTGTGCATCCACGGTGCCATTCCTACCGGGCTGATTGCCCTGCAGGGGGACTATGGTACAGCCATTGTCTTTGCAGTAATTTTTCTCTTTATGCTGTGCACGGCAAAGATTTCATGGAAATATGTCCTGGCCTTTCTGGTGGCCATTCCGGTGGTGCTCTTCGCCGTGTGGAATTTTCTCCTGGGCGAAACTCACAAGAAGCGTATCCTGGTTCTGATTCATCCGGGAACAGATCCGGAAAACATCGAATATCAGCAGGACAGAGGCCTGGAAGCGCTGGCACACGGGAAAATCTTCGGCGTGGGACTGTTTTCCGGGAAAGACAGCTATGTCACCGTTCCGGAAATTCACAACGACTTTATGTTTGCACAGGTTGGCCAGGCGCTGGGATTTGTAGGCGCACTGGCTGTTGTTCTGGTGCTGGCCTTCATCTGCCTGAAAGTACTGTATGACGGCCACCGCGCCCAGGACAAGCTGGGGTTGTTTGTCTGCATCGGCGTATTCTCAATGCTGTTTATCCACTGCGTCATGAATATCGGCATGGTGCTGAAAGTTGCACCGGTTATCGGCGTACCGCTCCCTTTTATCAGCGCCGGCGGCACCGCAACGGTCAGCATGTATATTGCCCTGGGAATGGTCATCAGCACACACACCCACAACAACAAAAAATATCGGATATACTAATGCTGCATCTTTGCACACGCGAACAAAAACGGGATTTTGAGGAAACATATTTGCAGGAAGGGTCGGATTTTACATGAATAAAAATACGGTGCCGTTTACCGGGCACACGCTCCGGGGCGAGCTGGCACTGCTTGTTGCCGTCTGCATCAACAGCCTCGGCGTTGTGCTGATGCTCTATTCTGGTGCCGGCATCTCGGCAATTTCCAGTGTACCATTTGCGTTTTCCGAGGTGCTCCCGAAAATCTCCCTAGGCACCTGGACGTATCTGTTTCAGGGGCTGCTGGTACTGAGTCTGATGATTCTGCGCCGAAATTTTGTGCCTTCTTATCTATTCAGCTTTGTGGTGGGCTTTGTCTTTGGCGAACTGCTGGATCTCCACGAGCTGTGGCTCCCGATTCTCCCCACGGCACTCCCCTGGCGCATCTTGTATTTTGTGATCAGCTATGTCCTGATCTGCATTGGCATTGCCCTTTCCAACCGCTGCGGTCTTCCCATTATTCCCACAGATCTCTTTCCCCGGGAACTGGCCGATATTACGCACATTCGCTATCCGCGGATCAAAATCGGCTTTGATGTCACCTGTCTGGCGGTAACGGCTTGTCTGACCTTTTTCTTTCTGGGGCACCTGGAAGGACTGGGCATTGGTACCATTGTGGCCGCCTTCACCATGGGAAAAGGCGTGGGCATCATCGGCGACCTGCTGGACAAGCACGTCCGGTTTGTCTCCGTCCTGACCAAGCGAAAGGAACGGGAACAGGATACGGCGCATCCCCTGACCCTGCATGTCACCTACACTGCTTTTCCCGGAAAACGAAACGTTTTATTGCAGGCTGTGCAGGAAGCGCGCATTCCGGAAATCACCCGGCAGGAAGCCGGCTGTCTCCAATACGACTACTGTGTTTCGGAGGAAAATCCGGATCAGATTCTGCTGACGGAGCAATGGACAACAGAGGCACAGCAGCAGGCACATTTGAAACAGCCGCACATGCAGCGGCAGCAGCAGATAAAACAAACATGCATTGCAAAAACTACAGTAGAAAAATGCTGAGAATAATTGAAAACCGCACTGTCAAAGATTCCACGCAGGGATTTTTGCGGTGCTTTTTCTATGCCAAATGCAGCGCTGCACAGGCAAGACAGCAGTTATTTGCGGCTTTTTTCTTTCCTTCATAAAATATACTTGCTTTTTCCGAAAAAAAATGGCATAATAAATAGAAAGGCGTGCATCTTGCACAGAAAGGACTCGAAATCTATGAAAAATCAACTGGTTCTGGTACTGGACTTCGGCGGTCAGTACAATCAGCTTATTGCCAGACGCGTGCGGGAAT
>ERZ1106963.2752-NODE-2752-length-16513-cov-4.112529_pt1 | contig 16513 bp, 10 predicted proteins | sample MGYA00403681_ERZ1106963 | MGnify/ENA primary metagenome ERZ1106963 (study PRJEB35170, sample SAMEA104062407) | human gut metagenome | biome: human gut; feature: human-associated habitat; material: faeces | place: Denmark | collected 2012-05-03 ...
GCTGACCAAGGGTCTCGCCGTGGCGCTGCTGGCCGGTGTGATGAGCGCCTGCTTCAATTTGGGTTTGGAATCGGGAAACGAGGTGCTGGCGAAAGCGAAAGAGGCGGGAGCTAGCGATCTGTTCGCCTTGAATCCCGTGATACTGTTGGTTACTTTGGGCGGCTTTTGTACGAACGCTGTGTATTGTATTTTCCAGAACGTTAAAAACGGGACGGGCAAGGATTATTTCTCGGTATCGGGAGGTACATTGCTGAATAATGTCTTATTTTGCGCTTTGGCAGGCGTGCTTTGGTACTCGCAGTTCTTCGGACTGGGGATGGGAAAGAGCTATTTCTCGGATTCCCCGGTTATGCTGGCTTTCTCGTGGAGTATCCTGATGTCGTTGAATGTTATTTTCAGTAATGTCTGGGGCATCTTATTAAAAGAATGGAAGGGCGTGGATCGCCGGACGATCGTGGTATTGATTACCGGCATGTGTATCTTGATCCTTTCCTTATTATATCCAAATATAGTTTAATTAAAATAGACATGATAACACTAAGAAACAATGAACGCCTGATGGCGGAAATAGATCGTATCGCCGAGGTCGCCGGCTATTTGTGGACCAAGGGTTGGGCTGAGCGAAACGGCGGGAATATATCGGTGAACCTGACTACTTTATTGAGCGAGGAGGAGAAGGCGTTGCCGGCTTTGGTTTCCTCGATTCCCTTGCAAGAGGCGATGACGGCCTTATGCGGGCACGTCTTTTATGTGACGGGTACCGGAAAACGGATGCGTTACGTGGCGAAAGATCCATTCGCCAACGGCTCTTTGATCCGTATCGCCGCCGATGGGAAATCGTATGATATCCTAGCGGAGCAACCGATCCAACCGACTTCCGAGTTGCCTTCCCATTTGTTGATGCACAATTTCTTGCGTGCGAAGGGACGGGATAACCGGGTGGTATTGCATACGCATCCGACGGATATTATCGGCATGACGCATTGTAAGCCGTTCTTGGATTCGGAGAAGATTACCCGCACGTTATGGCGTATGATCCCGGAATGTCGGATTATCGTGCCGAAAGGGGTCGGTATCGTTCCTTACGAGATACCGGGCACTTTGGCGTTGGCGCACGCTACGATCCGTCAGTTGGAGGAGCACGACGTGGTGTTCTGGGAGAAGCACGGTATCCTTGCCGTCGGTGAGGACCTGATCGAGTGCTTCGATGCGATCGATACGTTGAGTAAATCCGCCCAGATCTATTTCAGTGCCCGCATGACCGGTTACGAGCCGGAAGGTATGACGGAGCAGCAATTGGATGACTTGGTTCCGGCTTTTGGACTCTAGCGTATGCGAAAGAAATTAATCATTCTATTCATAGGGATCGGTTCGTTCACGTTGTTCGCCCAGCAGCGAGACCATCGGACACGGGAGTATATCGCTCCGGTCCGTATTGTCTGGCAGCAAGATAGTTCGCAAATTACGGGAGCGAACCATTTGCTTGTTCCGGGCAACGGACAGTCGGATTTGGCGAATAATCGGTTGTGTGTGTTGAAAAGTACGCCAACCGAACATCCCGCTTTGCTGCTTGATTTCGGGAAGGAGTTGCAAGGCGGCCTTCAGCTGGTGACCGGTATGCCGCCGTCTCACGATCCGGTTTCCGTGCGGGTTCGTTTCGGCGAGTCCGTTAGTGAGGCTATGTGCGAGATAGATGGCGCGAACGGGGCGAGCAACGATCATGCGATGCGGGATTTCGTGGTATCGCTCCCTTGGCTGGGCGTGCAGGAGATCGGTAATTCCGGTTTCCGTTTCGTGCGTATTGATGTATTGGGTGATTCTACGGAGTTGCAATTAAAAGAGGTCCGTGCGATCTCCACGTTCCGGGATATTCCTTATCTGGGCTCTTTCCGTTGTAATGACGAGCGGTTGAACCGGATCTGGAAGACAGGTGCGTACACGGTCCACTTGAATATGCAGGAATATCTATGGGACGGCGTAAAACGGGATCGTCTGGTCTGGGTGGGGGATTTACATCCGGAGGTAATGACGGTCAGTACTGTCTTCGGTTATAATGAGGTGGTTCCTAAGAGCTTGGATTTGATTCGGGATATTACGCCGCTGCCTAGTTGGATGAACGGTATCAGTTCGTACTCGATCTGGTGGTTGTTGATTCAGCGGGATTGGTATTATTATCAAGGGAATCTTGCGTATCTACAAGAGCAACGCTCTTATATGACTGCTTTGTTGCGTCACTTGATCTCGAAGGTTGACCCAAGCGGACAAGAGAGACTGGATGGGAACCGTTTCTTGGATTGGCCTTCCAGTGAGAATACACCCGCTATCGATGCCGGCCTTCAATCGCTGATGATACAAGCCATGCGTGCGGGAGAGGAGTTATGTACTGTTTTAGGCGAGGATGCGTTGGCCTCGGAGTGCCGTATGGTAGCTTCCAAGGCTATTGAGTTTTCCCTTTGGAAGAAATCCCGGTTCCCTAGATCGGATTACGCCCGGGGATAAACAGGCCGCCGCCTTGATGGCTCTGGCGGGTATTATGGATGCTAAGGAGGCGAACGAGCGTTGCTTGGCGGTGGACGGGGCGAAAGGCTTCTCTACGTTTTACGGGTATTATATGCTACGGGCGATGGCGTTGGCTGGTAATTACCAAGGTGCGTTAGATGTGATCCGTACGTATTGGGGAGCTATGCTGGATGTAGGTGCTACGACGTTTTGGGAGGATTTCAATATGGAATGGCTTCCTGACGCAGGGCGTATTGATGAGCTGGTCCCCGCTGGAAAGAAAGATATTCATGGAGATTATGGGGCGTATTGCTATCAAGGTTTCCGCCATAGCTTGTGCCATGGATGGGCTTCGGGTCCCACATCGTGGTTAAGCGAGTACGTATTGGGTGTACAAGTGGTGGAACCGGGTTGCCGTACGGTACGTATCATCCCACATCTGGGAGATCTCGAATGGGTGGAAGGTACGTTCCCCACGCCTTACGGGGTGATTGAGATCCGGCATGAGAAAGGTGCGGACGGTAAGGTGATAAGCCATATCAACGCTCCTGAAGAGATACGAGTTACCCCATAGCTCTTATACTTAGTTGTAGAATGTATATAATTATAGAATATATGAAACAAACTATTTGCATCTACGCTTTCGCCGCCCTCTTATTAGGCGGTTGTAAAAGCAATAATGAATTAACGATACCTACGAATCTCCGTACGGAATACCTTACGGAGCCTATCGGCTTGGATACTTCGTCTCCTCGCTTTACATGGGAATACTCCGGAAATGAGGAGGGCTTTAAGGCTTCCCGCTATGAGGTACGGATCGGTACGAGTCCGGACGACTTGCGGCCCTATGCGGAAGGAATGGCCCTGAAACCTCATACCCGTTATTACTGGAATGTTACGGTATGGGATGGTGAAGGGCGTCCGTGCGCTACCTCGGAGACGGCTTCTTTCGAGACCGCTAAGTTCGATCCCTCGGATTGGTCCGCCTCTTGGATTACCGATCATAAGGATAAGGAGTTCGAGCCTGCCCCTCTGTTCCGCAAGTCTTTCCCGGTAGGCAAGGAAGTGAAGGATGCCCGTGTGTACGTAGCATCTGCTGGGTATCATGAGCTATTCATCAATGGCGAGCGGGTCGGAACGAATTATCTGGACCCAGGGTATACGCATTTCGATAAACGTATCTTGTACGTGACGCATGATGTTACCTCTTTGCTGGAGCAAGGCGACAACGCCGTGGCCGCTGTTCTGGGAAACGGCTGGTACAATGAGCAGTCCGTGGCGGTCTGGAATTTTCATGAGGCACGCTGGCGGAATCGTCCCCGCCTGCTATGTGAGTTACGTATTACCTATACGGATGGTACGACGGAGGTGATTGGCTCGGACGAGACTTGGAAGACTTCCACCGGGGCCTATACCTATAATAATATATACAGCGGCGATAAATTCGATGCCCGGCTGGAAGAGGCCGGATGGAAAAACGCTCATTTCGACGATAGTAAATGGGAAGTGGCACTTCCGGCGCAGGCTCCGGCACCTCTGTTGGTAGCCCAGCAAATGCCGGGAATCCGTATCACGGAAGAGGTGAGGCCCGTGTCGATGAAACGTTTCTCCGATCAGTTATATGTATATTCTTTCCCGAAGAACATGTCCGGCCTTTGCCGCTTGAAGGTGAAAGGTGAGGCGGGAACCCGTATCACGTTAAAACATGGTGAGTTGTTGAAGAAAGACGGTCGCTTGGAGCAAGGCAATATCAATGTATATTATCATCCGGTCAAACCGGACGAGGTATTCCAGATGGATGTCTTTACCTTGAAAGGTACGGGAGAGGAGGAGATCTTCATGCCTTCCTTCTCTTATCACGGTTTCCAATACGTGGAGGTGGAGAGCAGCCGTCCCGTTACTTTAACGGAAGAGAACTTGACCGGCTTGTTTATGCATACCGATGTCCGTCCGTCCGGTTCCTTCGCTTGTTCGAATCCTCTATTGAATAAGATATGGGAGGCTACGATGCAGGCTTACCGCAGTAACCTGCACAGTATCCCGACCGATTGTCCGCAACGGGAGAAGAATGGCTGGACAGCCGACGCGCATATCGCGATCGACCTCGGTTTGCTGGGCTTCGATGGTATCACGCTTTATGAGAAATGGATGGATGACATTATCGACAACCAGCGTGAGGCGGGTGAGATTTCCGGTATCATTCCTTCCAGCGGTTGGGGATATGGCGAGTGGCCGGGTCCGGTTTGGGACGCTGTCATGTTCATCATCCCGAACGCCTTGTATGATTATTATGGAGAGTCTCGCAGTATAGAACGCTTATATCCTACGATGCTGCGATATCTGGATTATTTGAAGACGAAAGAGAAAGACGGTTACTTGCCTTTTGGCTTGGGTGACTGGGTGTATTGGAAAGCTACGACGAATAATGAATATACCTCTACCGCCTACTATTATCTGGATTATAAGTTGATGGCTCGCTTCGCCTCTTTACTGGGCAAGGATGCCGCTCCTTATCAAGAGAAAGCGAATACGCTCAAATCCTTGATCAACCAGAAGTTCTTCAAGGCCGAGACCAGTGTGTATGCCGAAGGAACCCAAACGGCGCAAGCCTTGGCCTTGTATCTGGGACTTGTACCGGAAGGAAAGGAACAACTCGTGGCGGATAAGCTGCGTGAGGTGGTAGCGGGAAATAACTATTTCTTGGATTTTGGTCTATTAGGCAGTAAGACCGTTCCGGCCATGCTTACGAAATATGGCTATATCGAGGATGCCATGAAGATGATCACGAAGACCGAGGCACCTTCTTGGGGATATTGGGTAGAGACGATGGGTTACTCCACATTGCCGGAGACGTGGACACTTAGTCCGAAGTTTGCCGACGCTTCCTTGAACCACGTCTTTATGGGAGATGTCTCCGCTTGGATGATGAACCAGCTGGCCGGTATCAATCATGACGACTCGGCTCCGGGCTTCCGTCATATCCGTATCACGCCTCATTTCGTGAAAGAACTGGATTGGGCGAAAGGTGAGTACCATTCCGTACGCGGCCGTATCGCCAGCGAATGGAAACGGGAAGGGGATAAGGTTATGCTTACCGTGACGATTCCGGCTGATTGCTCCGCCGATATCGTGGTAGGCGATCAGACCGAGACCGTATCCGCCGGTACGCATACGTTTTCATATCCGGTGTGATAAGAACCGTATGACTTTAGTAAGCCGGTAATGACATCGCCTATATTGGCTTATTTTACCCAGTTGTAGAGACGGGGCGTGCCCCGTCTCTACAACTGGGGATTTCGAAAGCAAATAATTGAGAACCTTAAAGATTAAACGTATGAACAAGCTACTTCTTGCTCTTCTATTGTTTCTCCTATCTTTCAGCTGGATAAAAGTGACTGCCTCGGACAGTTGTCCCGCTTCCTTCCCTTGGAAAGCCCAATGGATCAATACCGAGCGTTGCCAAAGCGCTACGAATACTTGGTTGATCTACCGTAAATCATTCGCTGTGACGAATGTCCCGAATCAACTCATCGCCCGTATCGCCGCCGATTCCAAGTATTGGCTTTGGATCAACGACCAACTGGTTATCTTTGAGGGTGGCTTGAAAAGAGGACCTTCTCCTTCCGGGACTTATTACGATCCGGTAGATATCGCCCCTTACCTGACAAAAGGCTCGAACACCATCGCTATCTTGCTCTGGCATTTCGGGAAAGATGGTTTCAGTCATATCAACAGCGGGAAAGCGGCTTTGTTATTCGAGGCGATTGCTCCGGGACTGGAGATCGTCTCCGATGCGAGCTGGCAGTGCGCCTTGTATGAGGCCTATCAAAATACCGAGGCCCCTTTCCCGAATTACCGTATGCCGGAGAGTAATATCCGCTTCGATGCCCGTCAAGCGATAACAAACTGGAACCGTACGAGTTTCGAAGGTTCCCTTCCGGGGGCGGTCTGCGTCGGTAAGGCGGGGAAAGCTCCTTTCGGGGATCTGGTGGAACGTCCGATACCCCAGTGGAAAAACAGCGGCCTGTTATCCTATGTATCCGTCCGGGAATCCTTGAGAGGTGATACCCTGTTCTGTCGTTTGCCCTATAATGCCCAGATCACTCCGTATCTAAAAGTAGAGGCGGAAGCCGGGAAAACCATCCACATACGGATGGATAATTACGAGGGAGGAAGCGAGCGCAACGTACGTGCCGAATATATCACCCGTGAGGGTGAGCAGGAATACGAAAGCTATGGCTGGATGAACGGCCATGAGGTCTATTACATCATCCCCGAGGGCGTGAAGGTGCTGGATGTGAAATACCGTGAGACCGGTTACAACACGGACCTCGCCGGCTCTTTCCATTGTGACGACCCGTTCTACGACGAGCTTTGGCAACGTTCTGCCCGCACCTTATACATAACGATGCGTGATAATTATATGGACTGTCCGGATCGTGAACGTGCCCAATGGTGGGGTGACGAGGTGAATGAGCTAGGCGAGGCTTTCTACGCCCTTTCTCCGTCCGGGCAGAAACTAGCCGTAAAAGGCATCCATGAATTAATGAATTGGCAGCGGGAGGACGGAACGCTCTACGCTCCGGTTCCGGCGGGTAATTGGGATAAGGAGCTTCCTTTACAGATGTTGGCGTCTATCGGTTGGTACGGTTTTTATACGCAATATTATTATAGTGCCGACAGTAGTTTCGTCCCGGTGATATACGACCGGATGCGCCGTTACCTGCACGAGGTTTGGCAAGTCGATAAGAGTGGCTTGGTGATCGAGCGTCAAGGCGCTTGGAGCTGGGGCGACTGGGGCGAGCATGTCGATATGGGTGTATTGACCAATTGCTGGTATTATCTGGCCTTGAAAGCGGAGCGAGCCTTCGCCCTGCAACTCGGCAAGGATAAGGATGCCGATGAGATCTCCCGGATGATGCGTAGCATAGAACGTTGTTTCGACACGAAGTTCTGGACAGGTTCCGCCTATCGCTCCCCCGGCTATAAAGGGGAGACGGACGATCGCTCCCAAGCCATGGCGGTTGTTTCCGGGCTGGCCTCGAAAGATAAGTATCCGGCGCTGACGAAGGTACTTAAAAAGGAGTATCACGCCAGCCCTTATATGGAGAAGTATGTCCTAGAGGCTCTTTTCCAGATGGGCGAGCCGGCGTTTGCCTTGGAACGGATGAAGCAACGTTACACCCGTATGCTGGATTATGCCGAATACACGACCTTGTTCGAGGGATGGGGCATCGGAGCCGAGGGCTTCGGTGGCGGCACGATCAATCACGCTTGGAGCGGTGGCCCGCTTACCTTATTGAGCCAGAAGGTCTGTGGTATCGAGCCAACCTCTCCCGGCTTCCGTACCTTTAAGATCTCGCCTCAATTGGGTTCCTTATCGGAAGCCTCTGCCAGCCTAGAGACTCATTATGGAACCATCCGAGTAAGTATCAAGAAGAAAGGCAAGCGATTGAAGTTCGATCTCCAAATCCCGGAAGGCACCTCCGCCGAACTGATAAGACCGAACGGCACTCGCAAGCATCTCGACCCGGGGCACCATCAAGTGGATTAGTGATCGCCCTCTGTTTTCCTGCGGACATACACCCGGTGGCTTCCATAACCCGATAGGGTGATTCCACTCGTCGGGTCGCTACTGAGGCGTAGTAGCTCACGGTTTGCGCTACTACGTTTTAGTCCGGTGACAGCCATGTAGTCTTGTATGCGCAAGAATGGGTGTTCATCCAGGTAATCCAATGCCCGTGTCCGGCGTTCCTCTTCGGTGAAGGGCGATTTCCGGACACGGCTGATACCTCCCCGTCTTAAATCGCAACGCAGGTTAGTCTCCCGTATCAATTCCTTGTTGGCCCGGTAGTTGATACCATTCACCTCGATGCTCCGTGCGTTACGCTTCGGTTCGTCACCATCCAGCGAGTCGATCTCCTTGTCCTTCGCTACGCCTAGGCGGGGCGTGAACGTACCGATGCCATCCAACGTGACCGACTGCCCTTCCGCCATGCAATAGGCCAGATGTTCCGCTACTGTCGTCATCACCTGTATTACGCTACCCCTGCTCAAGCCCGATCCGGGGTAGGTGATCCGTTCCACGAAATCCTCCATGTCCATGTTCCGTTGTATCTTCATCCGATAATACACCGGCTTTTCCCCCGTCCCGTTCAGGTCGCACATCTCTTGCTTGATATATTCTGCCATAACTGCTACTAGGTATAATTGTTTGTATCTTCAAGTTAAAAACATTCTTCTTACTATATACAAATATACTAACTACTTGATCTATTTCCAAATTATCACCGTGGAATATATAGACCACGTCGTGATTTGTATATTCCACGTCTTGATCTGTACAGACCACGTCGTGGTTTGTAGAATTATACAGTATGCGAACAAGAATTCATCTGCTACCGATAAGGTATTTATGCGGTATCGGAGCGTTATTTACTTAGGGAGAAGCGGACAACCCTCACGTTTCCTCTGCCAAGTACGTCGGCCAACCCTGCGGGATTCTCTATCTTCCCTAAACGGGTATAGCTGTAAGACGAGGAAAAGGTCTCGTAGAAAAGGACTACCGTATTCGCTCCCCATAGAAGTAGGTCGCCTGTATGGATTATACCCGGACGGAACGTATTGGTCGCGATCAAGAGTATTATACTCGTTTTCCCTGCTCGTATGCTTGCCTCAAGGTCGGGTTCCCTTCGATCTCGCCCACGTGCCACACACCACCGCAGAATAGCGTTCCTTTCACGGTCGGGTTCTCCAGACAGTCGAGGAATCCCATAAAGTTGGTCACAATGCGATCCATGATGCCGTTATCGTCTTCAGCGGCCGTGGCGATGAAGTAAAACTCCTTGTTTTTCATTTCGGTATAAGGACCGCAGCAACGGTCTATCAGCGTCTTCATCTGTGCGCTCATGGCATAGAAATAGACCGGCGTAGCCATCACGATTACATCGGCGGCAAGCATCTTTCCGATAATCTCTGCCGCGTCATCTTTTTGTGGACAAGGCTTCTTGTATTGGCTGCACACGCCGCATCCCGTGCAGGGGTGAATGGTCTTGTCTCGCAGAAAAACCTTTTCCACACGATGACCGCTTTCGATCGCCCCTTGCATAAACTCATCGCATAGCGTATCGGAATTGCCTCCACGACGGGGGCTGGAAGATAAAATCAATACATTTTTCATGTTTACTGTTATTTATTAGGTTCTACATTCATTTTTAGGATACAAAAATAGCGAGATAATCCCTATCTTGCGGTAGACAAATTACGGATGTTATGACCCTAATTACATAATAATACGGAAGAATGATCACAACGGACTCCGGTGAGCAAGTCGAGGCACTTGCTCCCATCATCATTTCGGCCAGCCGGTCAACGGATATCCCGGCCTTTTATGTCAAGTGGTTCTTTAATCGTTTGGCCAAGGGGTATTGTGTTTGGTATAATCCGTTTAATCGGCGGAAGATGTATGTGTCGTTTGAGCGGTGTAAGGCAATCGTGTTTTGGACAAAGAACCCGAAGCCGATATTACCTTATTTGCATGAGTTGGATAGGAGGGGTATCCATTATTATTTCCAGTTCACGTTGAATGACTATGTGAGCGAAGGCTTTGAGCCGAATGTGCCGAGCGTTACGCAACGGGTGGAGACATTTCGGGAGTTGTCGGAAATGATAGGGAAGGAACGGGTGATCTGGCGATTTGATCCGTTGATTATGACTCCATCTATCACGCCTCGTGTCTTGCTTAGCCGTATTTGGAAGATCGGCAATCAGTTGAAAGGATATACTGATAAGCTCGTGTTCAGTTTCGTAGATGTAAAGGCGTATCGTAAGGTACAGAACAATCTTATAAAAGAGACGAATTGATTTACGAAAGAGGATGTGGAAACCGCTGAGATGAATGCGACGCAACGTCAAGAAACTGTAGAGGGATTGGTGAAGTTGAGGGAAATTTGGGCTTCTACTGGTTGGAATGTGACACTCGCTACTTGTGCCGAGGATATTGACCTTGCGGTTTATGGCATTGAGCATAACCGGTGTATCGACGGTGATTTAATGGAGCGTGTGTTTGGGGAGGATTATGAATTGGTTTATTATCTTCGAACAGGCCAATTACCCGAACCGGATCTTTTTGGTACGTTTCCCGCTTTACCCGACAAACGCAAAGAGCTAAAAGACAAAGGCCAACGGAAAGCCTGTGGTTGCATGATAAGCAAAGATATCGGTAGGTATAACACTTGCTCCCATTTCTGTGTCTATTGTTATGCCAATACAAGTAGGGAATGCGTACAAAAGAATGCGGTACACTATTCGGACGATAGTGAAAGTTTGATTCGAAGTTAAATTTGAAAGCAAGGTCAAATGAAGCGGCGTATTAAATTAAGCCGTCTTTTATAGTAATCGAGACCAATACTATCCTAGAATAGTGTTGTATAACATGCCGGATTTATCTATTTTTGCGCCCAATACGAAAGGTTAAGAATAGGAAGTTTTAGGTATGGCAAAAAAGAAAGGTAAGCCTCAACCCCGGAAAAGCAAGAAGAAGCGGGCATCATCATTCATGTCTTCTGTAAAGAAGATGCTTCTTGGCGCTTTTGCGGTAGTTGTTTGTTTTATCGGTGTATTATTCATATATAACTGGTTTTATCCGGTATCCAAGACACGGCCTGTAGAGAAGAAACAGGATCGGGCGGAGACAATAGTCCGTCCGAAGATCTCAGACAAGGGCGGTTCCGGAACATCGGGTAAGAAAGCCGCGCAAGCGACGAAAAACAAGCAAACGACGAACCCAAAGAAAGGGACCTCCGCTTATACTTTTCAAGAGGGAGCTGAGATACCGAGACTAAAGAATAAACAAAAAGAGCAGGTTATAAAGCATGAGGGCTATACGGTTTCTTATAATTCCGATTATAAGATCGCCAATTGGGTAGCCTATGAACTGACCTCGAAAGAGGCGACAAGTAAGAAGAACGAGCGGTCTAATAAGTTCGTCTCGGACCCCATGGTGAAAGGGGCTAGCGCCACGAACGAGGACTATACCCGTTCCGGCTATGACCGAGGACATATGGCGCCTGCCGGCGATATGAAATGGTCCGCCAAGGCCATGCGGGAATCGTTCTACCTAAGTAATATCTGTCCGCAAAAGCCCGGCTTGAACCGAGGTATCTGGAAAGATCTGGAAGAGCAGGCTCGTTTGTGGGCGAAAGAGAATGGTTCTTTGTTGATCGTGACCGGCCCGGTGATCACGGACGACCTGAAACGGTTAGGTAAGAATCGGGTGGGAATCCCAAAGACCTTTTATAAGGTAATCTGTACGATAACGAACGGTAAACCAGAAGGGGTAGGTTTTCTGTTTGATAATAAAGACTATGGAAAGACTCCGTTGAAATCGATGATGATCCCTATCGATAGCGTTGAGAAGGTTACCGGAATTGATTTTTTCCCTTCTTTGCCTGATTCGATAGAAAATCCGATGGAAGCATACGTGAATGATGGTAGTTGGTCTTTTTAAGGCACGTTATGCTCAACAATCTCTAGGCGAGAATGTTTTATATTTACTGTGAAGAAAAAGAAATCATAATTAAATAACAAAATGCAAGTTATCATGAAAGGAAAATTAATCCCTGTGTTTGTTTTGGCAGCATTGGTTTCCTGTAGTCAACCACCCGTTAAGGAGCAAGGTCCTCGTCCAGTTAAATTGGCGGACGTTACTTCTCTGAACATGGTTGAGAAATCATTCAGTGGAGTGGTATCGCCCGATCAATTCAGTGATTTGGCGTTTAAGATGTCCGGCCCGCTGATCTCATTAAACGTGGATGAAGGCCAGAAGGTCCGTACGGGACAGATCGTGGCCGAGATTGATCCGCTGGACTTTAAATGGGAATATGAGGCGAAGAAAGCGTCTTTCCAGACCGCTGAGGCGCAATTGCAACGTGCGAAGAAGTTATTGTCCAAACAAGCTATCTCCAAGCAAGAGTATGAGTCTACGGAAGCCTCTTACTCAAATGCCAAGGCGGCTTTCGAGTATGCGCAAAATACATTGAACCAGACAAAGCTTCGTGCGCCGTTCGATGGATTTATCCAGAAGAAATATGTGGAGAATTACCAGAAGGTACAGGCCGGACAAGGAATCGTTTGCTTGATCAACCCGAATAAGTTACAGGTCGTGTTTACGATGCCGGAGAGTAATATCAATTACTTCTCTTCTCCTTATTCTGTTTATGTGGAATTCGATAATTACAAGGGCGTTCGCTTCAAGGCGAAGGTGAAAGAATACGTGGAAGCCTCTCCGGATGGTTCCGGCGTTCCCGTGTATCTGTATATCGACGATCCGAACTTTAATTTAGAGAAATATAAGGTAGCCGTAGGTTTCTCTTGCCGTGTGATCTTGAACGTGGATAGCGAGAGTTTCACGCAAGGCGCCGTATTGGTTCCGCTAGCCGCTGTCGTGGCTGACGATGCCAATAGCGATAAGTATGTGTTTGTTTATAATGGGCAGTCTCAAAAGGTTGAGCGTCGCAAGATTACCGAGTCTATGCTGATCGGCAAGGATGGCGTGATCGTAACGGATGGCTTGCGACCCGGCGAACAGGTTGTCTCAGCCGGAGCCACTCGTTTGGTGGATGGACAACAGGTAAAAGTATTAACAGATTAAGAGATAAACAATGAATATTCCAAAATATTCCTTAGAGAATCAGAAGATTATATACTTTTTCCTAGCGGTCATGCTGATAGGAGGTATATATTCTTTCTTTAAATTGCCGAAGAAGGAAGATTCTCCCTTCGTAATCAAGCAAGCGGTTTTGGTTACCCAATATCCGGGAGCGACACCTCAGGAGGTGGAGAAGCTGGTGACTGAGCCGATCGAACGGGAGATTCAGGCTATGTCGGATGTGTTCCAGATCAAATCTGAGTCTTATTTCGGTATGTCCAAGATTTCTATTGAGTTGCAGCCTACCTTGTCTCCGGATTATATGCCGGTCAAGTGGGACGAGTTGCGTCGTAAGGTGGCGAATATACAGCCCCGCCTTCCGTCTGGCGCCTCCTCGATATCCGTTAGTGATGACTTCGGTGACGTATTCGGAATTTATTATGCCTTGACGGCCGATGAGGGATATACTTACGACGACCTGCGTAATTGGGCGCAAAAGATCAAGACGGAGCTATCTCCTGTACCGGGTGTACAGAAGGTCTACCTATTCGGTGAACAGACACAAGTTGTCAACGTAAAGATCTCTATCCCGAAACTGGCTAACCTAGGTATCGACCCGAACGCTATCCAGCAGGTGATGCAAACGCAGAACTTGTTGGTGAATACGGGAGATATCAATACAGGTAATTATCAATTGCGTTTGCGTGCGGAAGGTACGTATAAGGATATACAAGATATCCGGGACCAATTGATCGTGACGAAAAGTGGCGGTGAGGTTCGTTTGGGAGATATCGCTACGGTAGAGCGTGGTTATATGGACCCTCCCTCGAACCTGATGCGTGTGGACGGTAAGCGTGCCATCGGTATCGGTGTCGCTACCGGTTCGAAAGACGATGTGGTTGCCGTGGGTAACGCCGTGGCGGATCATTTAGCGGAGATGGAGCAGCTGTTCCCGGTGGGTATGGACCTGAAAACGATCTATCCGGAGAACAAGATCGCGGATGAGGCGAACAACGGTTTTATCTTGAACTTGATCGAGTCGTTGTTGATCGTTATCGTGATTATCTTTATCGTGATGGGGTCTCGTGCCGGTATGTTGGTCGGTAGTTCGTTGTTGTTCTCGGTAGGTGGTACCTTATTGATCATGTTGATCTGGGGTGTCGGCTTGAACCGAACCTCGTTGGCGGCCTTTATTATCGCTATGGGTATGTTGGTGGATAACGCTATCGTGGTGACGGATAATGCCCAAGTCGGTATCAAGCGGGGACTTTCCCGTTATCAGGCGTTGATCGATGGCGCGACGAAACCGCAGTGGGCGTTGTTGGGCGCTACCTTTATCGCCGTATGTTCTTTCTTGCCGATGTACTTGGCACCGGCATCCGTGGCCGAGATCGTGAAACCGTTGTTTATCGTATTGGCGGTATCCTTGGGATTAAGCTGGGTCTTGGCCTTGACGCAAACGACTACCTTCGGTAATTTTATCTTGAAAGAGGCGAAACCGGGTGAGAGCAAAGATCCGTACGATACGAAGCTGTATCATAAATTTGAGTCGGTATTGGGCCGTTTGATCAAGCGTAGATATGTAACGATCTCTACCGTGGTAGCTACGTTATTCCTTTCCTTGTTCGTGATGAGCATCATGCCGCAGAGTTTCTTCCCGATCATGAGCAAGCCTTATTTCCGTGCGGACTTGATCTTCCCGGAAGGATATAGCATCTACGACGTGGAGACGAACGTGAAGAAGATAGAGGAGGAATATCTCAGCAAGAATGAGAATATCAAATCATACTCGTTTACCTTGGGAGGTTCGCCGGTGCGTTATTACTTGGCCAGTTCTTCTATCGGTCCGAAGCCAAACTTCGCCAATGTGTTGATCGAGACACAAGATCCGGAGGATGCGCAAGCGGAAGAGGGTAAGTTCTACGATTATATGGTCGCTAACTATCCGAATATATTGACCCGTTCGGCTTTGTTCGCCTTGTCTCCGGTTCCGGATGCGGCGATCGAGATCGGTTTTATCGGCGATAACGTAGATACGTTGGTTGCCTTGACGCAAAGGGCGCAGGAGATCGCCCGGAATTATGATCAGGTGATGGAGGTTCGCAATAGTTGGGGTAACAAGGTTCCGGTATGGAAGCCGCTATATTCCCAAGAGAAAGGTTTGCGTCTAGGTATTACCCGTCAACAGGTGGCTTATTCCTTGCGTTCGGCTACGAATGGCGTACCTTTGGGTGAGTATCGTGAGGGTGACGTGTTTATGCCGATCTTACTGAAAGATGCGGATAAGGATTCTATCAGTCTGAATGATATAAAGACTTTGCCGGTTTATAGCGCTAAAGGCCGTTCAGTAAAAGTGGAGCAGGTGATCGATGATTTCTCGCTGGATTATGAGTTTAACGTAGTGAGACGATTCAACCGTGAGCCGTGTATGCTTATGCAGTGTGAGCCGAAGCGTGGCGCCAATACGATGGCTGCTTTCAGTCATTTGTGGAAAGAGGTACAGGAGAAGATTCAGGTGCCGGAAGGATATAAGATGACGTATTTCGGTGAGCAATCCGAGCAAGATAAAGGTAATAAGGCGATCGCCGCTAATATCCCGTTGATGTTCGGTTTGATTTATGTCACCTTGTTATTCTTATTCCCGAAATATTACCGGAAACCGGTATTGATCATGGCGATGCTGCCGTTGATCTTCATTGGTGTGGTATTGGGATTGTTGGTGTTCGGTAAGTCTCTCGACTTCTTTGCTATGCTGGGTCTGTTGGGCTTGATCGGTATGAATATCAAGAATGCGATCGTACTGGTGGACGAGATCGGTTTACAATTGAATGCGGGCTTGTCTCCGGTGAATGCCGTGATAGAGGCAACGAAAACCCGTATCGTTCCGGTGACGATGGCTTCCGGTACGACGATCTTAGGTATGTTGCCGTTGTTGGGTGACGCTATGTTCGCCGGTATGGCGGCTACCATCATGGGTGGTCTGTTCGTATCTACGATCTTGACGATCTTCGTGCTTCCGGTTACTTATTGTGTTTTCTTTAAGATTAAATCAGAGTAAAAGGTATGAGAAATAAAATAATCATAGGTTGTTTATTGTTGGGTGCCTTGTCCGCTAAAGCGCAAGACACCCGGCTATCGGCTGTGGAATATAAGGAACGGGTCCTTGAATACAGCCGTCAGATCAAGCAAAGCTCTGAGGAGCGTATCGCTATGCAGCATGCGATCAAGGCCGCTAAGACCGGTTTCTTCCCTTCGGTGGACTTCTCCGGCAGTTATCAGTATCGTATCAATAAATATGATTTGGATATGATCTACGTCTCAGGCCCCGGCCATGGCGGCAACGCCATGGTTGCGCAGGACTGGCTG
>ERZ1106963.2770-NODE-2770-length-16416-cov-8.277245_pt1 | contig 16416 bp, 12 predicted proteins | sample MGYA00403681_ERZ1106963 | MGnify/ENA primary metagenome ERZ1106963 (study PRJEB35170, sample SAMEA104062407) | human gut metagenome | biome: human gut; feature: human-associated habitat; material: faeces | place: Denmark | collected 2012-05-03 ...
CTATTTTAAAATGTGCGGCATTTCAGTTCTTTACACCTGCCAGGAAACCAACGGTAAATTTTTATTTCTTGCGAAAAATCGTTCTGAAGATCAATCTCACCAGCGGTCCGCAGTAGAACATCTGCCAGCAGATTGCCATCGGGAAGTTCATGGCCCAGGTCTGGATCCAGGTGCCGAATGTGTGCTGGTCTTTAAAGAGAATAGTGGCAACCAGGCTCATGATCGGACACATAATGCAGCAGATGCAGATAGAAATGGCATAGGTGATGAACTGTGGACGATCGGTAGGTTTCATTACGGTGAATGCGAGTTTCTGAGCAATTTTTCCGACAATGAAAAATTCCAGAACGAAGGCAACCGGAACCATAATGATCATTTCATGGGTAGCCAGCAGAAAGGTCTGACCGGATACACCACCGGTATTCAGGGCTACATTGTATACGATCATTCCGTAGACCATAATGGTAGCCATGATAATTGTGTAAATTGCGTCTTCAAATTTAGTTTTTGGCATAAAAATATCCTCCTTTTGATAATGAGCTACGTGTTGTTCGTTATCATCCGGAGGATGTGCGTTTCCAATATAAATAACCGTTTTTATTTCGATTTGCTATTCTATCAGAAAAATACCAATTATGCAAGTGAAAAATATAATCACATCTTAGATTAAAAGGTCTCTCTTTATTGAAAAATGAGAAATAAGTGATCTGGAACAGGAAAAATCAGAAGTAGAGAAGGTATTAAAGGATATTGAAGCAATTCCGAGTTTAGAAAAATTTATAGAGGATCATTCTGAATAAAAAACTGAATGTAAATCTGATAAAATATTTTTCACAATAAAACAAAGGCGATCAACTGTTACATCAGATGGTCGCTTTTGTTTTTGGCAAAATGTGCGAAAAAGAAAGCTTGTGCAGTCTGTAAATTCTCGTTATACTGAGTGTGATGATAGAAAAAGGAAACTTGTGAAAGGATTTTAGTTTTAAAGGGAAATGTAAGGTAAAAGGAGGGGTACGATGGGTATTTTTTTTAATCCCGGAAATGGGAGTTTTACCAAAGATAGAAATTATGAAATATATGTGGATAAAACAGAATTACTAAAATACTTGAACAGAGCCATTGGAACACCTGGAAATTGTATTGCTGTCAGCCATGCCAGACGCTTTGGAAAGTCACATGCTGCGGGGATGATTGACGCTTATTATAGTCTTGGTAGTGATTCTGCAAAATTGTTTAAAGGTACAAAGATTGCATCAGATCCAGATTATGAAAAATACAGAAATAAGTACAATGTAATCCATTTGGATATTTCGTCCTTTTGGGATTTTCATAAAAAGGATATTGTAGAAAAGATAATAGAAGATATTTTTAAAGAATTGAAAATGGATTACCCGGAGGAATTTAATGAACGGGATCGTATCAGTTATGTACTCATAAAAATATACGAAAAAACAGGGATTCCTTTTGTGATTATCATTGATGAATGGGATTGTGTGGTACGAAACAGTACGGATCAGGATTTGATCCATCAATATTTACAGTTTCTCCATTCTTTGTTTAAGTCAGAAGAATCAAAATCTTTTTTGGCACTTGGATACATCACAGGTATCATGCCAATTAAGAAAATAAAGGATGAATCGGCTTTAAACAACTTTGAAGAATATACTATGCTAAAATCCAGACCGATTACGAAATACTATGGCTTTACCGAAGAAGAAGTTAAGGATTTATGTAAAAGATATGATATGGATTTTGAAACTACAAAAGAATGGTACAATGGATATCTGATCGATGGAATGCACATGTATAATCCAAATTCCGTATCACAGGCGATGAAATATCATGATTTTGATTCCTATTGGCGAAATACCTCTGCTTTTGGCACAATTAATAACTTTATTATGATGAATTATTCAGGATTGAAAGAGGATGTCCTTACAATGCTATCCGGAGGAAAAGTCATGGTGGATACGGAATGTTTCCAAAATGATCTGGCAGAAATTCATTCAAAAGATGATGCGTTAACTGCTCTCATTCATCTTGGATATCTTGGATATGATGCAGATATTTTAAGTGCCTATATTCCAAATTATGAAGTGGCTAAGGCGTTTCAATCCGCGTTAAAAACAGGAGAATGGAAAGATGTTGCTGCGTCGATTTCCAAATGTGATACATTACTTATGGCAACGATTAGTGGTAACACTGAGAAAGTAGCTGAACTTATCGAGCTTGCACATGATACGTATACTTCTATATTAAAGTACAACGATGAGAACTCTTTAAGCTGTGTGCTTACAATGGCGTATTTTACTGCACCGGCATATTATACTATTATTCGGGAAATGCCGGCCGGAAAAGGATTTGCTGATTTTGTTTTTTTGCCAAGGGCAAATGCTGGGAATCGCCCGGCAATGATTGTGGAATTAAAATATAACCAATCAGCAGATACTGCAATCAGGCAGATAAAAGAGAAACGATACCAGGGTGCGTTATCGGGATATGAAAGTAAGATTCTCTTAGTCGGGATTAGTTATGATAGTGAAAAGCATCATACTTGCAGTATCGAAGAATGGTAATTTTGTTATACTGAGTGTGATGATAGGAAAAAGGGAAACTTGTGAAATTGTTTTGATTTCACAGGAAATGAAAAGTAAAAAAGGAGGTTCACATGAAAAAAAGAATTTTATGTACGCTGCTGAGTGCAGCAATGCTGCTTACGAGTTCGCCGGTTGTTTTTGCGGCGGAGACGCAGCCTGTGAAGGAGCAGCAGACGAAGGAGACGCTTCCGTTTACGATTAAGGAGGCAAACAATGATATTAAAGATGAAAGTGTAAAAGGCTGGCATGTTCAGATCACGGACACGGAAAATGCAAAGGTTGTTGCAGATTATCCGGGACTGGTTGTTGTGCGTGCAAAGAAGACACAGTACGATGACAATGTTTATCTGATTGGAAAGAGTGGAATAGTCCAGACTTTTGTAGTTTCGGGTACGGATACAGACTGGGATGAAAATGAGCATATTTATGACGACTGGGAGAGAACGACGTCGTATAGTTCTGTGGATGCAATCTGGAGACTTTCGTATAAGGGTGATCGCCTGTATTATATTAAGAAACCACAGACGCAGACTCCAAAATATGACATCTACAATGCGACAACCGGGAAATATTTTGAATATGATCTGGATGAGCAGCCGGAACCTTATAGAGATGGCGAGGGAGCTGTGACAGATGTTTATCGATTTGTAAAAGACGGAAAAGTGGGAATGCTTAAGAGTGATGCAACAATCCTGTACGAAGCGGAGTATGACGATATTGATAGAAATGCGTTTAATACGGATTTTTCGGATGAATCGATACGTGAGTCGGATGATAAGTTTTTCCAGGCGATGAAGCGGGATGAAAATTCTGACAAAAATTTATATGGTATTGTGGATTCAAAAGGACTTTGGGATGGAGTATGTAAATACAGAAGTATTACAAGCAATACCAGTGGTTCAAGGATATGCGTAAAAAATGTGGATGAGGAAACAGCAGTCATGGATATAAATACCGGTGAACTGCTGACAGGTTTTACAGGAAGCAGGATATATTCATTGGGGGATGGATGTTTTCTCAAATCAAATGGTTTAGGAATGTACGATGAGGGTAAGCAGATTCTTATGAAAAATGGTCAGGTTATAGATAAGAACCAGATTTATAATAATGATTATTGTAATAATCCGAACTGTACAGTTTATATTAACGTTTTCTGGGATATTATCGAAAATTTTTCAGAAGATGGCTGTTATTTGGTAGGATTTGATGGAAATGGAAAAAAGCATTTTGTTAAGTATTTGGACAACTATTTACAGTACAATGGTAAGCGTATTTCGTATGACGGGGGAATGATCGGGACAAATGATAATACAGGATTTGGAAAAGATGTAGAACCGATTATCATGAAGGGCGGATATGCAGTGGAAAGAGAATGTGCAGATGTGGATCCAACCTATAATCCGGTGATGGAGGACCATACGGTAAAATGCACTCTGATTGATGCAAACTCGGATCCGGTGTATGAACTTGGAGATAATAAGGTGGTTTATGGTCTGGAAGTAAGGGATGATCTGCTTTATCTCAGATATGGAACTTATGGGAAAGAAGATACGAATGTGCTGATTTATGATACAATCAGCAAAAAAATAGTTTTAAACGAGATGAACATAGATTCCTGGAGCATCCCAAAGGATCATAGCAGTCATGTGGTGAGCTTGCAAAAAGGGAACAAAGCGGCATTGTTTAATACGTTGGATCGGACTTTTTCCGGTTGGGATATGCTTGGAATTGATTTGGATGAAGAAAGTTTCGGTTCGGTGAAAGAAAGTCTGGTTGGTTCTGAACTTGTCTTTTTTATAAGGAATAAAAATGCTTTTTATAACGCATCCTTTCAAAAGATTGCACAGTTGGATCTTGAGGAAGATCTTTATTATCGAGACAGTGATGTGTCCGTTACGAAAAATGGAAATTTTGTTTTCAGTATCGGGGATTCTGTGGACTACGGACAATATCAAGTTTATGATCATAAAGGCGTATTACTGAAAAAATATATAGATGGTTCGAATTATAATGCGGATACATTGATTCGTGTTCGAACAGAAGGAACAAGAGAGTGGGGTTACTGTGACGAGGATGGAAACCTGCAGATTGCGGAGCAGTTTAATCTTGCCGGAAATATGCATAATGGAATTGCAAAAGTGGGAGAGTGGTATGATGATTGTAAAATTATCGACCAGACAGGGAAAGAACTGCTGTCGGGAAAGTATGATTTTGAATGGACGTATGTAGAAGCTGGTTTTGCAATGATGAAACAGGACGGTGGCTGCTATCTGTATGATTTCACGGGTTTTGCTGAGGACATGGCACAAAATCCGTACAGTCTGGATGACCTGTTTGGAAAATATCACCACTATCTGAGAGATAACCAGGCATACAAAACGATGCACAGAACGCTGTATGATGCGGCTGCGGATGTTCTGGCGGCACGTACGGATAATGATGAGCTATTTTCTGTTATTAAGACATTGTCCGGTGATGTGATCGTGCGTCCGACGAAACAGATTCTGGAAGCAATTACCGGAAAACGATGGGAAGAGGATAAGTTAGAAGAGGAAGTGGCGATTGAACTGATCCGTCAGATTGATGAACAGGATGATACATTAAAAAATGTAGTGGATAACGTTTGCGGTAAAGTAAAGAATGTTTCTAAATTTTATAAGCTTGTTACAGCGGCAAAGAAGCCAATGGATACCAACGTACAGTGGGAACTTGCAGAACTGGTAAAAGGGGATGCATTTACAACGGAACAGGCAAAATCAATTTTTGAACAGGTAGACGGAAAATGGTCAAAGATTGACGGCATCTTTAAAAAAGTTGGTGTTGCAACTTCGGCAGTTCAGGTTGGCACAACGATCTGCATTATGGCGAATCTGGAAATGGAAACGGTCAATCAGCTTTTGAACAGTGCAGCACCGGATTCTACAGCCTATAAGGGACTGAAGAAATTAAAGGGAAAACTGCAGAAATACTGGGCATCATCGGAAGTAGCGATTCAGGAATTTATTGTAGATAACTACTTTGAAGAAATTGCGGAAGCCCTTGTGAAAAAGGGAGTTACAGACATGGCAAAGCTGTTTGATCCGCTTTCCGGCATTGATGTCGGCGGTGCACTTACAGTCGGAAAACTGTTCTATTCACGTATCAGCAAACAAATAAAGCTTGCAGACTATGATGAGCTGGTGAAGATTGCTTACAGTATGTCGCTTTGCAATTCACTGAGTGTCGGACTGAACAATAAATACGCTGAGATTGCACAAAATTATCAGAAGACCGGAAAAACAGCAGGTGAAAAACTTCGAAAAGAATATCAGTTTGCATATGAAGCCTATGAAGCTTCGCTGCTTCAGATGGCAAATAAATGCAGTGAGCTTGCGGAAAAATCAGGGGAAAATGCAGCTGTAAAATATAAGAAAAAATGGCTGGATCAATGTATCAGTCTGTATTCACAGAAAATGCGGTATGACAATTTTATCGCAACCTGCAGAAGAAATATGAACCGAACAGAGGCGGCGAATTTCGAGTATCGCACCGATGAAAACAATCACGTATGGATCGTGAGCTTAAATGGCAAAAAGACAAAAGATGCTTCCAGACGTATGACAAGGGCACTGAGTGATACACAGGATCTGCTCTGCATTCCAGAGACGATCAATGGACGTACCGTTGTGGGTATCGATCCGCAGGCATTCCGGAATGAGGATAAAATCCACGCTGTATTCCTGCCGGATACGGTGACGGAAATCGGCAGTCAGGCATTTGAAAACTGCAGTTCACTTGATATGGTTGTATCAGGAAATGGGCTGGAAACGATCGGTTCAGATGCATTTGCAGGCTGTAATTCTCTGACAGGTGTAGAGGTGCCGGACAGTGTTACAGAGATTGGAGATTCTGCATTTGGAGATAATGCAAATCTGACATTATGGTGCAGTGAAAACGGTACAGCATGGCAGTATGCAGAGACAAATGGCATCATGGCAGAGGAACGTATCCGCAGGGCAGTTTCTGTGGAAGTGACAGCACCGGCAGATAAACAGCAGTATGGATCTTCAGAGAAAGAAATCGATACGACCGGACTTACGCTGAATGTTACCTGGGATGATGGCACAAGTGAAGAAGTTACATCTGGCTATTATGCTTATTTTAAAGAAAAAACAGCCGAAAATGCGACGGTTGCAGTACAGTATGACTCTGCAGAAACAACCTATGAAGCAGGAATTACACCGGAAGAAAAAGACTATAAGGTATATTACAAAGATGAAGCCGGAGATGATCTGGCAGAAGCATCAACAGTCCGTGCTCTGTTTGGAAGTTCCCGGACGCTGGATGCACCGGATGTGAGCGGTTATACACCGGAAGAAGCACAGATGACGGTAACGGCAGGCGATGAAGATTCCTGGACATTTATCTACAAAAAGAAGAGTACAAAGAAAAGTATCGAAGATGGAAGAATGTATGTATTCGGCGATCTTCGTTATACCGGAAATGCGGTGATTCCGAGAGTTTCGGTAGAAGATGCGGATGGAAAAATCCTGAAAGAAGGTGTGGATTACGAAGTTTTTCTGGATGATAATGTAGAAATTGGCGAAGCCTGGGCCGGTGTTCATGGAATTGGTGATTATGAAGGATTATTGAGTAGTACATTTTATATTGTAAATCCGGGCAGCCAAGATCCGGAACCAGATCCGAGTCCAAATCCAAGACCGGGTACAGATTCTTCAAAGAGTATACTGATTGGCAGCATTAAGATCAGCGGAATTTCAAATAAGATTGCAGCAGGAAAGAAAATTGCACTGAAGGCAAATATTTCGCCGGCAAATGCGACAAACAAAACACTGGTATGGACTTCCAGCAATCCGAAAGCTGCCACCGTAAATGCAAATGGTATTGTCACAATGAAAAAAGGCAGCGGCGGAAAGAAAGTAACGATCACTGCGAAGGCAGCAGATGGAAGCGGCAAAAAGGCAGTTTATACAATCACCGGCATGAAAGGTGTTGTGAAAAAAGTTACGATTTCCGGAAAGAAAACCGTCAAAGCAGGAAAGAGCATTAAGTTGAAAGCGAAAGTAAAAGCCACAAAAAAGGCCAATACCAGACTTTTTTGGAAAAGCAGCAATCAAAAATTTGCTACGGTGAAAAACGGAAAAGTAAAGGCAAAGAAAAATGCAAAAGGAAAGAAAGTGAAGATCACCGCAATGGCAACGGATGGAAGCGGAAAGAAGAAATCTGTAACGATTAAGATCCGGTAGGCTGCACATTATAATCAAATTCGAATAGAAGTATAAAGAGAAGATGCAGGAGATTATGAAAACGAAATTTCATAATCTTCTGTATTTTTATGATGCCAGGATTGTGGGAGTGCAACGCACGGAACAATCCGTAGGCATCATAGTTTGGGACTTTTGACATCCACATCATTTTTATGTAAGTGGATGAAATGGATTATAAAAATTTGCAATCCCTGCTTCTTTCGTGGTATTATGGGGACAAAAAAAGGAAAGGCTGATATAGATATGGAATACATGAAATTTGATGATGCATATGTTGTTCGTCTGGACCGTGGCGAGGAGATCGTAGAGTCTCTGACAAAGATTTGCGACAGGGAAAAGATCACACTGGCAACGATCGAGGGTATCGGTGCGGCAGACCATGCGGTGATCGGTCTGTATAATGTCGGGGAGCAGGTTTATCATAAAACGGAACTGAACGGACCGATGGAGATCACGGCTCTGACGGGAAATGTTTCCACGATGGATGGGAAAACTTATCTTCATATTCACATTAATCTCTGCGATGAGAAGATGAATGTCAAAGGCGGTCATCTCAATGAGTGTCGGATTTCGGCGACGGCTGAAATCACAATCCGCACAGTCAATGGAAAAGTGGAGCGTTTTTATGATAAGGACGGTGTTGGATTAAATCTGTATCAGTTTCCGGGAAATGAAGGATACAAAAAACTGTTAAAGAATCTGATTGATGTGATCAAAGAAGACCATGCGAAACTGGGATTTCGAAAAGAAAAAATTCGCCTGTATTATCCGCTCAGCTCTCTGAATCATTTTTTTTGTACGAGTGATGATGCAAATCAGATGCAGGAGCGTCTGAACCACCTTCCGGTGGTGATCACAGAGAAGCTGGGAGAGGTTGTTGCGACACACAAAGCGGAGCGATTTTGCTTCCACATTCCGGAGGAAGGTAGCGAGTACGTCCATAATAATATGAAGGAAAATGAATTTATTAAAAGCCTGATCGAGTTGCTTCAGAAACATGGATGCAAGATGGATGATATTTGGAATTTGTTTCATAAATATTCTGATAATATTATTGCAGAAAATATGGACAATGGAGAATTTGATATTCTGATCCGTTTTGAAGACAAACCGGATGATCCATATTATTATTGTTTTAAAGATGAAGGATGCCATATTATTTATCATCGATTCCTGAAAGAGGATTATGAAGATTTTGGTTTCTGAGTAGACAGAGAGGACAGAAAATGCTGGAAATTCGCAGAGGAACAAAAGAAGATGTTGCACAGGTTGCGGCAATTTATGATCATATTTTAACGGAGGAAGAGGAAGGCAGAGCAGTGATCGGCTGGATACGCGGCGTTTATCCGACGGAAAATACCGCAAAAGAAGCGGTGAAAAATGACGATCTGTTTGTTATGACGGATGACGGAAGGATTGTGGCAGCAGCGAGGATCAACCAGGTTCAGGTGTCGGAGTATGCTGATGCAAACTGGAAATATCAGGATATTTTGCCGGAACAGGTTATGGTTCTGCATACGTTGGTCGTAGATCCGGGGCAGTCCGGAAAAGGATATGGAAGTGCGTTTGTGAAGTTTTATGAGGATTATGCAAAGGAACATAACTGTCCGTATCTGCGTATGGATACGAATGCGAAAAACCAGGCTGCGAGAAAGTTGTATGCACGGCTTGGATACTGGGAGGCGGATATTGTGCCTTGCGTGTTTAACGGCATTCCGGGCGTGCAGCTTGTGTGTCTTGAGAAGACAGTATAAAGCGGGGTGTGTTTTTGTGGAAATACAGGAAATTCTGGAAAAAGTAAAAAACGGGGCGATGTCTGTGGAAGAAGCGGAAGGATTTCTCCGCAGGGAGCCGTTTGAAGAGATGGGCTATGCGAAACTGGATATGCATCGCAAGGTGCGATCCGGTTTTGCGGAAGTGATCTACTGTGCCGGAAAAGCAGATGAACATCTGCTTCATATTTTTGAACGTTTATACAAGGCAGATGGACAGGTTTTCGGAACGCGAGCAACACAGCATCAGTACGAAATATTGCGTGAAAAATATCCGCAGGTAGAATATGATCCGATTTCCCATATCATAAAAATTGAAAAAAAGGATAAAGAGCATATCGGAAATATCGCAGTCTGCACTGCAGGAACGGCAGATATTGCCGTAGCGGAAGAGGCTGCACAGACGGCAGAATATTTTGGAACGAAAGTGACGAGGGTTTATGACGTGGGCGTGAGCGGCATCCACAGACTGCTCGGAAATCTGGAGGCGATTCAGAGTGCAAACTGTGTTGTTGCCGTTGCGGGTATGGAAGGTGCACTGGCAAGCGTACTTGGCGGGCTGGTGGACAAGCCGGTGATCGCTGTGCCGACTTCCGTCGGTTATGGTGCAAATCTTGGCGGACTTTCTGCACTTCTGACGATGATAAATTCCTGTGCAAACGGAATTGCAGTGGTAAATATTGACAATGGTTACGGAGCAGGTTATATGGCAACGCAGATCAACAGACTGGGGGTGAAGGCGAATGGGTAAAACGTTATATCTGGAGTGTGAAAGCGGTATCAGCGGAGATATGACGGTGGCAGCACTTCTGGATCTTGGAGCAGATCAGCAGGTTCTGAAAAAAGCTCTTGCAAGCCTTCCGGTACAGGGATTTGATATCCGCATTTCCAGGGTAAAAAAATCCGGTCTGGATGCGTGCGACTTTGATGTGGTTCTTGATAAGGAACATGAAAATCATGATCATGATATGGAATATCTGCATGGTCATACTCATGCTACGGAGCATATGCATGGGCATGATGTGCATAACCATGATGCAGAGTATATACATGAGCACAGAAGTTTTGTGGATATTCTGCAGATTATTGAGAGCAGCAGCCTGACGGAACGTGCGAAAAAAACAGCGACGGATATTTTTTCGGTTCTGGCGGATGCAGAAGCAAAAGCACATGGCGTGCCAAGAAATCAGGTGTATTTTCATGAAGTCGGTGCTGTAGATTCAATCGTAGATATTCTCTCGGTGGCGGTCTGCCTGGATAATCTGGATATCGATCAGGTAATTGTGACAGAACTTTGCGAAGGAAGAGGTACGGTCCGCTGTCAGCACGGCATTCTGCCGATCCCGGTTCCGGCGGTGACAAATATCGTACAGGCCAATCATCTGAAACTGAAACTTACGCAGATAGAAGGTGAGCTGGTTACGCCGACTGGTGCAGCGATCGTGGCGGCGATCCGTACTTCTGATAAACTTCCGGAGTCATTTTTCATCGAAAAAACAGGTCTTGGTGCAGGAAAACGAGGATATGCCTGTGCCGGTATTCTGCGTGCAATGATTCTGGAAAGCGAGAATGAAAAGAGCTGGATGGAAAAAGATGAGATCTGTAAACTGGAGACAAATATTGATGACTGCAGCGGCGAGGCACTCGGATTTCTGATGGAGCGTCTGATGCAGGTGGGGGCGAAGGATGTTCATTATACGCCGGTTTATATGAAAAAAAATCGCCCGGCATATCAGGTAAATGTGATCTGTAAAAAAGAAGATGCGGAAAAGCTGGAGAAACTTATTTTTCAGGGAACGACAACGATCGGCATCCGCAGAATGTATATGGAGCGAAGTATTTTAAAAAGAGAAGCGGCAGAGATCGACACGCCGTTTGGGAAAATGAAAGTAAAAGTATGTGATCTGCCGGATGGGAAAAGGATTTATCCGGAATACGAAGAAGTCGCAAGAATCTGCCGGGAAACCGGACTGTCTTATTATGAAGTTAGCGGGATATTCCTTGACACTTTATATACCGAACGGTATAATGAAGAAAGCAACCGTAAACAGGAGTAAAGGACAGGATTTATGGACAATAGAGAACGTATTTTGCAGTGTGCACTGGAGCTGTTTTATGCCAAAGGTTACGATGCCGTTGGCGTACAGGAGATTGCTCAGAAAGCGGGGATTACAAAACCTACGTTGTACTACTATTTTGGCAGCAAATATGGTCTTTTGGAGACTTTGCTGACGAAACATTTTACTGTTCTGAATGAAGAACTGGAGCGGGCATCTTTTTATGAAGGGGATGTCGGAGCGACGCTTTACAATATTGCTTCTGCATTTTTAGATTATGCGATGAGAAATTATAAAGTCTATGCACTTCTGATGGCGATGTTTTATTCTGCGAAGGAGAATGAAGCGTACCGGGCGGTGAAGCCGCTTGTGAAAAAGTTCTATTCGCAGATCGTACATTTCTTTGATGCGGCGGAGCATGAGCTTGGAAATATGAACGGAAGGCAGGAGCAGTTTGCGATTGGATTTATCGGTCTGATCAATCACTATATTCTGCTGGCATGCGACCGGGAAGGCAGACCGCAGCAGATTTCAGAGGAGAAAAAGCGGGCACTTGTAAAGCAGTTTATGTACGGTATTTACAGTTAAGATGGAGGTATTTGCAAATGGGAAAGTGGTATAACGAAGCAGTTTTTTATCATATGTATCCGCTGGGTATGACGGGGGCACCAAAGGAAAACAAAGAACCGGAGACCGTGCATCGCTTGCGGGAGCTGTTTCCGTGGATCGACCATTTAAAGGAGATCGGAGTTACAGCGATCTATATCGGACCGCTGTTTGAATCTTCTACACATGGTTATGATACAAAAGATTACAAAAAAGTAGATAGAAGACTTGGGGATAATGAAGATTTCAAAGAATTTGTCAGACTGGCACATGAAAATGGGATCCGCGTGGTTGTGGACGGTGTTTTCAATCATACCGGAAGAGAGTTTTTTGCATTTCAGGATATCCAGAAAAACAGAGAACATTCTCCGTACTGCAGCTGGTATAAAGGAGTGAATTTTGGCTGGAATTCTCCGTATAACGATGGATTTGGTTATGAAGCATGGAGAAACTGTTTTGAGCTGGTCAATTTAAATCTTTACGAGCAGGCAGTCCGTGATTATCTGTTTGATGTGATTCATTTCTGGATCACGGAGTTTGACATTGACGGTATCCGTCTGGACTGTGCTGACTGTCTGACGTTTGATTTTATGAAAGAAATGCGTTACCGCACCGGTCAGTGGAAAGAGGATTTCTGGCTGATGGGTGAAGTGATCCACGGCGATTATGCGAGATGGGTAAATGACGAAATGCTTCATTCCACAACGAATTATGAGCTTCACAAAGGTCTGTATTCGGGACACAATGATCATAATTATTTTGAGATCGCCCATACGATCCGCCGTCAGTTTGATGACAACGGCGGTATTTACAGAGGACGTACTTTGTATTCTTTTGTAGATAACCACGATGTGGACCGTCTGATGAGCAAGTTAAACAACAAAGACCATATCCGCGAGGTTTATACACTGCTCTACACGCTGCCGGGCATTCCATCTATTTATTATGGCTCCGAGTGGGGCATTGAAGGAAGAAAGCAGGGTGCCTCAGATGATGCCATGCGTCCGCAGCTTGACCTTGAAAAAATGCAGAAAGAGAATCCGCATCCGGAGCTGACAGCACATATTGCGGCACTTGGAAAGATGAGAAAAGAAAATCCGGTTCTGGCAGATGGAAAATACAGAGAGCTGGTACTGACAAACAGACAGTATGCTTATGCAAGAATCAAAGATCAGGATGCCATCGTTGTGGCAGCGAATAACGATGAGAATCCGGCGGATATGAGCATCCCGATTCCAGTGGACGGAACTTATGAAAATGCGTTCACAAAAGAAGCAGTGCCGGTGGTGGATGGCAGACTCCAGGTTCATCTGGATGCATGTGAAAGTAAAGTATTCAGAAAAAAATGATGCCAGTTCAAAAGGATCAGTATGACATTTGTGATTCTGATATCAATTTATGTTTGAAATGTATAGAAAAAGTCGGAGGTAGTTATGGCAGAAAGAAAGGTAAGAAAGACAGCGGGGAAAACGGCAGCGAATACAACAAAGAGAACAGCAACAAAAACAACAGCAAAAAGAACAACGAGAACAAAGGCTGCAGCAAAGGAAAATTTCCGTATCGGAGAACTGGATCAGTATCTGTTCAGTATGGGAACGCATTATGATATTTATAAAAAAATGGGTGCACATGAAGCAGTGATGAATGGCAAAAAAGGTGTTTATTTTGCAGTCTGGGCACCGAATGCAGCTACTGTCAGCGTGATCGGTGAATTTAACGGCTGGAAAGAAGAGGCAAATCCGATGACACGCCTTGAGCCGTCCGGTATCTATGAAGGTTTTGTAGTCGGAGCAAAAGTGGGTATGCTCTATAAATTCTTCATCAAAACAAAAGATGGCAGAGGACTTTACAAAGCCGATCCATTTGCAAATTATGCAGAGCAGCGTCCGGGAACCGCATCCAGGATCACAGATATCACGAAACTCAAATGGAGTGATGCGGCGTGGATGGAAGCAAGAAAGCAGAGAGATAATGACAGCCTTCCGGTTTCTATTTATGAAGTACATCCGGGTTCCTGGAAGAAACATCCGCATGGAGAGGACGAGGATGGATTCTATAATTACAGAGAGCTTGCAAAATCACTTGCAGAATATGTGAAGGAAATGGGTTATACGCATGTAGAGCTGATGGGGATTGCGGAGCATCCGTTTGATGGCTCCTGGGGTTATCAGGTAACCGGATATTATGCACCGACTTCCAGATATGGTACGCCGGAAGATTTTGCTTATATGGTAAATTATCTGCATAAACAGAAAATCGGTGTTATCCTTGACTGGGTACCGGCACATTTTCCGCGAGATGCACACGGACTGGAAGAATTTGACGGTGGATGTGTTTACGAGTATGCGGATCCCAAAAAGGGCGAGCATCCGGAATGGGGAACAAAAGTCTTTGATTTTGGCAAGAGCGAAGTCAAGAATTTCCTGATCGCCAATGCACTTTACTGGGTTGAGCATTTCCATATCGACGGACTGCGTGTCGATGCGGTGGCATCCATTCTTTATCTGGATTATGGAAGAGAAAACGGTCAGTGGACCCCGAATATTTACGGCGGAAATAAAAATCTGGAAGCGATCGAGTTTTTCAAACATCTGAACAGCGTTGTGCTGGGCAGAAATCATGGAGCAATGATGATCGCAGAGGAATCCACAGCATGGCCGAAAGTTACCGGAAAACCGGAAGAGGACGGACTTGGATTCTCCCATAAATGGAACATGGGATGGATGAACGATTTCCTGGAATATATGAAATTAGATCCGTATTTCCGCAAATGGAATCATAATAAAATGACGTTCTCCATGACGTATGCTTATGCAGAAAAATACATACTGGTACTCTCACATGACGAAGTAGTTCATCTGAAATGTTCGATGATCAATAAGATGCCGGGACTCTACGATGATAAGTTTGCAAACTTACGTGCCGGCTATGCATACATGCTTGGTCATCCGGGCAAAAAACTGTTGTTTATGGGACAGGAGTTTGCACAGCTTCAGGAGTGGAGCGAAGCAAGAGAACTTGACTGGTATCTGCTTGCAGAAGACAAACATCAGCAGATGCAGAATTACGTCAAAGCACTGCTTCATCTCTATAAAAAGACACCGGCACTTTATGATGCAGATCAGGATCCATGCGGATTTGAATGGATCAATGCAGATGATGCCGACCGAAGCATTTTCAGCTTTGTGCGTCATTCCAAAGACGGTAAGAGCAATCTGCTCTTTGTGATCAACTTTACACCGGTAGCAAGACCGGATTATCGCGTCGGTGTACCAAAAAGAAAACAGTATCGCCTCGTGCTGGATGGAGATGCAGCAGAATTTGGCGGAAATACAACGGAGCGTCCGGTTGTATACAAGGCAGTGAAGAGTGAATGTGACGGAAGAGAATACTCTTTTGCATACGATCTGCCGGCATACGGAATTGCAATCTTTAAATTCTGATCTGAAAAAATAAGAAGGTGCCAGAGAATTGTGGAAGTAAAAAGTACAAAGCAATTTGTCTGGCATCTTTTCATATCATAAGAATACCGGAGTAAAGTATAATACTTTTTATATTCAGGACTTTCTTGCTGCAATCTGTACTGAATTGTCAGTAGAGTTCATACAATTTAGAAAAAGGACAGGGTGCTTTTATGAAGTATATTTCTCGTTTTCTGGTACGGATAATTATTGGGATGGCATGTGTTTTTTTCTTAAATCAGGTTTTTGACAATGCAGGAGTGGATCTTAAGGTTGGCTGCAATGTGATCAGCGTGACAACAACCGGAGTTCTGGGCGTTCCGGGGGTGCTTTTATTGTATGGAATTGAGGGGTGTCAGTTTTTGTAAAAAGGTTTTGTAAAAATCTCACAAAGTTAAAAAATATAGTTACTTACTATAGACATCCAAATACAAAAGATATATAATACATTCATCGGTTGGGAGATCGAATCCCACCATTGATACAAACTTGTTGCTTGCCGTCTGTCGAGGCGGGAGCCAGTTCACATTTGATGTATCATAGATGTGAATTTCTAAAATCATTTAATCAGACCGGTTCGGTCAAATATTTCAACATTATTTAATGATGCCAGGGTCAAAAGGTCTAAATCCACATGAGCTTGCTCATAGGTGGAT
>ERZ1106963.2789-NODE-2789-length-16325-cov-6.997070_pt1 | contig 16325 bp, 22 predicted proteins | sample MGYA00403681_ERZ1106963 | MGnify/ENA primary metagenome ERZ1106963 (study PRJEB35170, sample SAMEA104062407) | human gut metagenome | biome: human gut; feature: human-associated habitat; material: faeces | place: Denmark | collected 2012-05-03 ...
GGTATGCTATAATTAGGGTACAAAGAAGGAGGTAACAATTATGATTGATGTTGATATTAAATATTTTAATTTAATTAATATTGATTTTGAAAAGTTAGATCTATCTAAGTTTTTAAACAAATCATTAATTGATTTATTGACTACTCTTACAATTCGATTATGTAATTCAATGATTTTCGGTTATTATGGTAGTAATATGGATAAGCAAGTACGTATTAGATGTAATACGAGTAAATTACAAAAGCTTATTCGTATTGAGTTATTAAAAAGGTTAGGAGATGTAGACAATGAAACATTATATGAATTAGCTGAAGATTTAGGATGGTATAATTATGAGTAGAATTTACAAACATTCACATAATCCAAGTGAGTTAACTATGGATAATATCAACAGAATTGTTGATATTATAGAGACGTATTTATGTGATTATAAACTTGGTTTTCATTTAGTTTACCAGCGTAGACATTTAATTAGAATGGATATTTGTAAATTAAATTCAAAGAGTATAATAGCTAGTTATTCGTTTAGATATAATACTATGACGTTATTTAAACGTAAGGTTCTACAGGGCGCTGTATCACTTGAAGATATGATTAAAGAGAATGAGAGACGTGGTTATGAGTATTTACAATAATTTAATATTTGCAAGTTGGTTATTATGTGTTGTATTATCTGTTTACCAAATATACCAACAATGTAAAGGTAATTTCAAATACTATAAGGTATCAAACAGATACATAAATTTCATTATAATATCAATTGTAATGTTAGTTATGTGGTTTGTATTAATAAATATGAAATATGATGAATTAATGGAGGTGTGCAATGTAAAATATTAAAGTGTTATGTCTTCACTAAAAAGCGACGTAGGTTGTAAATTGTTATGCTACTACAAAATTAGACAACTTAAAATAAATTAATTGAAAAGCAATAGTTAAAATTAAAAGGAGAAAAATTAATATGGAAAATTTAGGAAATGAAGTAATGACAATGGAAAATACAGGGTTAGTTGTGACTGAGGACATGACTCACGAGCAACGTGTTAGCTTATTCAATGCGGTAAATAATGCGGAAGGTCTAAGCGATCAAGTAGGTAAGGATTTGTATTTGACAGGTTACATTGTGCAAGATGTAGAAAAGGAAAACGAGCGAACAGGTGAAATTATTTGTTCTAAGTTAATTACTGTTATTGATAAGGATGGAAAAGCCTATGCGACAAACTCAAAACCTTTCTTACAGTCATTAAAACAGTTAAAACAGGTGTTTAACTATGATTGGACGAAAGAACCGGTATGTGTGACTATTATTCAGAAAAAATCAAACTCAAGCTCAAATAAATATTTAAGCATGGCTGTTAAATAGCCTAATTAATTAAGGGTGTTAGCCAAACACCCTTTTATTTTTGACTTAAAAAGGGGGTGTTTAAATTGGCTAAAATGCGAAAAAGCACGAAAGATGTTAAGCGGTTAAGAAATGCTATAGCAAGCGCTAAACGAACTGCTACAAAAGCGCAAAATTTAGATCAGGATGTTGTGTTCACAGACATTCGAACCATTAAAGATTTTAACGATCGTAAAGAGTTTAACAAGTATTTGCGTTCGATTGAAAAATTCAATAAAGAAAATAGGTTTATCGAAAATAAATATGGTGTTGTTTTTAATCGAAATAAAATTGAAAAAGCTAATAAATTAATTGATAAGCAAAATAAACAACGTAAACAGCTTTCAAAGTCTGTTGGCTTAAGTAAATTAAATGAAACTAAAGGAGGAATTGTAACACCTATAAGTGTTAAAAATGCTAGGTTAACTTTGCGTGATGATCGTGGTGGGTTTTTTGAGCCCGTTCACCATGTTAACATTCAATCTTATAGATATCCTAAACAATTGGACAAACGAATTGAAAATTTAAAAAAGAATACAAAGAAGGAAAATCAGAAAATTAAAAACCTTAGGATTAATTATAAAACAGCGATTGAGGAACAAATAAGAGGCGGTAATATCACAAAAAAGGAAGGTAAACAATTAATTAAAGATATAAAATCATTATCGGATAAACAATTATTACAATGGTTTTATCAAGAACGTAAGGCGGTTTCAGTTTTTAATTATATTGATATGTCACGTGAATACACTAAAAACCAAATGTTTATTAATGAACAATTAAGCAAAAATATTAGAACGGATATGTCAGACGTAAAAGATAGTTTAGCTGTATTTACCGGACGTGCCTATGTTAGTGGTGGTGTGGTTAAGTATAAATAATGTAAAGGGGGTTGTAGTATGGCAAAGAAAAAAGAGCCTAAAGAGATTTGGGCGTGCGATTTTGAAACTACAACCGACCCTTTAGACTGTAGAGTTTGGGGATGGGGTGCAAGTTTTGTCAGTGATTCAAGTATAAAAGAATATGGGAATACTATTGACGGTTTCATTGAATGGTGTAAACAGAAAACGCGTAAATTATATTTTCACAATTTAGCGTTTGATGGTGAGTTTATTGTTTCATGGCTTTTAAGTAACGGCTATGAGTATTCGGACAAGCCTAAAACCGGGTGTTTTAAAACAATAATCTCTAATACTGGCTTGTGGTATTCCATTGAAATATGGTGGAAATACTCCATATATCGCTCAACAAAAACGACTATATGGGATTCGTTTAAATTAATTCCATTTAGTATTGAAAAAATCGCACATGATTTTAATTTACCAATACGAAAATTAAAACTAGATTATAAAGCCAAGCGTGAGATAGATCACGAATTAACACCGCATGAAGTAGACTATTTATTTAATGACATCGACATTGAAGGTATGGCATTGAATGAGTGTTTTAAACTAGGATTTAACAAAATGACGGCAACGTCATGCAGTTTTGAAGCTTTTAAGAAAACTTTACCCATGGCATTTGAAAAGATATTCCCACCGTTAGAAATGAATGTGGATACAGATTTAAGACCGGCTTATAGTGGTGGTTTTGTTTGGGCAAACCCGGAACTAAAAGAGAAAGAAATAGGGAAAGGAATTGTATTTGATGTAAATTCTTTGTTTCCAAGTTGTATGTATTATGAATTATTACCGTATGATACGCCTATATATTTTGAAGGTGAATACCAACAGGATAATGAATATCCTTTATGGGTAGGCGTTGTGAGTTTTGCTTTTGATATTAAAAAGGATCATATACCATGTATTAGTTTAGATAAGTTTAGTCGGTTTTTTGGGAGTAAAAAATATGTGGACAGCTCAAACGGTGATATCGTAAGAATGACTGTAACAAGTGTCGATTGGGAGTTATTTAATGAACAATATGAAATTTATGATGTAGAGTTCATTAATGGATATAAATTTAGAGGTTGTGTAGGAATTGCACGACAATTTATAGATGAACAAATGGAAATTAAAAAGAATTCAAAAGGTGCACAACGCTTTATTGCCAAGCGACAATTAAATTCGGTTTATGGGAAGTTCGCAACGAACCCGAATGTTACACCTAAAATCCCATTCATTGATAAGGACGACGGCGTGTTAAGATTGCACGATCCTATGTATACTACTTATGAAAATGGAGAAGTTAAAGAGGTTATTGACGAACAATTTAGAGATCCTATTTACCTTCCGTATGGTGAGTTTGTTACAGCCTACGCACGTAAATATACGATAAGCACAGCACAAAAGGTAGGTATCCATAGAGTAGCATATATTGACACGGATTCAATACATTTAGTAGGTACAAAAGTACCGGACGCAATTAAAGATATTATCGATGATAAGGAATTAGGTTATTGGGGTTTAGAATCAGTGTTTACACGATCTTATTTTATTGGTGCTAAGTCTTATGTGGAAGAAATTGAAATATCTTACAAAGATTATGTGGAACACCAGCAAGAATACATAAGTGAAAATGATTGTAAAGATAATTTGTATTATATACGTCAAGGAGTTTGTTATTACTTAAATGTAAAGTGCGCAGGCATGATACAAAGAGCAAAACAAAATGTAACATATGATAATTTCAGAGTTGGAAATGTCATTAATGATTGTTTAAAGAAAACACACGTACCCGGTGGTATTGTGTTAGTCGATAGACAATTTAGTATTAAAAGTAGGTAAGGAATGTGATAAAGTGATAAGTGTTTTAACAAATATATTGTATTATATTTTTATGGCATTTTGCTGTTTTAGTGTAACATTTCTATTTGTTGTTTACATTATAGGAATGGTATTAATGATTATTTGGATTATAAAGGAGTAGAAAAATGGATTTTATGTTTTTAATGATATTAATGTGTATTATTGTGTTAGCAGCTTTTTGTTTGATTATATATTGTAAATATAAGTCATTGATTGATAATTATAAATATTTGAATAAGGAACTTGATAGTTTAAGTTATGAAGTTTATCATCGTGACAATGCAATATTTAAAAAGTGTGATAAAACTCTAAAAGAATTTAACGAGATCATGTTCGGAAATCCACCACTCAAAAATAAAGTGGTGGTTGTGAGAAGTATAAAAGATTATGATTATACAGCCTATCGAAAAGATATCGAATCATTAAACGAATATTTAAAAGATGGATGGAGCATTGTAAACCATGAAACGAGTGACTTTGTACACACGTATATATTAGGCATGCCGTTAGTATGGCAGGATGAAAAAGAAGATGATAAAAAAGGATGTGATGACGATGTTGAGTGAAAAGTCGAAACAACATCGAAATAAGTGGTATCGAGATCATGTTAATAAATATTGTGTTTGCGTTAATAAAAATGAAACTGAAGTTGTTAATTTTATTGAGAATTTATTGAAACATAAGAATTTTAGTTTTTACGTTAAAAATAAAATTAAAGAAGATTTGGAAAAAAGAAAATAATCTGTTATTATATTTACGTAAGGAATAAAGAACGGAAATCAGACATGTATATCAGAATTACTCGCGGTGAAACGTGCTGATAACATATATAGGAATAGTAATCTAGCTGGTAACACTTTAAACTTTACAACCTATATTTTTAAAACCCTCATAAAAGAGGGTTTTATTTTTTATTGACTTTAAAATATTATTATCATATATTAATAAATAGAAGGGATGTGTAAAAATGGAACGTGATGAACTTAGAAACAAGTTTACGGAAGTGTTAACGGTTGAAGATCAAGCGGAACGCTCAACTATGCTAAATGATATGCGAGCGGAAGTTGAGAAAACTTTTACAGAGTTAGACAATTTGAAAGCCGAGAACACGAAACTAGTTGAAAAGAATACCTCATTAACAGAGGCAAACTCAAAACTATTTATGCAAATTGGTGTCGAAAAATCGGGTGGAGAAAAACCAAAACATGAGGCGCCAATGGATTTAAGAAAATTAGGTATTTAATGAAAGAGGTGATTTAGATGTCAAAAACAACAGCAAAAGACGTAACTAAAACGTTACAAAATGATTTAGGAATGGATCACGAACCAACCGGACAAGAAGTTGCCAGTGCTATGTATGCAATGAGTTCAAGTAACTTTAGAAATACGATTGGAAACCCAAACGAAACAAGTTCTTTAGAGTTTATGAATGGTTTGTTAGAATATCCGGATACTTTAGGTGTTGAGTTCATGAATTTAGCGACACGTATTGGTAAAGTGATCGCACACCGCAATATTTTAACAAACAAGCTATCGCCGTTCAAAATGGAGAACATGCCACTTGGTTATACTATGGAAGAGTATTTCGTTGAGTGCGCTAAAGAGCACGAATATAATCAAGCGGACGCGGAAAACACTCTTTTTAAGAGAAGTTTACCAGATATTAAAACAGCTTTCTACGTAGTAAACAGAAAGTCATATTATCCAGCAACTATTACAGATGATGATTTACGTAAGTATTTTGTTACTTGGGATGGTGTAAATAGTTTGATCGCTCGTATTGTTGACTCTATGTATAATGGTGACAACAAAGACGATTATAACTATATGAAATCCGCTTTAGTAACTCATTATGAAAATGGTCATATGAAGATCGTAAATACAAGTGCTGTTACTGATACGGATACAGCTAAAGAATTAGCTCGTAAAATTACAGAATACGTATCATATTTGACTGAGCCAACAAACGAATATAATGCTATGGCTGTTACAAAACAAAATGACTATGAGGATATTTATGTAATTTTAAACGGTAAAACAAACAGCTACTTAAATATTGATTGGTTAGCTCAAACATTTCAATTAGAGTTTGCTCAATTTAAAACTCATGTATTAGTATTACCAACTTTACCAAATACGGTACAAGGTACTATTGAGGCTATCGTGTGTGATTCAGAAATTTATCGTGTATTTGATCAAAAGTATAGTGTAGGCGTTGCTTACAATGCTAAAGGGTTATATTGGAATTACTTCTTGCACCATTGGGAAGGTATCGCAACAAGTCGATTTGCAAACGCAATTGCTTTTGTTTCCGGTGATGTTGATGAAAAAGTTACAGCGATTTATTCAAACCCTCAAGTTGTTGAAGTTCGTAAAGGTGCAACTATTACCGTACCATTTACAGTTCAAACTAGCGGTTTAAATGCTAAGTATAGTTTAACGGCTACATCTAGCGTTGAGGCTAAAGTTAAAGCTACAATCGAAAGCGATTTAAAACACGTTAAGATTGAAGGTTTAGATGCTATTGACGCGGAAGGTTTAGCAACTGTAATAATCAAAGATACAATTTCTAATGTAACTTGCGATGTTAAGGTTGTATATAACGTATAGTCATGTTATAATATCAGTGTCATGAGTAGGACATGACACCCCTCCTTTCTATTATTTAGGTAAATTGCAAGCTAGAAAAAGAGTTATTAATTTAACTCTTTTTTCTTTTTTATTTAAAATTAGTTGAACATTCAATTATTTTTTATTATGATAGAAAAAGAAAGAGGTGATTAATATGAAAATTATTCTAGTGGCATTGATTTTTAATGGGTTGGATCTTATTACTGGAATTGTTGGAGCGATTAGAGATGGCGAACAAATAAAATCTAGTAAACTGAGAGATGGACTATTTAAAAAAGTTGGTTTTGTGTTTTGTTACACATTAGGCGTATTAATTAATTATGCTGAAAATTTATTGACTTTACCTTTTGGGGTAGACCTAGTGCCGGTAATTTGTACTTATGCGGTTATTACAGAGGTTGTTAGTATTATCGAGAACATTTCTAAAATTAGCCCTGATATTTTACCGGACAAGCTAAAAGAATTAATTGGGTATAATGGAGGTAAGTAATATGGGTGCAATTGATGAAAGTAAATTAAACAATATTTTACCAAAATATGACGAGTTAAAATTGAGTGGTAAAAATCTCGCTCAACAATATGTCAGCGCATTTAATACGGGTATGAATATTTACCAATGTATTAATCAATTACAAGGCTATATCGAATGGGTAATAAAAGCTGTGAATGATGTTGTTATTCAATGGAATGAAATAGTAGATTCACAAATAAAATATTCCATAAACACAACAAAACAAGCAACTACAGAACAATTTAATATTGAATGGGATAAGAATAAAGCTCAATTGGATAATGAAATTGAAGGGTTAGTGCAAAATCAATTTAATGTTGACTGGCAAGAAAAAGAAGACGCAATCAATCAAAAAATAACTGGTGTTAGCAATGATTTAGCAAATTTTATAACGGAAACAGATACTAAGTTTACTACCACAAAAGAAGAGTTAACGAATCTTATTAATACAACAATTGATAATACGATTAATTCTATTTATCCTATTGGATCAGTTTACATTAGTTTAACTGAAACAAGTCCAGGTACTTATTTAAAAGGAACTTGGGAACAATTTGGACAAGGTAGAACATTAATAGGTGTTGGTACTGGTGATGATGGGACGAACACTCAAGAATTTGGAATTAATACTACAGGTGGTGAATATAAACATAAATTAGTTATTGATGAAATGCCATCACATAATCATAACTACTACTCGCCAATAGCTCAATTGGTACAACCTTCATCTAGTGGAGATACTTATGGAAACTATAATAAGGATTACAAAATAGGTAGTGATAACACTGGTGGTGATGGTTATCATAACAATGTACAGCCATATGTAACAGTTTATTTTTGGAAACGTGTAAAATAGCAAGTATTTAATACTTGCTATTATTTTAAGGAGATCACAATGGAAAAAATAAAATGTGAATTATCAAGTATATATAAGATGAAAAAACCGGAAGATATTCCATATAGTCTACCAGAAGGATTATCTGTTTATTTTTACATCGAGTTTTATATGCAAGCTATGCATATACTAAAGGATGTGGATTATGAAAGATATAATATCTGTAAAGATAAATTAAGAGAATTAGTAGAAATAGAGGAGGAATTAAATTTATGAAACCCGCTCAAAAATTAGTGTATGACGGTCATGAAGTGTGTTTATTTCCTATGGAAACCATGAATATTACTCAATGGTCAAGTCCTACAGCCGTGTCACACTGCTGTGGACATCCTTTTGATAATGCAATTAATGCGCAGGTCCGCGTACCCGTGTATGCTCCATTTAGTTGTCATTTATGCTATAGTGATAATCAAGGTAATACACGCGCCTATAGTTCAGATAATCCCGTGCTGACACCAAGCGGGTTAAGCTATGTCACTGTGAGCTTTACCCATGATCCCAACCCACCAACCGCAACACAATATAAACAAGGTGATCTAATTTATCATACGGGTACGGCTGGAATGGCGACCGGTGATCACTGTCACATCGATCAAACTTTTACACAAAATGCTGGGCTTGTTTATTATGGTGTTACATGTGGATATGGTAATCAATGTTACGCGTTAAGTGGTTCAGAGTTACCGAATAATGTATTTTATGTAAATGATACAAATATTGTGAATGGATACGCTCAACAGTGGAAAACGTTTGAGAGCGGTGAACCTCCAACACCCGAACCATCCTATAAATACACTAAACATTATTTCATGTTAGACGGTCTAGGTATTGATTTTGGGTTTTATAAAACAAAAGAAGAGATCAAACCCGAACCGCCAACACCAACAAGTGAATGGTTTATACCTGGCAACATTAATAACACTCGAGCACTTACAGAGGATGAGTCCAAGCAAAATTGGTTGGCTTTTTGGCAGTTTTTCAAGGCTAAAGGTTGGAGTGCAAACGCGGTTGCTGGTATATTAGGAAACTCTTATTTTGAGTCAACTGTTAACCCGAACCGATGGGAAGGTGATGTTCCTTTCGCACAACCGGTTGCGTCTAGAGGTTACGGATTAGTGCAATGGACACCATGGACGAAAATAATTGACTGGTTAAAAGAAAAAGGATATTACCCGGATGTTTCTAAGTTTGGACAAGGTGAATGTGAAAGAATTCAATGGGAAATGGAAAACAACCAGCAGTGGATCGCAACAAGTACCTACCCCGAATCGTTTGCAAGCTTTTCAAAATCTACAGCCAACCCTTATACACTAGCGATTGAATTTTTAGCCAACTATGAAAGACCAGCCGACCCGAACCAACCTCAAAGAGGAACTAAAGCACGTGAAATTTATAATTATATCAAAGATAAATAAAATAGTTGAACTTTCAACTATTTTTTAATAAGATAAGATAAAAGGAGATGATTAAGATGAGTATAGGAGTTGTAAATAGTCAATTTACACCGCAAAGTAAAATTTATTTATTAAAAGGATTAGAAATTGACGCAATGAATAATACGTTTTGGGGTGCATTTAATAACACGGAAGAACAATTTAATTTTTTCATTAATAACTATGATCATATTGAATTTGAAAATTACACATATCAAAGAAAAGACGGTACGGTAGTTGTACCGGGTGTTTATGATGATCTACGTTTATATAATTATTTAATTTATCAAAATGGAGACACTGGGAATAAATCAAAATGGATTTACTGCTTTATTACAAGTTTAGGATACTTAAATGACAATGCTACTAGTGTTAGTTTTGAAACAGATGTAATACAAACATGGCGGTTTGAAATTGAAGAAAACTTTATGGAGTCATTTATCGCATATGAACATAGACCACAATATTATGATACCGGTGATGGTGTACAACAACCTTGTATTAATACACAACCTGAAAATTTAGAGATTGGAACGGATTTAATTAGCGATAAACAATATTTAATGATTGGAAATTCTCTAACGAGTTTCGCAGTGATTGGCATGACATGTGACATGGGTGGAGTAGATAGTTTTACAAATCCACAATTAGGAACACCGTCCCAAATTAATTATTATATATTACCTTTTAACCGTAGTAATGGCTCAGATATAACCACACTAAAAATTGGTTTTGGTAGCGAAATAGGTCAAAGTGTAACAATTAGCGGACTTTCAAAAATATTAGACGCTATACGAAAAAATGAGAAATTAGTAGGTAAATGTGTATCTATCGTTGTTACGAATTCTATTCCTGGTTTAGTTGTTGAAAACGGTGAAGTTATAATTAAACGCGATTGCTTTACTAACGAACAACAAGGAAATTATTATATATTAACATATAAACCTAAAGTAATGAATGATATGTTTTCAAATGATTTAAACGCATATGCAAAAACGCGTGTATATAATATACCAGCGTTTATCGGATTTACTCAATTCACAAAATTATACACGTATCCATACAGCTATATGCTTATTAGTGACAATAACGGGACAACAAAAGCTTTTAAAAATGAGTTATGGGAAGATATGAAAAACGCACAGTTTATATATGTCGGTTCACCAAATAGCTCAAAAATAAATATTGTACCATTGAATTATAAAGTTACAAAATCATATGAATCTTATTCAGATTTAATTAATTTAGATAACTCTTTTGAATCTCAATATGAGACTAGCTTACCTATTATTAGTGATACAACCGCACTTATGTTACAATCCTCACGTAACTCTATGAACGTAGGATTATCAAATATTAGACGATCAAACGAAACAAATTCAGCTATAGCCAGCGCAACCGGTAATGCGTTAAGTGCACAAACAAGCTTACAAAATAACTTAAATTTAATTGTTACAGCACGCAACACAAATTTAGCTAGTAATTTGAATGATCTACAAAATAAGTCGAACATGATAAACGCCAGCATAAGCGCTATAGGTGGTTTAAGTGGTGGTATTGCCAGCGCGTTAACCGGTAATATTGGTGGTGCTGTAGGTAGTTTGGTTGGAGCTGGATTAGGTATTGGACAAACCGCAATGCAAAACCAAATCAATACAAAACAGACTAATTTACAAAACGCAAACGCACTTGCAAATGCAAATGCACAGGCTAGTGCTAACAGTCAATCAACCGCAATCGGAAACCAATTGAGACAGTTAACAACACAATATCAAAATCAAACAAATATACAAAATGCTATGGATAGTTACAACGCGCGTATTCACGACGCACAAGCAACGGCTGATAGTATTGTAACCGGTTCGAATGATTTAATGCGACAAATAGCACTAGATTTAAACACATTCGTATTATATGCGTATCGACCTACAGACGAATACAAACAGAAACTAGAAAAAATATGGAACATGCGCGGATATGCTACAAATACAGTTGACTACCCTAATCTACGATCTAAAGTATCATGGAACTATATTCAAACCGTAAAATGTAATATCAAAGGTACAAATATCGACCCGAACGACTTAGAAAAAATTAAACGTGTATTTGATAATGGTATTACCCTATGGCACAATAAGAATATTGGTGATTATTCTCAAAATAACGGTGAAAGATATTCCTACACACAGTGTGATAAATACGGAAACTATAAAGAAAGAAAAGTACATTAATAGAAAAGGTTGACAGTTCAACCTTTTTTATTTAGCATATAATTAAAAGGAGATGATTAAAAATGGATTTATTGAATGATACAAGTTCGTTCACAGATTATTGTAAGAATGCTGTTGATGTTGCAACTATGAACAATGGAGAGGCGGATTTTATATATTATACGTATCTACAAATGTTAAGTTTAAACATGTTTAAATATAAAGGTTTACCCGAATCCATTAATACATTTTATTTAGAATATGTTTTACAAACACGTGGTTACATTGGTTTTTATGATGATGAAAAACTCGGATTAATTTGTAGTGAAATCACATTAGGCGGTAAGTTAAACCACTATCAAATGCCAACCGAATACCATACAGTTTCAACAAGTCCACTTGTTAAAAAGAATTTATCAAGTAATGAATGTGTAATTATGAAAAACAGTCCTTTATATGTGGGTATCTTCCCATACTTAAATTTTTTCGCTAAAAAACTAGCCCTAACAAGTAGAACTATGGATCAAAATTTGACAATGCAGTGGACACCGTACATCATTACAGGTGATAAGCGTATGTTACAGCAATTCAAAGTGTTTATGAAAAAAATCTTACAAGGAGTTCAAACGATCTTTACTTCAAAAGGATTTAGGACGGAAGATGTTAACGTATTACAGACAAACGCACCTTTTATTGCGGACGAGTTACACGGTATGAAACAAGCGATTTTGCGTGAATGTATGACTCTATTAGGTATTGAAAATGCCAACATGGACAAAAAAGAAAGACTCGTTGCGGACGAGGTCAACGCAAACAATCAACAAGTTATTGCGTCTCGTAATATTTGGCTTAGTGAGCGTAAAAAAGCGATTGAAGAATTGAACAAGAAATTTAATTTAAACGCAAGTGTTGAATTTGCGCCTTACGAGAACTTTGAGGAAATCTTAAAATTAATTGAGTTAGATGGTAATACAAGCCTTTCAGATTTTAAAGACGAGCTAACAATTAAAAAAGAAGGTGATTAGTATGTTTAAAAAATTAAAAGTACCTAATTATTTATTGACTTTACAAAGTCCGGTTCTTGCGGAAAACACCGAAACTATATGCGGTGTGTGTCACAACCTAGCATTTACAGAGTTAATTGACGCTCAATATGAATTAAGCGATATGGAAGTTTTAGAGATCGCGCGTAAAAAGATTTTCGATTTTAATTATCCTTTTTATGATGATCTTGAAAAACGTAAGGCATTAGAAACAGGCATTTTAAAACATTTTTGGTTTGATGAAATCGGACAAGAAACCTATGCGTATTGGAAATTTGAATTTCAACATTGGTTTGAAATCAATATGGATAGATATTATACCTTGTTTAAAACTATCCCATTCCAAGATCAAGACGATCCAACAGCAAACACGAACTATACAGAAACTTATACGCGTGATACCCGAGGAAACACACAAGCAAGCGGAGAAGATACGAGCATCGCTTTACAGTCTGTAACTCCGGAAGGACGTGTTGACATTGAGACAAACGACTATGTTAATAACATCGCTAAAACAATCACAAAACCTAAAAGCGCAAATGACACAACAGGACATGAAGAATACAGCTTTAAGCGTAGAGGTAATATCGGTATCCAAACACTAGCGGAAGTGTTACAAGGTTCACGGCGTGCGGTTATTACTATTGAAAATGAGTTATACGCGGAATTACAGGAATATGGATTATTTTTCAATATATTCTAGGAGGTAATTAATATGAATATTGATGTAAATAAATATTATGATTATAGAAGAAAAGTATTAGGTACATTTGTAGACCGTGATGGTGCTTACGGTTCTCAATGTTGGGATTTGTATTTTGACTGGTGTGAAAAAAATGGATTTAAAGGTGCTAATTGTACATCTAGCGGATACGTTAAAGATATTTGGTTAAACCGACAAACAAATGGAATGAGCTATAATTGTGTTGAAATTACAGAGCTACAACCAGGTGCAATCGTTGTATTTAAAGAGGTGCCAAATATTACACCATGGAGCCACGTTGCTATTTTCGATAGTGATATTAATGGTGTGTATGCTCGCTTTTTAGGTGCAAACCAAGGCGATAAGAACGGTTTAGTGAATATTGTTTCACTACCATATTCAGCAACATTCGATACCGCTTTTATGCCTAAAGCTATGATTTTAAGTGATGAAAAAAGTGAGAAGGTATTAAATGAAATTCCAAGCGATTTTATTAAGGAATATGGTACTTTCTACCCAAATTGTGCAATTAAAATTAGAGAAGCACCGAGCCAAAAAGGAAATGACACGGGTTTATATTATACAAGTGGTATGAGTGTACGATATGACGGTTATGTTAAACGTGGTGGGTATGTATGGATTAGTTGGATTGGTAGCAGTGGTAAGCGTCGCTGGATGGCTGGCGGTGAGTTAAACTCAAAAGGTATTAATTATCTACCTTATGGAGTATTCAAATGAAAAAGTCAATAGATTGGTACAGTCCTACAAACATAAAGTCATACAATAAATTTCTAAATTTCATCATTGGTGGTCGTGGAATTGGTAAAACCTATGGATTTAAAAAAGACTGTATTAGTCGTTATAAGAAAAAAGGAAAACAATTCCTTTATTTGAGACGATACAAAACAGATCTAAAGAAAATAAAAACATTTCTAAACGATCAGTTTGAAAACTTCAAAGATGATGAATTTAAAATTACAGGTGGTAGCAACTTTACCACCTTTTATATAAATGGCTGTGAAATGGGATACTCCACATCTTTAACAGCGTTTGCAAGTTTGAAATCAACAAGTTATGTTGATATTGATACAATTATTGTCGACGAATTTATACCGGAAAAAGCAGGATTTAACGCGTACATTCCAAATGAAGTTGAAATATTATTAAATATCATTGACTCTATTTTTAGACAAAGAGAAGGACATGTATATTTACTAGCTAATAATGTGAGTATTGTTAACCCTTATTTTAGTTATTTTGGTATCACACCCGACCCAAACAAAGAATTTAATACATTTAAAGGTAATGAATCCGTCGAACAAATAGTTGTTCAAATATGCCAAAATGAATATAAAAAAGGAAATCAAGAAAAGTCGAAATTCCATAAATTAATATCGGGAACAACATACGGAGAGTATAACGCTGGTAAGTTTGCTTATGATGCAAATGACTTTATTAAAAAGAAAACAAATGTTTGTAATTATTTATGCACATTATATTATGATGATATCTATTATGGTGTTTGGATAGATATGAATACAGGCTATGTTTATATCAACCAACAAATAAACAAAGAATACGGATATTGTTATTCCATTGGAAGTAATAATCGCGAGAATATGATGATCGCAAAATTATGGCGTAAGGATCAAAGACTAAACATGTTAATAAGATCATATCGTGATGGTTGTGTATATTACAATAACCAAGAAACAAAAAGATTATTAAGCTATATATTAAGTAAATATTAAAATAAAAAGAGTGCCATTAATGCACTCTTTTAAGTTTAATATTTTAAATCATATTTACCAACAGTATATAAATAATATTTATGTTTATCACCGTACTTTTCATAATACTTGTTATATACATCTTGAACAATTTTATAATCTGTATTATGTATCACAATTAAACCATCGAATGTAAAATAAAATTCCAAGCTTATAGGCGTATCAACCAATAACATTATTTACCCTCCTTATTAATTTGTTTTGTAAAATAGCTTACAATCTCAAACGCAAACATTTTATTACAATCTTTAGTGTTACAATAAGCTTGCATAGTCATATAATCTAAAACAGCATGGTCAACATCGTTTAATTTAATATCTTCTAATATATAACTCTATGTCTATTAAAAGGATGATACAAATTCAAATCAATATTACAAATATCATTTTCACCAAATAAAATTTCATATTTAGCAACCTTTACATCATTATAAAGTATAAATGTGACTTTACCGAAACAATTTTCCATAGCTACCACCTAGCAATTCTCGCTATACATGGAAACGAACACATTATTAATGTACTCATGTTTCCTAACACTAACCAATAATAAATAATATTGCCTATAACTAATCAGTCCTTGATTATAATAGGACTGTATTAAGTTCTCTCTTTCAATATCGCTTGTAATACCAAGTGTTCTATTTAACTCACTAACCAAACGACTAAGACTAGTATAATTATTCATGTTAACCTCCTAACTATTTTTAACAATTCGACAGACTTCTTTAACGTTGTTATTAATACACTCATTCAATTCCATGTATGATTGATAGTCAATGTCTTTATCATCATAAATATCTTTACACATGTCAATACAAATATTAATGTAATTAGATAATGATTCTAACACGTTACCTAACTCATGATAACCAGTAATTTCATTAAATACACTGTCACGCGTGTTCTTAATATGCTCCTTGTATTTTTCTTTTGTCATTTCTTTGTCCCTCTTTTCTTTACACTCATAGTATATCGCAAT
>ERZ1106963.2801-NODE-2801-length-16243-cov-14.112120_pt1 | contig 16243 bp, 8 predicted proteins | sample MGYA00403681_ERZ1106963 | MGnify/ENA primary metagenome ERZ1106963 (study PRJEB35170, sample SAMEA104062407) | human gut metagenome | biome: human gut; feature: human-associated habitat; material: faeces | place: Denmark | collected 2012-05-03 ...
CGGTGGTGCCCAGGAGCTTATAGGTACCGTTTTTGCTGCCGCTGCGGTATACCTCGTACTTGACCGCCCCGGTGACGGCCTCCCACTTGATGTAGGGCTTGCCGCTGGAGGCGATGTACTCCGCCTTAGCGGTAACGGGCCGCAGTGTCCACTTATAATTATAATGTATCTCCGCCTGGGAGAATATGTCATTGCCTTCCTGCACCCAGATCGCATTCCACTGCTTTTCCGTGCCCGCGTAGTACACATCCGTCAGGCTCAGGCAGCCGACAAATGCCTGTGCCCCGACCTTCTTCACGCTGGTGGGCACCATCACGGAGGTCAGCAGCATACAGTTGGTAAACGCGCCGTCTCCAATGGTGCTGACGCTCTTGGGGATGGCAAAGTCTCCCTCTGTCCACATGGGGCACTGGACCAGGGTGGTCATCTTCTTGTTATACAGGACTCCATCCTGGGCGGCAAAGGACTTGCTGCCCTTCTCCACCTGGTAGCCTGTCACACCCATGCACCCCTGGAAAGCGCCCGTCCGGATCCCGGTGGTCTCCGCTGGGATCGTCACCGCGCCCTCCTTACCGCCGGGGCACTGGAGCAGCTCTGTCAGATATCTGGAGTACAGGACCCCATCCAGCGCGGCAAAATACCGGTTGCCGTAGGCCACCCGGATATTCTCCACGCCCAGGCAGAGAGCCAGGGCATTTTCGTACATGCTCGATGTTTCGGCGGGGATCGTCACATCTCCCATTTTGCCGCCGGGGCACTGGAGCAGCTCCGATCTGTCCTTGGAATACAGCACGCCATCCACCGTGGTAAAGGTCTGGTTTTTCGCGGCTACTGTAAATTTCTCCAGGCCGATGCAGCCCAGGAACGCATTCTCGCCAATTATCTTGACGCTGGCCGGGATCGTCATCTTCTCCAGACCCATGCACGAGAGGAACGCGTTGTCGAAAATACCTTCCAGCCCCTCCGGCAGCGTCACGGCCGTCACGCCCAGGCAGTTTTCAAAGGCCGCCTGGTCGATCCCCGTCACGCCCTTGGCCACGGTCACGCTGCCGCTCTTGCCCCCGGGGCACTTGAGCAGCGTGGTCAGTTTCTTCGTGCTCGGATCCACGCTGTACAAAACGCCGTCTCTGGAAGCGTAGTTCTTGTTTCCGGAGGCCACGGTGATCTTCTCCATGCTCAGGCAGTTCTCAAACACAAAGGGGCCGATATGCTGTACACTGGCCGGAATATTGATCTTTTTCAGGCTCACGCACAGGCGGAACGCGCTCTCCCATATGTCGTTCACACCTTCCGGCAGTGTCACGTTCTCCAGGCTCGCGCACTGGAAGAAAAGCTCCACCCCAATGGACTTGACCCCCTTGGGAATGTTCACCTTCTCCAGGCTGACGCAGCCGCTGAACGCCTTGTCCCCGATCTCCTTCACGCCGGAGGCGATGCTGGCCGATACCAGCGCCTGGCAGTCCTTAAAGGCGCTGCTTCCTATCTTCGTCACGCCCTTTTCGACCACCACAGCCGTGATCTTGTCCTTATACTTGTCCCAGGAGGTCCTCTGGCTATAGTAGTCCTCCATGGCGCCCTTGCCGCTGATGGTCAGGGTGCCGCTCTCGCTCAGTTCCCAGCGAACGGTATCGCCGCTTGCCCCGCACACACCGGAGGCAATGGCTTTCCCCGCGGCGGCAAAAGCCGTGGCAGGCAGCAGGCACAGCACCATCACCACCGCCAGCAGCAGGCTGGCTGCTCTTCGTTTCATAAGCATTCTTCCTCTTTCTTTCATTTCGCGCAGGCCGCTCTCCTGGTTTCTGCCCCTCCTCGCGCGTTGTTTATATTATATAGTATAATTTCCTGCCTGTCAACGGGTTGATTTTTGTTCAAATTGATAGTCCGTGCTCCGCTGCGGCCTTCCGCAAGATGGCCTCCGAGTCGGCTCCCTCTATGTCCAGCCCCTCCGCCATGACCAGCTCCACCTGGGGAATGCCGAAATACTCCGTGGCAAGGGCCTTGATGTACTCATAGCCAAACTGCCCGTCAAAGGGCCCGCCGACGGTGGTGACGTAGTACAGCTTCTCCCCCCGGCACAGGCCCTCCGGCCGTCCCCGGTCGTCATACCGGGTGACAATGCCGCTGGCATAGATGCTTTCAATGTATATCTTCAGCTGCGCCGGGAAGGACAGATCCCAGAAGGGCGCCGCCACAACGATCCTGTCCGCCTGAGCAAACTGCCTGGCATAGCGAAACTGCTCCTGTGAAAATTCCCCCTGGGCCAGCAGCGTCTCCCGCACCTCCAGCCTTTTCTCGTCCAGGGCCTGCAGCGGCTCGTCATACAGCCGCAGCTCCTCGTAGTCCCCCAGCTTCGCCAGCAGCGCCCGGGCCAGCCGGTCCGTGCGGGATTTCCGCCGGGGGCAGCAATTGATGTACAGTGTCATGGATATATCTCCTCTGTTCCGTCTTCATCCGATGTTTTTTCTCACGCGTCCGCGATCTGTCTCGCAAAATCCAGCGCCCTCTGCCCGATCCCCGGCAGGCGCACCAGGCTTCCCCGCTCGTTGGCCGTTTCCAGCAGGCAGAAGTGGGGCGGCAGGAAAAAGGATTTGTTCATGTTCAGGGCGGATATCAACTGCCGGGCCAGCAAGTCACCCCCGGAATACCCGGACACCACCAGACCAAACAGTCTCTTGTCGTAAAACCTCTGCTGGCGGAACAGAGCTGTCAGCCGGTTTACGCAGGCGGTGAGGTTGGCGGACAGGGCGTCGTTATAGTTGGCGCACAGCATCACCAGCGCGTCGCACCGGCGCACAGCGGGGTAGACCTCCTCCACCATAGGGCCGCTGCCGTAAAAGCAGCTTCCCTGCTCTCCGAAGTGCAGGCACGCGGTGTAGCTGCACCCGTTGCAGTCCGGCACGGTGCCGTTGCGCAGGCCGATCTCCTCCACCTCCATCTCCGGCGGCAGACCCCTGCGCACCAGCTCCCAGAAGGCCAGGGTGTTGGAGGTGCTGCGCTGGGAAGCATGGAGAGCCAGCACCCGGTGGATGGGCCCGGGCCGTTCCCAGCTCTCCAGCCGTCCTGCCAGCTCCCGCACCGCCGCGTGAAAGGCCGTCTCCTCGTCCACGCCGCTGATCTGGGCCTGCACCCGGAAATTGCGCAGGGAGCCGGTGGCCTCCACCAGGGGCCTGCCCAGAAAGGCGCCGCCCGCCTGATTGGCCGCCAGCACCATGTCCCGGGCCACGTCCTTGGTGTAAAGCTCACCTACACCGGTGACCACCACCCCCGCCACGCACCCGCGCAGCAGCTCCCTCTCCCGGCGCAGCCGGGAGAGCATCCGGTAGTAGGCCTCGTTGCAGCCCCCCTCATCCAGGGCCACGGCAAACAGCAGCCGCCGCCCCTGGAGCTCGTCCAGATCCCTCTCCGGATCGGCAAAGGCGCTGTCCTCCGGCAAAAGCCGCCGCAGTGTCTCCTCCAGCCCCTTGCTATACTCGTTTTTCGGCAAAAGAACGGTCAGTGCCATACCCTTCCCCTCTTTCATTCAATGGCCCGCAGCTTCTCCTCCGTCTCCTGCAGGCGCTCGCGCAGTGCCCCGGGCAGGGGCAGCCGCTCAAACTCGATGCCGCCGTCGGTGGTGCGGTTCCGTCCGCCCATGAACACGCCCCCCAGATAGGCCGACGAGCAGTGCCACTGTCCCCGCAGACACAGCAGCAGGCTCAGCGCCCCGGACGACAGGGCCGGTGCCACATAGGGCTTAAAGCCCATGCGCCGCATCTCCAGGTTGGCGTGGGCCGTCCGCTCCGTCAGCTCCCGGGACAAGTCATCGTCATAGTGCCCCATGGAGTTGGCGATGACCAGATCCTCCCCGTGGGGGCCGAAACTGCGTCCGTCGGTGAGGAACTCCGCAAACCGCGCGTCCTTTTTCGCGTAGTACGCCGCCCGGGCGTTCATCACCCCCAGGCCAAAGCCCCGCACCTGGTGAGGAAACAGTCCCCGTCCGTCCAGCTGGCCGTCCTCCCCCCGGTTGCTCTCCAGCAGCACCGTCCGGCACAGGGGATCCACCGGGTCGCTGACCACGCAGAACAGTCCCTTGTACCCGGTCTCTCGGGCCATTTTCCCGTACTGCGCCGCCAGCACCCGGTTCAGCTGATACTGGGCCATGCGCACGTCCCCGTTTTTCACCGCCGTATCCGGCACGAACCGGGACGCGCAGAACAGGAACACATCTCCCGCAAACAGTTCCTCCGGTTCGATGGCCTCCACCGGGGGCATGGCGTCGTACGCTCCGGGCAGGCTGATCTGGTTCATCTCGAACTCCCATCGCGCCGCCACATTTTCCCGCAGGTCGCAGATGCCGATGGAGGAGATGACGTCTCCCCCCATCAGCCGCAGCCCCAGCAGCAGCGTGCTGCCCACATCTCCCAGGGCCAGGAGATTCACCCGGTACTTTTTCGGCCGCGCCGGCATTTTTAGCAGCTCCTCCCACCGCGGATGCAGGCGGTTTACGGCCCGCACCCGCCCGTCCCGGATGGCCTTTTCCAGCTCCCGGGGGATGGCTCTGCCGGACACATTCGCGTCCAGAGTCTCTATCCCCTCCCGCTCCGTCAGGAGGGCGCTGTCCGTCACCGGGAAGGTCTCCCGCCCAGCAAGGGGCTCCCGGGCAAAAAGGAAGAGCACCTCCCCCTCCTCCGGGATCGTGTCTGTTTTTTCATACGGCAGCTGATCCCACGCGCAGAGGGTGCAGCCGCCATAGCGGTAATAGTTCATCTCTTTTCCTCCTTCCGGGGCGCGCGCATCCGTTTCAGCAGCTCAATGTCGTCATCCAGATAGGTGGACGCCGCGCGGCTCAGATCATAGGTCATGGAGCTGCCCTTATCCGGGCACAGAGGCAGGATCACCGCCTCCCGCAGGCGGCTGAGAGTCAGGTTCCGGGCAAAGGCCCGCCTGTATTCCGTCTCCAGCGCCAGCAGGATGTCCCGGGCGTTCTCCACGCAGCACAGACTCAGCTCCCAGGCCGTCTCCGGATCCATCGGCGCAAACTCCGGCATCGCATAGGGCAGCACCCGGTTCACCGCCGGCTGCAGCCCTCCCTCCGGCCGCTCGCTGCGGCGCACGGTGTCGCCGCCGATAAACGGATACAGGGTGGATTCCACAAACCGCATCCGCAGATTGGGCAGGTAGTATACGCCCTCCGCGTCATAGCCCAGGCTCTCCATCAGATCCCGGCCCGTGCCCGTGAGATACCCCACCAGCACCTTTTTTACCTCCGTCCCGGTCTCCCGCAGCAGCGGGGCCAGCCGCCGGATGCGCTTGCCGTCGTGGAGCATGTCGTCCACCAGAATGGCCGGCCGGGCAAAGGCCCGGATGGTGCGCACCTGATCCACCAGCGGGGAGTAGTCCGGATAGGCCTCGATGGAGTATCGGGACAGATCCGGCTCATAGACCTTGTCCGTGCGCAGGGTCTTTGTCACCGTGTTGGGCACGATGACGCCCCGCATGAGCTTGCCGTAGGGCACGCAGATATCCGGGCCCAGCCGCCGGGGCTGGGTAGGCTCCTCCGGCACGCCGTTGCAGGCGGTGATGCGCTGGAGCAGTCGGTGGTAGATGACCCCCGCCGACAGGCTCAGCACCAGTCCCCCGGGCTGCAATTTTGTCAGGGTGCTCTGCAGCCGCCGGTGGGCCGCCGCCACCGCCGCCACCACTGCCGGTGCCGTGGACAGGGGCGGCTTGATGGTGGTGCCCACGTTGTTGCTGAGGATGATGGGCCGCCGCATATCCACCGCCAGGGCGGCGCTGCCGCAGCTCTGGGGCACCGGCGCGAAGCCCTGCATCTGCAATAGCTCCCGGGTCCAGCCCTCTCCGGCCCCGGGCAGGGGGCTGTATAGCCCGTAGGTATACTCCTGCCCCAGTGCCATGGTCAGCACCTCTGTCAGCAGCAGCTGGCTCAGCTCGCTCTGCTGGGCCGTCCTGGGCACGAACAGTCCACTGATGAGCAGCGTCCGTCCCCCGGCGTTCTCCCGGACATAGGCCGCCAGGGCAGCGCTGCCCAGCCGGGAAAACAGGTGCTGGGAGTCGATGCACCGGTAGCTGACCGCTCCCAGCGCGGCGTCCTCCCCGCTCCGGCACACCAGCAGCACCTGGTCTCCGCTGCGCCGCAGCTCCTGCACCAGTTCCTCCCCTCCGTGGGGATAGGCAGCACGCAGAATGCCCTCCGCCCGCTCGTCCGTCCCCGGACAGGGGAGAAATTCCAGCTCCTCCGTCCGCAGCAGTGGCTTGTCCTGGGGCTCCCGCAGGTACAGGCTGTTGCGGTAGATGAATTCCTGGGCCACCGGGTCGATGAAATGGGAGATATCCCGGTTGGCGTCCACTGCCTCCCGGATCTTGGTGGAGCTGATCTCCTCCAGCTGCTCCGGCAGGGTCAGCTCCAGCACCTTTCCGGTGATGCACCCGTAGTCCCCGGCGCTCTGCTCACTGCCCCGCCGGAAGATCACGTGGTCGAAGCTGTGGATGGAGTCTGCCTCCGGCGCCTTGCGGTAGGAGGAGGCGTTGGCCACCACATCGCTGCCCACCACAATGGATACCGGCCGCCCCGGGAATGCCTCCCGCAGCTGCCGCAGGTTCTCGGGGTTGGCGATGTTCACCGGGAAATCCTCCGGGAAAATGTGCACGTAGAACTCGTCCGCCACAGACATGGCGGCGATCTCCCGGCGGATGCGGTAGGGCTGGGTGCGCTTGGACCAGGAGAACTCGTCAATGGCCAGCAGCACCTCAAAGCCCTCATCCCGTATGGCCCGCACAATGCCCTTGTGGGACAGGGTGAAGGGGTCGAAGGTCCCCGGGAAAAAGGCCACCGGCCTGGGCGCGTCGAAGGTCATGCCCCCGTGGAGCAGCTCCTGCTCCACTAAGAACCGGTAGAGCTTCCCCAGCATGGCCGCCCGGAAGTAAAAGCTCAGCCCGTTCTCGTTCTCCCGGTCACACAGCGCCAGCAGGCGGCGCACCGTCAGTCCCAGAACCCTTCGCTTACGCTCCTCTCCCAGGGCGGCGGAGCCGAAGACGTGGCGGCTCAGCAGGTACATGGCCTCCTGCCGGGTCCCGGCGTTTATGCCCTCCGTCCCCTTCATCAGCATGCCCAGCAGCCGCTGAGCCCGTTCCCGGGACGCTTCCTCTTTTTCGCCGCACCGGCCCGAATAGTCCGGAAACGCCTCCAGCATCACCGCCGCCGTGTCCAGAGCCGATGCCACAATGTGCTCCTCCGAGGACGACAGCGCCGCCTGCAGGCTCATCATCAGCTCGTCCAGCTGCTCCGGCGGCAGCCACAGGGCAAACCGTCCCAGATATTCGGGGATGTATTTCGTGAATTCCTGCTGTCCCAGCTCCAGCCCCCGGCACAGCTCCACGGCGATCTCGTTGCGCTGATCCACGCTCAGCAGCGGTGCCAGCTCCAGCAGGGCCGCCCCGGCGCTGTGGCGCACCGTCACCCGGTCACTGACCTTGATGAGGTTGGACAGATGCGCGGCAATGTGCAGCACCTGCGCGCCTCCGGTCTGGGCGTGCTCCGCCAGCAGGAGGATATTCACCCGCCGGATGATCCAGTGGGTGGCGGTTTTCAGGTTGTCCAGGAATATTTCGGAGATGGTCTCATCCGGCAGCCGGATGCTCTCCCCGCCCAGCAATCGCCGCCGCAGCAGCGCCAGGGAGGCACAGTCGCTGCAGTCCGTCCTGCGCAGAGCGTTCTGCATCTGCCGGGGCGGCATATAGGGCTGCAGCACTCGCAGCAGCAGCACCGCTGCTGTGCGCACCGTCAGCTCCCGGGAGCGGGCCGATGCCTCGGCAAAGCGCAGGATCGTCTCTCTCTGGCTCTGGGTGCATACCTCCATGGGCAGGGCCGCCAGCGTGTCCAGCAGCTGGAAGGCCGCCTCTGTGCTCCCCCGTCCGCCGGGGCGGCAGTAGGCCAACAGGTAATCCAGAAACCGCTCCTCCCGGCCCGGACAGTGCTGCAGCAGGGAGTTCACCATGAATTTCAGCGTATAGCCGATCCAGCTTCGGTGCTGGGCCATCAGCTTGTGATCCGGGAAAATGATCTGTTCCAGCCACAGCTTCCACTGGCTCACATCCGTCACCGTGCCCAGAGGCTTGCTGTCCACGGGCCGCTCCTTCACATAGCCCGCGTGGAGATCGGCGATGATGGCCCCCATGAGTGACGCCGCCTGCCGGCGGATGTCTCCCTCCCGGTGCATCAGCAGCTCATATAGGAACGCCAAAGTCTGCACCTTCTGGGGGATCTGCAAATACAGGGAGTAGGACTCGATGATACCCAGATAAGCCCGCAGCCGCCGCCAGTCCGTCTCGCCCCGGGCCTGCTCCAGGAGCCGGGCAAAGCTTCTCGTCTCCGTCAGCCGCTCCATGAGCTGGATGTTGTGCTCCACGCACACCAGCCGCAGCGCGTCCAGCGCCTCCCCGTCGGTCATCAGCGCGGCGTTCCTTTCCTTCCGGGGCGGGCGGTCGTGCCCCGTCAGGGACGTATCCACCCCCTGGCGCAGCATGAACCGCTCAAAATCCCGCAGCCGCATGTACACCCGGCGGTAGCGCTGCTTTTTCTCCTCGTCCACCCCGTCCAGCTTGGCCAGGATCACATCAAAGGCCTCCGGCAGGCTGGAGATATGGGTGATCTCCTGTCCCTCCGGTCCCCGGACCTGCTTGACCCGGAAATCCGCGTAGATCAGCAGCAGGGACTCCACGGACAGATAGTCCGGCTCCAGATCCCACACGGAGTGATTGGCCGCTACATGGCCGATCTCCCCCAGCTTGCGCCGCCGGAACCACAGATCGGTGTAGTAGTAGTGCAGGTAAGGCACCCGCTCCCCGGGCCGGCAGCCGAATTTCCCGATGTCGTGTCCGGCGGCGCTGCCGGACACCATACCCAGATCCACCGGCACTCCGGTGCGTCTGAGGGCCCGTCCCATGGTGAGGGCAATGTGATGCACCCCTGCAATGTGCTCCAGCGTGCGGTAGGGTGTGGCCTCCAGCCCCAAGCGCATCAGCTCATAGACGTATTCCCGCTTCCACAGCCGCAGCATCAGCCCGTAGCCTGCCGCGCATGGGCTTCCCTCCAGCTCCTCCTCGTCCAGGAACTGGAACTCCCACATGGGGTCAAAGGGCAGCAGCTCCCGTTCCGCGGCAAAGAGCACCTGCAACACTGACAGCAAGAATACCGCTCCCGCTGCCCACGGATCCGCTCCGCCCCCCTCCGGGAACAGCAGTCTCCTCCCGAAATCGTAGGTATGGCGCAGCCATCCCTCCTCCGGCTCCCCGGGACAGAGCTTCTCCAGCTCCGGGCGGCACAGCGCCAGCACCTGCCCGCATTGCACGCGCTCCTCCCCCAGCAGCGGCGCAAGGCGCTGCATATAGTTCTCCTGCTCCAGCGCCTGCAAAAATTCCTGCCGCCGGGCGAAATGGTCTGCCGCCGGCCGCTTCATCAGCCGCCGCAGCAGCACCGCGTTCATCTGTCGGATCCTCTTTTTGTTCATATGCCCGCCCCCTGTACCGGTGGTTTTTTCTTGTCCCTATGCTATCACAGTCCCCGTCCATTGTAAATGTTGTATCCCGCAAAAAAGCGGAGGAAGCCACAACTTCCCCCGCTTAAAACTGTCGGAAATTCCTTCGTAATTTCCCGACAAAAGACCTGCAGTCTGCTGCGCGCATAATTTGTCCGTCGCAGACGGACAAATTATGCACCGGCAGCCTGAGAAATATTTTCCCGTTTTTGGATGCGCTCCCGTCAGATCAGCTTCACGCACCGGATGCCCTCCGTCAGCGCCCCGGCAAAGGTGTCCCCGTCCGCCATGGTGCCCACAATGCTGCCGTAGTGTGTGGGCACTGCCGCCTGCGGGGCGATGGCGCCGGCCAGGGCCGCCGCCTCCCGGGCGGTCATGGTGTACTTGCCGCCCGCCGGCAAAAACGCCGCGTCGCACCGCACCGCCCGGGCCTCCGGCGTGTCATCGGTGTCCCCGGCCACATACACGCGCATCCCGTCCAGCTCCGCTATATATCCCACCCAGCCCTTGGCCTTGGGGTGAAACTTCTTGCCGATGTTGTACGCCGCCACCGTCTCAAACGGGATGCCCCGCACCGTGTACCGGCCGCCGGGCCGCACCGTCACCAGCTGCGCCGGCTGGAACCCCGCCTGCACCGCCGTCTCCCGGCAGCTCTCCGGCAGCACCAGCACCGCGTCCTCCTTCATCACCCGCCGGATGTCCTCCGGGGAAAAGTGATCGTAGTGGTCGTGGGTGATGAAGATCACGTCCGTGTCCCCGGCCTTCTCCTTCACCCGAAACGGGTCAAACCGAGCCACCGGCTCCCCGCCCCATCGGATGCTGCTGTGCCCGTTTATGGAAAATCTGCTCATATCCATGCTCATTTTTTCATCCTCCCTGTCTGCGGCCTTGGCCCTTTTCTGTCATTATGCCACATCGCCGGAAAAAATCAAGTCATCTTCTCTCCTGCCGCCGGTCACTCTGAATCAGGCAGCCTCATATAACACACAGCCCCCGGCATAGCCGGGGGCTGTGTTCCAGCGTGTCGAAAAAGTCTTTTCGCCCCGCTGCCTAAGTTTTTGTAACTTTGAAAAAGTTTCAAAAAATACTGATTTCAATGGCGAGGGGCACCCTTCTTGGGTTTCCCTCGCACACCCTTCCTTACCGTTATTGCAAATCTTACCAATTTATCGACAGATTCACAGCCCCCGGCATAGCCGGGGGCTGTGTTCCAGCGTGTCGAAAAAGCCTTTTCGCCCCGCTGCCTAAGTTTTTGTAACTTTGTAAAAGTTTCAAAAACTACTGATTTTAATGGCAAGGGACACCCTTCTTGGGTTTCCCTCGCACACCCTTCCTTACCGTTATCGCAAATATACCACTTTATCGACAGGTTCACAGCCCCCGGCATAGCCGGGGGCTGTGTTCACTCTTTATTTGGCCCGAATGCTCTTCACCACACTGAAGGAGGAGTTGGCGGAGGTCTTTACTTTGCTGACCGCCTTGACCTTGTAATAATAGGTCTTCCCGGCCTTGGCCGTCTTATTCGTATAGAACAGATTCTTTGTGGAATACTGGTACTCATAGGTGCCGTTCTTTTCCGTGCTGCGATACACATAGTACTTTTCCGCACCTGCCACCGCGCTCCACGTCAGCTTGGGCTTACCGCTGCTGGTGGTGATCTGTACCACGGGTCTGGCGCAGTGACAGATGCCTGCCGCCGCGGCGCTGTAGGCGGAGTTGGCCGCCGTCTTCACCTTGCTCACGGCCTTGACCTTATAGTAGTAGGTATATCCCGCCGAAGCCGTGCTGTCTGTGTAATTGCTCTTGGTGGTGGTCCCCAGCAGCTTGTAGGTGCCGCCGCTGCTGCTGGCCCGGTATACCTGGTACTTGCGGGCCCCGGTCACGGCCGTCCACTTCAGGTAGGGCTTGCCGGTGGATGCGATGTACTCCGCCTTCACCACAGGCTTTGCGCAGTGGCTGATGGCCGAAACCGCTGCGCTGTAGGCACTCTTCACGCCCCCTGCGTTCACGGCCTTCACCTTGTAGAAATAGGTGTAGCCTGCGGATGCCGTGCTGTCTGTGTAATTGGTCTTCGTAGTGGTGCCCAGCCGCTTGTAGGTGCCACTCTTGCTGCCGCTGCGGTAGACCTCATACTTGGCCGCCCCGCTGACAGCGCTCCACTTCAGGTAGGGCTTGCCGCTGGCGGTCAGATAGTCCGGCTTCACTGTCGGTGCCGCGGGCTTGTAGTTGGGGTCTTTCGCGCCGCAGCGGGTACATGTGCCGTTTTTGTAGCTGTGGCCCAGGGCCCTGCTCCAGTTGTCCACATAGCTGTCGCCGCAGATGCAGGTATGGCTGGTATAGCCCTTACCCGTGCAGGTGGCGGCCGTCTTTTTTGCCGTATACTTGTGCACATGGCTGTAGTGCATCTTCGCCTCTTCCAGGATCTCGTTGTCCTCGTCGATGTAGATGTTCTGCCAATCCTCTTCGCTCCCGTCATAATAGACGTCCTGCAAGCTTTCGCAGCCCCCAAAAGCACCGGATTCGATCTCCGTCACACTGACGGGGATGCCCACCGCGCGCAGATTCTCGCAGCCGTCCACCATCGTCAGGGGGAGCTTGGTTACAGACTTGGGGATCGACAGAGCCGTCAGGCTGCTGCAATCGCCGAATGCCCAGCTTTCGATGGTTTTGATACCATCCGGCAGTGCCAGCGTCTTCAGCCTTGTGCAGCCCAGGAACGCGGCAAACCCAATGGTCTTCACGCTGCTGGGAATGGCAAACCCGCCGTCCTTATTCCCGGGGCAGCAGATCAGCGTCGTCTTCGCCTTGTTGTACAGCATCCCGTCCACGCTGCAATAGCTGGCGTTGGCCGCATCCACGGTGATCTCCTTCAGGCTGGTGCATCTTGCAAACGCCGTCCCGCCGATTTTCGTCACCTTTTTAGGGATCCTGATGGCCGTCAGGCTGGTGCAGCCATAGAAGCTATCCGCCCCGATGACCTTCACGCTCTCAGGGATCTGTATAGCCGTCAGGCTGGTGCAGTTGGCGAATATTCCGCTGTCCATTCCGGTCAGATTCCGGGGCAGCGCGATGCTTTTCAGCTTGCTGCAATTTCTGAAGGAGGCAAATCCCAGCTCGGTCACACTGCCGGGGAGCTTCACCGAGGTGAGGTTCACGCACTTATCAAATGCGTAGGCGCCAATATAGGTCACGCCGCTCTCCACGACCACCGCCTTGACCTCGCTCCGGTGGCCGTCCCATGTCTCAGTCCAGAACTCATAGTCCTCCATGCTGCCCTTGCCGCTGATGGTCAGCGTGCCGGTGCCGGAGAGCTTCCATGTAATGCTGCTGCCCTTTGCGCCGCATGCGCCGGAGGCGACCACCTTTTCCACGGCGGCAAAGGCCGTGGCAGGCAGCAGGCTGAAGGCCATCACCACTGCCAGCAGCAGCCCTATCATTCTCTTTTTCATAGACGGATTCCTTTCTCTTTCTCCCCTGTAGGGGCAGGATATCTTCGGGTGCTCAGAGCATGTTCCCTCGCGCCCGATTGTTATAATATGCTCTATTACATCTCCTGTCAATGACAAAACACCCCCACGAGGAAATAAAATCCATTCAAATAGTCAAAGAGGACGGCGGAGCCTCTGCTCCACCGTCCTCAGCGCGTCAAAAAAGTCTCGCAGAGTTCGCGTCCGCAGACGCGAAAAGTTGAGATCATTTTCTCTCGCGACCTGTGCGTGAGAGAAAATACCTCTCAGGCTGCCAGTGTGGAATTTGTGCGCCAACGGCGCATAAATTATGCGCGCAGCAGACTGCAAGCCTTTTGTCGGAAAAACCCGGAGGGGTTTTCGACAGTCCCAGGACGGAGGAGCCTCTGCTCCACCGTCCTCTTTGCTTCCGCATCATTTGGCCTGTATGCTCTTCACTGCGCTGTAGGCAGAGTTGGCCGTGGTCTTCACCCGGCTCACCGCCTTGACCTTGTAGTAATAGGTCGTTCCGGCCTTTGCGGTCTGGTCGGTATAAGTCTTCGCCGTAGTATCCGCTATTTTCGTGTATGTCCCACCGCTGGACGTGGCCCGGTACACCTGGTACCCGGCCGCCCCGCTGACCGCGCTCCAGGTCAGCTTGGGCTTACCGCCGCTGGTAGTGATCTCCACCACGGGTTTTGCGCAGTGGCTGATAGCGCCGACAGCATTGCTGTAAACGGAATTGGCCGCCGTCTTCACCCGGCTGACGGCCTTGATTCTGTAGAAATAGGTATAGCCTGTGGACGCGGTGGTATCCGTGTAGTTCAGCTTCGTGGTGGTCCCCAGCAGCTTATAGGTGCCGTTTCTGGTGCCCGCCCGGTATACCTGATATTCGGCCGCCCCGCTGACCGCCTTCCACTTCAGGTAGGGCTTGCCCGTAGATGCCAGGAAGTCCGGTGTCACCATGGGCCTGGCGCAGTGGCTGATAGCGCCGACAGCATCGCTGTAAACGGAATTGGCCGCCGTCTTCACCCTGCTGACGGCCTTGATTCTGTAGAAATAGGTATAGCCTGTGGACGCGGTGGTATCCGTGTAGTTCAGCTTCGTGGTGGTCCCCAGCAGCTTATAGGTGCCGTTTCTGGTGCCCGCCCGGTATACCTGATATTCGGCCGCCCCGCTGACCGCCTTCCACTTCAGGTAGGGCTTGCCCGTAGATGCCAGGAAGTCCGGCGTCACCGTGGGCCTGGCGCAGTGGCTGATGGCCGAGATAGCGGCGCTGTAGTCGCTCTGCACGCCCCCTGCGCTGACGGCCTTCACCTTGTAGAAGTAAGTATACCCCGTGGACGCGGTGGTGTCCGTGTAGTTTAGGTTCGTGGTGGTCCCCAGCAGCCTATAGGTGCCGTTTCTGGTGCCCGCCCGGTACACCTGGTACTCGGCTGCGCCGTCCACGGCCTTCCACTTCAGGTAGGGCTTGCCGGTGGCGGCCAGAAAGTCCGGCGTCACCGTAGGGGCATCCGGCCCGGATGTGGGGATGTATTCCTCCTCCTGGCCGCCGGTAGGCAGCTTGGTCACACCGGGCATCCCCTCCAAAATCGGTACGGACAGAACCAGACTCATGTCCAGCAGGCCGTTGTCTACATAGGACCAGTAAGTTCCCCGCCCGCCCTGGTAGGCATAGGTGATGTCGGTGGCATACTGGTGGGAGTAGGTGTTGGTAGAGGTCAGGTTAAACCGCTGGAGATACTGCGTGTCCTGGCCCCTGGCTATGTAGGAACGGGCAATGAACTGCGCGCCGCCCAGTAGTGCCTTGTAGCTGGTGTCCCAGCCCTCGTCCCGTGCGTATAGGATACCGTTATAGTTGGGGTTATCGCCGCCGTAGGCGCCGATGTTGAAGAAATTGTAGTAGGTTCCGCCGCCGTCCTCCTTTTTCAGTGTGTAGCCGCTGGCGTTTTTGGTGGCTCCCGTGCCAATTTCTCCCCGGGCCTTCACCGCCAGATAAATGGCGCTGACATTGGCCTCGGCCCCCGCCCGGACAAATTCGTTGATGATTTGGCTCGTGGCCCATTTGCAGTCCTTCAGCACCATAGCCACCTGCTCGCTTGTCGCAGCTGCGCCGTCGCCGGAGAGGACCTGAAACGCCATGCAGGCGCCGCTGGTCAGGTAGGAACGGGGATCCAGATAATAGGCCACGGTTTTCCCGCTGGCGGCATACCATCCCGGCTCATACTCCCGCCATACTCCCGTCTGGCTGTTGTATGCGCCGGGGGCCGTGGAGCGCAGGGCTGTGCTGTAGCTCCCGTGGATCAGGCTCATGCCCAAAGTCGACTCTATTTCCAGCGCGTCGGCCCAATTCAGTCCCGTTTTGTCGGCCACAAAGGTCCACTTGCCGCCGCTGGCGGCATACAGCGCCCGGAGATAGGGCTGATAGCTCTGGGGAAAGCCCTGTTTGTTCAGATAGGCCCGGTAGGCGCTGTCGTCTCCGATTCCGGTGATGAAATCACTGCGCATAAACCCCATTTTGGTGTACCCGGCATAGAGGAAAACGATCTGGTGCCAGTCCGCGCCGTCAGCGCCCCTTTGGGTGTCAATGATCCTCACATACTGGCCCCGGTAGAGCATGATGCCACTGCCGGAATACTTCACCGTGTCATACTGCGTGCCGGGACCGGAGCGCACATTGATCTCATCCTCGTTGACATAGGCGTCCTCACCGGTGCTGGCCAGTGCGGTGCTCACAAGGCTTGCCAGCATGAGCGCCAGCATAAAAACGGAGAGGAGCCGCTTGGTGAGGTGATTGGATATATTGTGTTTTACGGAAGCGTACATCAAGGGAAAATCCATCCTTTCTCGTCGCCGACAGAACCGCCGCGCAGATATTTGCTTATAATAAGGATAGCACAAGCCCTTCCCTTTGTCCACACATGCAGAGAAAAACATGCCTCTTGAATGATTTCATACCCTACGCTCGCAGAGTGTTCACTTGATTTTCTCTAATTCTTTGCAGAATTTTTCGGTTGCCGTGCGGATTTTATTTAACTGCTTTGCTTCCTCCCTGCTGATTTTTCCGTCGTCTTTTAAAGCGGCCATTTCACAAGACTGGACAAAAACCTTTGCCATGGACTGAATGTTAAATATCTGTGCTGCAATATACGGATTCATTCCCCACCTCATTTTCTCTTTTTTCGGACGGTGCTTTTATGTTTTTAAATTAATCATTTAATAGATTTCTAATTATCTCTTTAGATGTTCTTATATGCCGGTATA